>ERZ860590.1869-NODE-1869-length-9802-cov-5.395814_pt1 | contig 9802 bp, 9 predicted proteins | sample MGYA00509975_ERZ860590 | MGnify/ENA primary metagenome ERZ860590 (study PRJEB30046, sample SAMN00715250) | human gut metagenome | study: EMG produced TPA metagenomics assembly of the A metagenome-wide association study of gut microbiota in type 2... | reverse complement strand
GCCGCCCTTTGTATGGGAGGACCCGCTGCCGCCGCTGCCGGATGTTCCGGCGGCGCTCACCCTGCAATTGACCATGCAGGACGTGATGGCCATCGACACCGCCCCCGCCGCACTGGCGCAGAAGCTGGTGCACAGCACCGATGGCAAACGCTGGCTGCACCACCCCAAGGCCGAGACCTTTCTCTCCGAGCGGCTGGCCTTGCTGCAAAGGGTCTATAAATAAAGAAGGAGCACCCTCCCCTCTTTTACTTTCTGCGATTCCGTGGTATACTGACCGGTAAACCGGCAGGATATCCAACCCCTGTCGGAGAACGTGGACGTGCCTTGCGGTCCGGTGCGTCCGGCACACAAAAAATGGAAGGAACCGGGTTTTGTTCTGCAATAATCGGGGATGCTGAGCCGTATATTGAGTGAACGTCCCCGTGAGAACCACAAACATTCCATCGAGAAGCCCGCTTCCGGGCATCCAAGGAGAGTTTATACAATGGGACAGCTGACCAGAAACGAAGTATTTACCCTGGCGGTGCAGCGTTACAGCGACACCGTCTACCGCACTGCGGTGCATAATTGCCGCTGCACAGCCGATGCTGAGGATGTGGTGCAGGATGTATTTGAAAAACTGCTGCACTACAACGGCATCTTTGAGAGTGAGGAGCATCTCAAAGCATGGCTGCTGCGGGTGGCCATCAACCGCTGCCGGGACCTGACCCGCGCCGCCCACCAAAAGGACACTGAGCTGGACGAGAACCTGCCTGCCCCTGATGTCCTTGCGGAGGACGGCAGCGTGCTGGATGCCATCCGCACGCTGCCGGAAAACTACCGCAATGCCATCTATCTGCATTACTACGAAGGATACACTGCGGCAGAGATCGGGCGGATGATGGCAGTGCCCACAAACACGGTACTAAGCTGGCTGCGGCGCGCACGGGCACAGTTACATACGATGCTGAAGGAGGAGATCGAAGATGAGGTGGTATGAATATAAGATGGAGGTCGATGACCTGACTGCCCCGGACGATCTGAAAGCAAAGTTGCTGGCCATGACCGACACCCTGACCGCGGAGGAAAAGGCCGAGCCCATGATGGCTGCCCCTGCCCCGCAGACCGCTGCACCCGCAGCACCCCTGAACACCGAAGCCAAGAAGAAAAAGCCCATCCACTTCCCGGTAAAGCAGCTGGGCACGCTGGCTGCCTGTCTGGCCGTGTGCGTGCTGGGTTACAGCACCCTGCATCTGGGCATCGGAATGGGCAACGCAAAAAGCAGCGCACCCGCTCTGTACGCAGCCGAAGGCGCTGCCGACAGCTCCGCTGCCTCTGTGGCAGCGGGCGGGTTTGATCTCCAGCACGCCGCGCTGGACAGCACCCCCGAGGCGGTGAATTACAGTCTGGATGCAGACGACCGCTCTCTGGAAACGGAGTACAGCGGCGCCGGCAACACCGAGGCTGCTGCGCCTGCGGTGGACAGTGCCAAGATCATCTACACCGCCAATCTGACGCTGGAAAGCAAGGATTACGAAGCGGCCCGCAGTGCGCTGGACAGCGCCCTCGCCGAGGCGGGCGGCTATCTGGAATCCAGCAGCGAGTACACGCGCACCGGTTCCAGCCGCTCCGTAAGCCTGACCTACCGGGTGCCGCAGGCCAACTACCAGAGCTTTCTGGATGCTGTGGCCGCTGCCGGTAATGTGACCTATCGCAGCCAGCAGGCCGATGATGTGACCACCCAGTATATGGACGTATCCGCGCGGCTTTCTAACCTGCAGGCACAGCGCACCCGCTTACAGCAGCTGCAGGCACAGGCCGAAACTCTTTCGGACTTGCTGCAGATCGAGGACTCCCTCACCGAGGTGCAGTCCCAGATCGAAAGCTGGCAGAGCCAGCTGGACTGGTACAGCGATCAGGTGCAGCAGTGCACCGTGTATATCGACCTGAACGAGGTGCAGACCTACACGCCTGTTGACGAGGGCTTCTTCTCCCGCATCGGCACGGCCCTTGTCTCCGGCTGGGGCAACTTTGTGAATGGCTTGCAGCAATTTGTGGTGGCGCTGGCCTCTGTCTGGCCGCTGGCAGTGCTGGCGTGTGCTGCTGTTGCCGTAGCGCTTGCATGGCGCAAAAAGCACCCGAAGAAGTGACCCCATAGAAATTCATTTTTCCGCATAAAGGCTTCCCCCGGCCGGGGGAAGCCTTTTGTTCAACCCTGTTGAGAAAACGACCACCCCTGTCCCGCCGGGCTGCTGCACCGGGAGACAGGGGTGATTTCGTATATTTTGTAGTACTTATTACACACCGGAATAGGCCGAGAAGCCGCCGTCCACCGGCAGGCAGATGCCGGTGATGAAACCGGCTGCATCATTGTTCAGCAAAAACAGCAGCGCGCCCACAAGGTCTTTTTCGCTGTCGCCAAAGTGTCCCATGGGGGTGGCAGCAAGGATCTTTTTGGTGCGGTCGGTGGGGGTGCCGTCCTCGTTGAAGAGCAGCTTTGCGTTCTGCTCGCTGGCAAAGAAGCCCGGAGCGATGGCGTTGACCCGGATGCCCACCTTGCTGAAATGTACCGCCAGCCACTGGGTAAAGTTGGTCACAGCAGCCTTGGAGCCGGAGTAGGCGGGGATCTTGGTCAGGGGCAGGTAGGCGTTCATGCTGGAAATGTTCAGGATGTTGCAGCCCTCGCGCCCTACCATCTGCCGTGCAAAGGCCTGCGTGGGCAGCAGGGTGCCGATAAAGTTCAGGTTGAACACCATCTCCACGCCGCTCTCGTCCAAATCAAAAAAGGTGACGGTGTCGCTTTCCAGATCGGCCATCTCAAAATATTCCTTGTCCGTATTGGCGCGGGCGTTGTTGCCGCCGGCACCGTTCACAAGGATATCACAGGGGCCAAGGTCTGCCAGCACATTCTCGGCTACCTGCAGGCAGTTGGCCTTGTTCATCACGTTGCAGGTGTAGCCCTTGGCGGTGCCGCCCTCGGCTTCGATCTCGTCCGCAAGCTCCTTGAGCTTATCCATGTTGCGGCCCAGCAGCGCCACCTTTGCGCCCGCCCGGGCCAGCGCCTTGGCAAAAATGGAGCACAGCGTGCCGCTTGCGCCGGTGACGACAGCCACCTTGCCGGTGAGATCGGTGTTCAGTACATTCTTTTCCATAACATCCTCCTGTTACAGCTGTATTCATTGGCTAGAGTATAACAGAAAAAGACGGTCTTTGCCAGAACGTTCTTATTATAAAATGGGAAAGTTTTATTCTTTTTGCCGGGCAACAAGCACGCTATCCTCCGGATGCGGTGCAGACGCAATCGCGCAAAATCGCAAAAATGACCGTTTTTACCTTGATGATCTTCTAACTCTTCCAAAGCAAAAGCAGTATGATAAAAGCATGACAAACACATACTGACTTCGGCTGCGCTGCCCGCAGCGGGCTACACTGTTCAAGCCGCAGCGGGCTGCGCCTATGACCCACAGCGTTTTGAACAATGTGGGCATTCAGACCTGGAAACACAGCATTCCGCACCCACAATGTTCAACCCGAACGATGTGAACATTTAACGTAGGACAGTTTCTTTTTGCACACTGATCAAATATAAAAAGTTATAATAATATTCTACACTGTTCACGCTGCACAATGTGCAACAGCGGCGGCGCTTCCCACTTTGATGTGAACACAAAAAAAGCAGGTCAAATTCTACGAATTCAACCTGCTTGGTGGTTGCGGGGGCCGGATTTGAACCAACGACCTTCGGGTTATGAGCCCGACGAGCTACCAGACTGCTCCACCCCGCGATATTTACTTTTTTGCTTTTCAGCGGCTCTCGCTGACTGCTCAAGTATAATACCACAGAGCGGGTAGAATGTCAACCCTTTTTGAGAAAAATTTTCGTATTCTCCTGCCGCAGCTTTTAACGCACCATTGTCCGGTGCTGTGCGCGGTATTCGGCAGGGGTGATGCCGTACAGGCGGCGGAAGGTTTTCAGGAAGCTGCTGTAATCCGGGAAGCCGCTCTCGGTGCAGGCATTCAGAACGGAAACGCCCTCTTCCAGCGCCTTGCGGCAGTGCTGCATCCGCAGATAGATCAGGTAGTTGTGGATACTCTCCATGGTGCACTCCTTGAACGCGCGGGAAAGGTGCTCCCGGCTGGCGTAAAGTTCCTGCGCCAGCTGCGCGGTGGTGAGGGTCGGGTCCTGATAATGGGTCTGAAGGTAGGCCACCGCGCGCGCGACCAGTACACTGGTGCTGCTGGGTCTTCTAATCCCTGACTGTTCCGGGTAAAGCAACGAATACGTTGCCCCCATTTCTCTGAAGATATCCTGCATCTAAAGGGGAATGGGGGCATTTTTTATCAAAAATCAACTGAGAGGAGTAAAAGCCATGGAGATCTGCTCCCGTTTTACCGGCATGGAGCGCAAGAACGGCGCTTTCCTGCTGCATACTGATAACGCTGATGTCAAGGTCTGCTTTGTGACCGATGAGATCGTCCGCGTCCGCGCAAGCTTTGACCATGAGCTGGCAGAGGAGCCCTACGTCCTGATGACCACCGCATGGGAGGATCGGATAAAGCCACTCCCTGACGCAGCCCTTTACAGGTCTACACGCATCCACCACACGCCCGATTCTTACACCAAACGCGAACTTGTCGGGGCGGGCCCCTCCATCTTGCTTACGCAAGACCGTTCTGTCGCTTAAAAGCCCCACTGGGGCTTTCATTGCTGCGCTACGCTTCGCAAACGCGAACTTTTGAAAACATGCCACTTTCGGCAGCTTGCAAGAAAACACAAGGGGAACTCTGGTAAAAAGAGAGAGGGCTGGACGGTGCCAGCCCTCTTGACAAGTTTTTTAAATCAGAAACAGGTTATCGTACCATGCTCTCAAACCGTTTCTGCATGCGTTCAAACATTTCGTCACCCACGGTCAGAAAGGTTCGCAGCGACCGCAAATTCAAACGGTGATTCGGCATGAGTTTCAATTCGGTATGTTGAACATCTGATGCATCTGTGAACACTGGCCGACCGCATAGTATTATTCTACTTTTATCATACGGTAGCCCACACCAATATGTGTTTGGATGTATTGCGGGGACTCCTCTGTTGGCTCCAGCTTTTTGCGCAGTGTTGCCATAAATACCCGCAGGGAAGCCACATCGTTATCCCAACTGCGGCCCCAGATATTTTGTGTGATAAAGGTATGGGTCAGTACCTTGCCGACATTCTTGGACAGCAGACACAACAGCTTATACTCAATGGGTGTCAGGTGAAGTTCGTTTTCATCCAGATAAGCGCATCCCCCGGCATAATCCACTTTCAACTTACCATTCACAAATACAGAACTGGCAGTAAACATCTCTGCCGTCATCAGAGAGAGTCTTCGCTGCGTCACCCGAAGTCGAGCCAATAATTCTTCAACAGAAAAAGGTTTTGTCAGATAATCGTCAGCTCCGGCATCCAATGCATGAATCTTGTCATTATCTTCACTTCTGGCGCTAATTACAATGATGGGGGTATTGGACCAGGAGCGTACCGTTTGAATGACTTGAACGCCATCCATATCCGGCAAGCCCAAATCCAGCAAGATGATTTCAGGATTGTGCGATGTGGTCTCCATAATGGCTGTCGAGCCACTGGGCGCTACCACATAACGATAATCATTTGTTTTCAATGTGGTTGTAATGAGATTTCGTATAGATGGGTCATCCTCAACCACTAAGATCAAAGGTTTATTCATGAAGTTCTACCTTCCCGGCGGGTAATGTAAATGTGAACACAGTGCCATTTGGCTGATTGTCTGATACGGAAATCGTGCCGCCGTGGGCGGTCACAATGGACTTACAGAGGGACAGCCCCAATCCAAGGCTTCTGCGGCTGTCGACCACTTTATTGGCCCCACTATAAAACATATCGAAAATACGGGGTTTCTGCTCATCGGGAATCCCAGGGCCGTTGTCGGAAACGGAAACCGTGACCCATTGCTCTTTTTGATCGGTATGTATTTCAATTACTGAACCGACAGGGGTATATTTGATGGCGTTGTCAACCAAATTGATAATCACCTGAACGATCAGCTTCGCATCAATGTGGGCAAGGATAAAGTCATTCCCGCTGGTCACACGAATGGTGTGTTCTTTACTCTTTCTGTTGATGTGCTTCAGTGCTTCAGAAACGACCTCATCCATGAGTTCGATACTCCGAGTTAGATTGACCTGTCCGCCCTCAATTCGTGTGACTGCCAACAGGTTTTCAACGAGATTGATCAGCCACATGGAATCGTCATAAATATCGGTAAAGGTCTGCTCCCGCAATGCATCATCCATCTTTTTATAATTTGCAAGCAAATTGTCTGCGCTGCCAGAAATCGCTGTCAAAGGGGTTCGAAGATCATGAGAGATTGCCCGCAGCAGGTTAGCACGAAGCTGTTCATTTTGCGCCAGAACAGCCGCTTCCTCTTTTTCTTTGGCGTTTTTGATGTTTTCAAGTGCCAAAGCGCACTCGCCCAGAATAGAGAGGAGTACGCTGTTTTCGAAAGAGTCCAGCGGAATACCGTTCACCGCAATACCAGCCACTCCATATACATGCTGGTTGACCCGAATCGCAAGGTATAAACACTTTGCACTGGATAATGTATCTGTTGTGGCACCGGCGTGTTTATTGTTTCGGAAGACCCAATCGGCGACTGCTTTCTCGTTCTCAGAAATTAAATCTTCCTGAATGCTATTAACAGCACGAAAAACGTTAGGGGTGGCAAGTTCTTTACCATCAGACAGGTAGACGACAATATCTTTTTTCAGCAGCTTCATGAGCTGCCCTGCCGTAGCGGTGATTACCGCATTCTCATCCTGCTCTTTTTGCAGAAGCTGGTTGGTTTCAAAAAGAATCTTTGTACGGTAAGCTGTATGGGCAGATTGTTTCGCATTTTCTTTCAGTCGGGTAGCGAGAGATCCGGAAAGCAGTGTTACTATAAACATAATGGTAAAGGTAACAATATAGTTCGGATCGTCAAAATGGAATGTCAGTCTCGGAGTGGTAAAAAAGAAATTGAAAACCAGCACACTGACAACCGAGGTCAGAATCCCGCACAGTCGGTTGGTTGTGATTACAGCGGTCACAAGTACGCCTAATATGTAAACTGCGATAATATTACTCTCCGTGAACCCAAAAGCGTCAAAGCCACAGCCAATCAGTGTAGCTACCAGCAATACGACTATACTCTTCAGAACATCACGCAGGGGCATCGCATCTGCCTGCGCCTTACTCTTTTTTTCCTGATAGCTGGTTCCTGTGCTGGCATCCGGTATCACATGAATATCCAGATTAGGTGCGCTGGAAATCAGGCGTTCCGTCAAGGTGGGCTTGCTGAAAATATTCTTTCGTGCAATGGTACTTCGTCCAATTACGATTTTTGAGATGCCGGAAAGACGGGCAAATTCCGCAATCTGATAAGGCACGTCATCGCCATAACTTGTCTCAATCGCAGCGCCAAGTTGCTGGGCCAGACGCTTATTATCCTGCAAACGCTTTTTATCATCGTCACTCATCGCCGCTGTATTTGGCGTTTCCACATAAAGAGCGGTAAATGTTCCCCGAAAGGCTCTTGCCATCCTTGCAGCAGTCCGAATGATTTTTGCGTTGGATGGCGACGAGGAAAGACATGCCAGAATGCGCTCGTCTGTATGGTAATCGCCTCGGCTCTGTACTCTGGCGCTTTCCGTCAGCAAGTTCACCCGGTCAGCGCACCGACGGAGGGCGATTTCCCGCAATGCGGTGAGATTTTCCAGCGTGAAAAAATTAACTGTTGCCCGCTGCGCCTGATCTTCCCGGTACACATTTCCACTTGCCAGTCGTTCCAGCAACTCCGCAGGCTCAATATCCACCAGTTCTACCTGATCTGCTTGATCAAAGGTGGAATCCGGAATGCGCTCCCGCACAAGAATTCCGGTGATAGAGGCCACTGTATCGTTGAGACTCTCGATATGTTGGACATTTACAGTCGTATAGACATCAATTCCAGTATTTAGCAGTTCCTGAATATCCTGATACCGCTTCGTGTGCCGACTGCTTTCGGCGTTGGTATGGGCCAACTCATCCACCAGTATGAGCTGGGGATTTCGCTTGAGCGCAGCATCAAGATCAAATTCACGAAGGGTCATTCCTTCGTAAGCAACTTGTTTCACAGGAAGCTGCTCCAAGCCGTCCAGAAGTGCCATCGTCTGGGGTCGGGCATGGGGTTCTATGTATCCAGCAACCACATCGATGCCACGCTCCTTAGCCTGATGAGCCGCCTGAAGCATGGCATAGGTCTTTCCGACACCTGCGGCATAACCGAAAAAGATTTTGAGTTTTCCACTTTTCTTAGTGGATGCATCGTTACGGATCGCATGAAGAAGCTGATCCGGATCTTGTCTTGGCAGTTCCATTTTAACCCTCCTATCAAAGAAATCTTCCGACCGGAAATCATTGCAAAGGATGCGGCTATGGTAATTATAAATCAAAGGGAGTAAAAAAAGGTAAAAGAGAATGCGTATCTGCATTAAAATCGTCTAAAGATGCAGGACTTATTCTTTTTTATCACGAGCTTGTGCCAGAAATTCAATCAGCCGTTTCCTTGTCAGAATCCCGCATAGAGCATTCCGGCCATCAACGATGGGGACAAAATTCTGATTCAGCATTGAAGTTACAACCTGCTCGGAATCTGCATCTATTTGTAACGCAGGGCAAAAATCTCTGCGAACAATGCTGCCAAGTCGGTATCCCTCCTGTACTTTCAAGTCTGTTGTCTGGCAAGCAAGAAGGTGGCGGAGGAAATCTCCCTCCGTCACGCTTCCAATATACTGTTCCTGATCATTCAGTACCGGGACAGCGGTATAGCCATGTACCATAAACCGTTCCAATCCCTGACGAATCGTATCCTTTTCATAAAGAAATACAGTGGAGATTTTGGGAATCATGATTTTAGCTATGTTCATTTCACTTCTCCAGAATACCGTCCAGCATCAGATTGACTTCCAGCACATTGACAGTCTCTTCACCAAAGATGCCAAGGAATCGTCCGTCGGTGCAGTTTTGGATGATCTCACGCACTTCATCTTCGGTCATATCATTTGCCTTTGCAATGCGTGCTACCTGATATTCCGCTGCTGCCGGGGAAATATGGGGATCAAGCCCACTGCCGGAACAAGTAACCAGGTCCACCGGAATGGCCGTTTTGTCCATGTCCGGATCGGCAGCCCGGAGCTTTTCTACCCGCTCTGCCACGAGCTGTGCATACTCCTCGCTTGCCGGAGAGAGGTTGGAGGGAGCGGCGTACATCAGTGCCTTTCCGTTTTCATCCGTATAGGTTGAAACATCAATATTCATAATGCGCCCCCACATATGGGCTTCATCTGTATATTGCTGCCCAAGTAATTCACAGCCATATTTTTTCCCGTCTACTTCAATGATGCTTCCGTTTGCATTATCCGGGAAAATAAGCTGAGCAATTCCTGTGACAACACCCGTATAGATCACGCCGCACAGCAGCGTAAAGATCAAAAAGATCATACCTGCCTTTGGCAGTACACTTTTCATTGTTTTCATAATATATACCCCCTTATCCGAAGATTGTGAGAAAAATTTTCTGAAGCAATTCCGGCTCCCACAGGGCGAAACGCAGCGTACTCGCACATAGGACGGCTAAGGTCATGCCAAGAATTCCTTCAAAATACGAGATTGTTTTCTTTGTTATCGCATTCATATTTTGTCTCCCCCTTATACCAGGCCGGTAAACACCAGCAGAACATCGATCAGTTTCACAAAGATAAAGGGAGCCGCCAGACCGCCCAGACCATAAACCAG
>ERZ860590.1864-NODE-1864-length-9819-cov-2.195104_pt1 | contig 9819 bp, 10 predicted proteins | sample MGYA00509975_ERZ860590 | MGnify/ENA primary metagenome ERZ860590 (study PRJEB30046, sample SAMN00715250) | human gut metagenome | study: EMG produced TPA metagenomics assembly of the A metagenome-wide association study of gut microbiota in type 2... | reverse complement strand
ACGGCTGCCGCATCGGCAGACGCAACATCATTCACTCCGGTGCCGTAATCGGTGCCGACGGCTTCGGATTTGCGCCTTTAGACAGACAGTATGTGAAGATTCCTCAGATCGGTGCGGTTGAAACCGGAGATGATGTTGAAATTGGCGCCAACACCTGTATCGACCGCGGCGCTCTGCAGAACACCACGATCGGACAAGGCACTAAGATTGATGACTTAGTCATGATCGGTCACAACTGTCAAGTCGGCAAGAATGTGGTTCTTTCCGGAAGAACTGGTTTGGCCGGAAGCACGATTATCGGCGACAACGTTCAGGCCGGCGGCGGATCCGGTTTTGCAGGACACCTCAAGGTGGCCGCAGGTTCGATCATCGGCGGAGGCGCCGGTGTTCCGGGCACGATCGATAAGCCTGATTACTATGCCGGCTACATGCCTGCCATGCCTCACAGAGAGTTCTATAACATTCTGTCCGTAATTAAACGTTTGCCTGAGATGCGCAGACAGCTGAAGCATCTGGCAGAAAAAGTTGATTCCCTTAAGAAAGAGTAAAAATGCAAGACATTAATGACATCATGAGGCTCCTGCCTCACCGCTACCCGTTTCTTTTAGTTGACCGAGTTTTGGAAACGAACGGTGTCGATAAGCTGATTGCCATCAAAAACGTCACCGTCAACGAACCTCAGTTTACCGGTCACTTCCCGGGCGTTCCTGTCATGCCCGGCGTTCTGATCATCGAAGCGATGGCTCAGGCCTGCGCAATGCTGGCTTTTGCAAGAATGGGCGGCGAAAGAGATCCTGAGAAACTTTTTTATTTCGCTTCTATTGACAACGCTCGCTTCAAACGCGTTGTGATCCCGGGCGACCAGCTTCGCTTTGAGTGCACATTCCTGCGTGAAAAACTCGGCATGATCAAAATGCACTGCGATGCAACAGTTGACGGTCAGCTGGCAGCATGTGCCGACATGATGTGCTCCTATCGTTCACCTAAATAAAGGAAAACATATGGCTCAGATCCATCCCTCATCCTTAGTAGATCCTCAAGCCAAACTTGCGGAGAACGTTGTCGTCGGTCCGTTCTGCACGATCGGTCCCCACGTTGAAGTCGGTGAAGGAACCACTTTGCAGAGCCATATTGTTCTTACCGGCCATACCAAGATCGGTAAGAACAACAAGATTTATGCCTTTGCAGCGATCGGTATCGATCCTCAGGATAAAAAATACCGCGGCGAGGAAACTCAGCTGATTATCGGTGACAATAACGTTATTCGCGAACACTGCACGCTCTCTGTAGGAACCGTACAAGACAAGGGAGTAACTATTGTCGGAAACGGCAATCTGCTGATGGCCAATGTCCATGTCGCCCATGACTGCGTCATCGGAAACGACACCATCATTGCCAACAACGTCGGCTTTGCCGGCCACGTTCATGTTGCTGACGACGTGATCGTCGGCGGGCAGTCCGGGATTCACCAATTCGTCAAGATCGGGAAGGGCGCGATGCTGAGCGGCGGAAGCATGGTTCGTCAGGACTGCATTCCCTACGGTATGTATCAAGGTTACCCGGCATCTCCCTTCGGCATCAATCTCGAAGGCATGAAGCGCCACGGCTATTCAAGAGCTGCCATGCATGCGGCCCGCGAAAGCTACAAACTGATCTTCCGTGAAGGCAAGACCGTTCCGGAGGCAGTGGAAGCCATCAAGGCTTACGCATCAACCTTAGAAGATGAACAGGCTAAGAAAGTCTGCGAACTGATGTGCGAATTCACAGAGCAGGCAACTCGAGGATTGGCTCGCTAATGGAGCAATTGACTAATAACAGCATTATCTGGGCAGCCGGAGAAAACAGCGGAGATTATTTAGCTTCGCGTGTTCTGCCGGCTGTTGCCGCATCTCGTCCGAATCTAAAGATGGAAGGTATCGGCGGAGACAGAATGATCCAGGACGGCTTGGATCCTTGGTTTCATGCCAGCGAACTTTCCGTCCGAGGCTATTTGGAAGTGATCCGCCATCTGCCGCGAATTTTAAAAATTCGCCGCGAAATGATGCGCCGTACTATCCAGTTTCGCCCTGCTGCCTACATCGGGGTTGATGCTCCTGACTTTAATCTGTCGATTGAAGAGAAGGTTAGAGCTTCGGGTATTCCGGTCGTTCACATGGTGGCTCCAGCCGTCTGGGCTTGGCGTCCGCAGAGAATTCACCAAATCAAACGTGCGGTGGATCATTTGCTTTTGATTTTCCCTTTTGAAGAGAAAATTTTTAAAGAAGCTGGTATACCCAGCACTTACATCGGTCATCCTCTGGCAGAGATTATTCCGATGGAGCCGGATACGGAAGGTGCGAGACGCAAACTGAACATCGTTGCGCAAGGCCCCGTGGTTGCCATACTTCCCGGCAGCCGAAAAGACGAAATCCGCTGGTGCGCTCCGGCATTTTTCGGCTCCGCCTCTTTAGTTCTGAAGCAGGAACCGAGAACTCGATTCATTGTCCCGGCGGCGGATGAACAGCGAAAGAAAGAGATTTTAGAAGTTCTTAACCGTTTTCCCGACGTCAAAGACCATACAGTGCTTTTGGACGGGAAGTCGCATTTGGCGATGGAAGCGGCCGATGCCATCTTGGTTGCGAGCGGCACTGCGACGCTTGAAGCCGCGCTTTATAAAAAGCCTTTAGTCGTCGGTTACGCGATGCCGGCACTTTCCGCAATGTTGATTCTTTCCAAAGGCCAGACAAAGTGGATCAGTCTGCCCAACATTTTGGCGCAGAAGACCTTAGTTCCCGAGTGCGTTCAGATGTTCTGTTCGCCTGAAATTCTTTCGTCTCATTTGCTTCACGCACTTGAGCCGAAGCGGCAGGAATATCTCAAAGAAGTATTTTCAGAAATGAAACATTGCTGAGGCCGACCGCTCAGCTGGCGACAGAAGCAATCGATCAGGTTCTAAAACACTGATGGCTGATTATTTATTTGACGGCGAAGAAACGATTGCCACGCTTGTCTGCGGCGTGGACGAAGCCGGCCGCGGCCCTTTAGCCGGACCGGTTGTTGCCGCAGCGGTAATTCTGAATCCCGATCATCCGATCGAAGGACTCAGGGATTCAAAAAAACTGACTGCTCATGCAAGAGAGGTTCTTGCGGAGCAGATCAAAACGCATGCGCTCGCCTGGGCGATTGCTGAGAGCTCAGTGGCCGATATCGACCGTATGAACATTCTGCAGGCGACGATGGCAGCCATGCGCAAAGCCGTGCTTCAGCTTGATCCGAAACCGGATTTGGTGCTGGTGGACGGCAACCGTCTTCCGGAACTTCCGTTCCGGGCAGAGCCCATTGTCAAGGGCGACGACTTGATTCCGGAGATTTCCGCAGCGTCTATTTTGGCAAAAACTTATCGGGACGCCTTAATGAAAATCCTCGGCGGAATGTATCCGAAATACGGTTTTGAGCAGCATGCGGGATACGGTACGGCATACCATCTCAAAATGCTGGAGAAATGGGGGCCGTGTCCGGTGCACCGAATGACGTTCGGTCCCGTGGCGTTGATTGCAAAGAAATTTGAGCGCCGAGCCGACCGTAAAAAGCGAAAGGGACAGTAAATGGAATTCATGCGGATCACAAGCGCAGCCAATCCTTCAATAAAACTTGCAAAGAATTTGGCGCAGCACCCGAGAGCGGCGAGAAAAGAAGGTTTATCTCTTGCCGAAGGAATTCATTTGGCCCGAGAACTTCTTTTGCATTCCGAGCTTGTCCGCAAAGTATTTTTAAGAGAAGGGGCGGAGAAGAATTTTGAAATCTCTGAAATCTTACAAAGATATCTGTCGTTAAAGATTCCTGTGGTTCAGCTGTCTTCCCAAATCTACAGCTCGATTTCTCCTGTGGACACCAGTGCCGGGATTATTTGTGAGATCCGTATTCCTGAAGATGGGAACATCAAAAAAGACGAAGATTGGATTTATCTTGACGGTGTCCAAGATCCCGGCAATGTCGGAACCATTCTTCGTTCTGCATTGGCTTCGGGCGTGACGAATATTGCTCTGTCTCAGCAATGCGCCTACGTCTGGTCCCCAAAAGTTCTGCGTTCCGCCATGGGAGCTCATTTCTTCTGCAACATTATTTCTTCCGTCGAACTCGAAGAGATCAAAGAAAAAACGGGCGCCGCTTGCTTAGTTGCTGACGCCCGAGGCGGAAAAGATCTCTACGAAGAAAAATGGGGAAAAGACCACACCTTATGGGTGTTCGGAAGCGAAGGCCTAGGCGTTTCTGAAAAAGCCCTGGAACTCTCCGATTTGACGCTGTTGATTCCTTTGGATTCCAGAGTGGAAAGCCTCAACGTTGCAACAGCGGCTTCCGTCTGTCTGTTTGAACAGCGCAGACGCCGGTTGGCTTACCGTACAGAAAAATAATATGCGGCCGAGTCGGCCGCATATCCAAAATAAACTCATTCAGTCATCACATTCCCATGTGCGGGTCGATGTTGATCTTGAGCTCAAGCAGAATCGTTGCAGAAATTTCTTCAATGGACTTAGAAGTGGAGGAAAGATATTTGATGCCTTCACGATCCATCATTCGTTGGGCTTCTTCGACTTCATATTCGCAGTTTTCTATTGAAGCGTATTTGGAGTTGGGGCGTCGCTCGCCGCGGATTTCAGAAAGACGTTTGGGAGAAATGGACAGACCGAAAATCTTGTCTTTGCAGTTTTCCAGAGCAGGGGGCAGCTCGCCTCGTTCGAAATCTTCCGGGATAAGCGGGTAGTTAGCTGCTTTGACACCGTACTGCATGGCTAAGTACAAGCTGGTCGGAGTCTTACCGCTGCGCGAGACACCTACCAGCACCACGTCTGCCTCTTCCAAGCCTTTGTTGGTTTGTCCGTCGTCGTGTGCGAGCGTGTAGTTAATCGCATCAATACGGCGGTTGTATCTTTCTTGGTCGCCGATTTCGTGACTCTTGCCGACGGAGTGGTCGCTCGGGACGCCAAGTTCACGTTCCAGAGGTCCGACGAACGAGCGGAAGAGCTCGATGACGAAAGCGTTGCAGTATTCGTTAAAAGTAGAAGCTAAGGAGCCTGCGACAAGGGTAGAGAAGACAATCGGCCGCACGCCGTTCTCTTTGCCGACTTCGTTGATTCTCAAGGCCGCAGCCTTGGCTTTTTCTTCCGTGTTCACGAAAGGCATGCGGTAGCGCAGGTATTTAAGACCGTGAAACTGCGCTAAAACAGCATTTGCCAAAGTTTCAGCAGTAATTGCCGTAGCGTCAGATACAAAAAACACGGTACGCTGAGTCGGTTTGTCAGGGGTTTCGTTTACGTTTGAATTCATAAAATTTAACGCTGTTAGATGAAGTTACGAACTTAACGCTAAAAGAACGGCTAAAATTTAGCAAATTTTTTCACTCAATTTCGAGGTAAACATGACACAAGGACGTTTCGTCATTCCATTCAGCCAACTTCGTATGACAGATGTTGACATCGTAGGCGGCAAGAATGCTTCTCTTGGCGAACTGCTTAGCCAGCTTACAGAAGCCGGCATTAGAGTACCTGACGGCTTTGCAACGACGGCTGAAGCCTTCAGAGTCTTTTTAAAAGAAGGCGGTCTTGATAAAAGAATCGAAGATCGTCTGAGCAAGTTAGACGTTGATGATGTTAAAGAGCTGGCAAAGGCCGGCGCTGAAATTCGTGAATGGATTGAAAAAGCTCCTTTCCCGGCCCAGCTCGAAAAAGAAATCAGAGAACACTATGAGTGGCTCAAGGGCGACCAGAAGGAAATTTCCGTTGCTGTTCGTTCTTCCGCTACTGCCGAAGACCTTCCGGACGCTTCCTTTGCCGGCCAGCAGGAAACTTACCTGAACGTCGTCGGTCTCGAACAAGTGTTCGCAAGAATGAAGGAAGTATTCGCTTCTCTCTACAACGACCGTGCGATCTCTTACCGCGTTCACAAAGGCTTTAATCACGCTGATGTAGCCCTTTCCGCCGGTGTCCAGAGAATGGTTCGCTCCGATAAGGGTGCTGCCGGTGTTATGTTTACGATGGATACCGAAAGCGGCTTTGATCAGGTCGTTTTCATTACAGCCAGCTACGGCCTCGGTGAAACCGTTGTTCAGGGCGCTGTGAACCCGGACGAATACTTTGTTCACAAGCCCATCATGGAAATGGGCAAATTCCCGATCATCCGTAAAGTTCTCGGCAGCAAGAAGATCAAGATGATCTTCGACACAGACAAGTCCAGTGGACGCTCTGTGAAGGTGGTTGATGTTCCCGAATCCGAACGCCGCAAGTTCGCTTTGAACGACGACGAAATCATTCAGCTTGCCAAGTACGCCCGTATTATTGAAAAACACTACGGCCGTCCGATGGACATTGAATGGGGCAAAGACGGCATCGACGGTAAACTCTATATTCTTCAGGCTCGTCCCGAGACCGTGAAGAGCCGTCAGAAGAAGGCTGATGTTCAGCAGAAATTCGTTCTTCTCGGCAAAGGCGAAATCCTGGTAACCGGCCGCGCTATCGGTCAGAAGATCGGCGCCGGTAAGGTCCGTATTGTTGCCGGTCCGGAACAGATGGACCTGGTTCAGGAAGGAGACGTCCTTGTTACGGACATGACCGATCCTAACTGGGAACCGGTGATGAAGAAGGCCAGCGCTATTGTTACCAACCGCGGCGGCCGTACCTGCCACGCAGCTATTATTGCTCGTGAGCTCGGTATCGCCGCTGTTGTCGGCTGCGGCGACGCTACCGAAGTCCTCAAAGACGGTCAGGAAGTTACCGTCTCCTGCGCCGAAGGCGATACAGGCAATATTTACAACGGCCTGATCCCGTTCGAAATCAAAGAAGTGAAACAGGGCGAACTGCCTGAGATCCCCGTTAAGATCATGATGAACGTGGGCAATCCTCAGCTTGCATTCGACTTCCAGTCCATCCCGAACAAGGGTGTCGGTCTGGCTCGTCTTGAATTCATTATCAATAACAACATCGGCATCCATCCGAAAGCCTGCTTAGCTTATCCGGATCTTCCTGAAGATCTGAGAAGAGCCGTTGAAGAAGCATCCGCCGGTTACGAAAACCCGCGTGAATTCTTCAAAGAAAAGATCGCCGAAGGTGTTGCCACGATTGCTGCCGCTTTCTATCCGAAGAAAGTGATCGTTCGTATGTCCGACTTCAAGAGCAATGAATACCGCAAACTCTTAGGCGGCAAGCTCTACGAACCGGAAGAAGAAAACCCCATGCTCGGTTTCCGCGGTGCAAGCCGTTACGTTTCCGAAGACTTCAAAGAATGCTTTGCAATGGAATGCGAAGCTCTGAAGAAAGTCCGCGACGAAATGGGTCTGACCAATGTCGAAATCATGATCCCGTTTGTGCGTACCGTGGATCAGGCGAAAGCGGTTGTTGACGAGCTGGCGCGTCAGGGTCTGAAGCGCGGCGAGAACGGGCTGAAGATCATCATGATGTGCGAAATCCCGTCCAACGCCCTGCTGGCCGAGCAGTTCCTGGAGCACTTCGACGGCTTCTCTATCGGGTCCAATGACTTGACCCAGCTGACACTCGGTCTGGACCGCGACTCCGGACTGGTTGCCAACTTCTTCGATGAACGCGACGAAGCAGTGAAGGTCCTCTTGGCTCGCGCCATCAAGGCCTGCCGTGAGAAGGGTGCTTACGTCGGCATTTGCGGCCAAGGCCCGTCCGACCATCCCGACTTAGCTCAGTGGCTGATGGAAGAAGGTATCGAGTCCATTTCTCTGAACCCGGATACTGTCGTCAACACTTGGCGCAGACTGGCTAAAGACGTTAAGAAATAATTCTTAGTTTCTAAGCCTTACCAAACGGCCGTTTTCCTTTCGGATGCGGCCGTTTTCGCGTTCTTAACCTATAATTGACTCACGGTCAAAAGAGAGACCTCAAAGAAGGGAACGCATTATGGGATTGTCGTATTTTTGGTTTATTGCCGCTGCAGTGATCGGCGCGATGGATCTTTACTTCGGCAATGCTTTTCTATTGGTGATTTCAGCTGCCGCTTTTACGACAGCCCTTTTTTCCTTCTTCCTCAGTTCCGTTTATTTACAAGTCGCCATCTTCACCGTCATTTCTCTTTTAGTGATCAGTTATCTGATGCTTTTGCAGCGTCACTTGAGAGAAGTCGACTTTTATTCCGAAATTCTCCGCCGGCACATTGGTAAAACCGTGACGGTTCACGAATGGAGGCACAATCGGTACGCGACCGTCCAATACAACGGGCGAGTTTGGGAAGCCGAGATTGCTTTTAATGCGGGCGGTAATCTTCGTGCAGGGAAATACAAAATATGGAAAATGCTTTCGAACCGGCTAGTTCTGATTCCGTAGAAGGAAAAATCCCGGAGGGCGTCAGCCTCCCCAATCTTGACGATCCTCTCGTCATTAAAGATTTATTGAGAGCTCATGCAATGGCGGTCTCTAAACGCCTTGCTGAAGCCGTTCATAAAAATGTTCGTCGAGAAGAAGTCGTTCAAGCCGACCAGAGAGCCGCCGCATTCTTGGCTACAACGCTTTTAGGTCAAAATCCCGCTTATGCAAAGGCGTCTGTAAACACGCCCGAAAGAATTGAAAAGCTGCTTCGCGCCGAATTCACGGAGGCTTTGAAAGGCTTCGGGATCAAAGAGGAAGAGGCCGCTGATCCGGCTGTCTTTATGCAGCTCGTGATGTTTCTGTTCACAAACCAAGTCCACGAACTCATCAATGAACTGCAGAAAAATCCGGATGATATCGAAGCAAAAGGTCCGCAGGCTCTCGACGCTCTTCTTGAGTCTTGGGTGAAAAAATTAACTAAAGAGAAGTGCGATGCCTAAATGTATTAAACCGAACTGCAACCGCGGCTGCTGCGGCCACGACCACAGCTCCAAGGCGGAGCAGGCGCCTTCTATCGTGGACATTGAAGTCGTCAGAAAAATTCTCTCCCAGGCCGTTGTGAACATGTGCAAACGGGCTATTGCGTGTGCGGAAGGCGAACTGACGAGAGATGAGCTCGCAGAGAAGGATATGAAGCTCATGGAGTGGCTCGGGGAGACTTTCTGCGGTAACAACAGTCATTTTGAACCGGGCCCTGAAGACTGGACAACCGAAGGTTTGGCAGAATACATCAAACAGGCTCTCCCCCAGATAGAGGAGAACCCGGAAGGCGGGGGAATGAGTTCTGATGAGGTCGTCGTCAAAGCCTGCGCGATTTTTGTCGGGGAAGCCTATAAGGCTATCCATGATGCTCTGAAAGCCGGGTTCCCGCTGCTGGATGCCGATGAATTACCGGCGCCCGTCGCTTCTTTTGTCGAATCCTGGACCCTTTTGTTCGTCGGTGCTCCGATGGGCAGCAATAACTAAAACTGAAAATAGGAAAAAGAAAATAATGAATAACTTTGAATACTCTAATCCCACACGTTTAGTTTTCGGCAAAGGAGAAGAAAGCCGTATCGGTGAGCTGATGCGTGCCCGTGTGCCGGCGATGAGCCCCGTGCTGGTGGTTTACGGCGGCGGTTCTGCCAAAGCCAGTGGGCTCTTGGAACGCATCTCCGAATCGTTAAAAGCTGCCGACCTTGTGCCGATTGAATTGGGCGGCGTGACTCCGAACCCGCAGCTTTCTTTTGTTCAGAAAGGTATCCTTTTGGCCCGCGAGCACAGAGTTAAAGCGATCCTCGCTGTCGGGGGTGGAAGCGTCATCGATGCTTCTAAGGCAATAGCCATCGGCGTTCCTTATGTTGGCGATGTTTGGGATTTCTTTACAAAGAAAATTATGCCGACAGAAGCGCTTCCGGTTGCCGCTGTGCTCACGCTTCCTGCTGCAGGCAGCGAACAGAGTATCCGTATTGTGATTTCG
>ERZ860590.1860-NODE-1860-length-9833-cov-3.877480_pt1 | contig 9833 bp, 7 predicted proteins | sample MGYA00509975_ERZ860590 | MGnify/ENA primary metagenome ERZ860590 (study PRJEB30046, sample SAMN00715250) | human gut metagenome | study: EMG produced TPA metagenomics assembly of the A metagenome-wide association study of gut microbiota in type 2... | reverse complement strand
TGTCCTTGATGTCCAGCTGCTCCACGATCTCCCGGGAGCGCAGCCCGGCCACGTAGCCGTCAAAGATGCGGCGCTCGGTCTTTGTCAGGTTGGGGATGCCCTCCAGAAAGGTCTGGAAGGCATCGGGGACGGATTCGTTGCGGCACACGTCTGCCAGCCGGGAAAGCTCTGTCTGCATCTGCTGGCGCTCCATCTGCAGCTCGTCCATCCGCCGCCGGGACTCCCGTCGGTCCTCCTCAAACTGCCGGAACGCAGGCGAGAGGATGTGCTGGTGGAAGTACATGCAGCAGAACACCACAAAAAAGAGGATGAACAGGCCGATCAGCAGCATTTGCAGGTTGCCGGAAAAGATCAGCCTGCGGTAGTCCGTCATGGGGATGCAGACGGCCAGCCGGTAGGACTGGTTCTCGCTCAGGCGGCAAAGCTCCGAGATGCCTGCATAGGCGCTGTCGGAGCCGATCAATTGGGTCAGGCTGCTGCCCATGCTGCGCAGCACCAGCATTTCCCGGGGGGCGTGGAAGTAGCCGCCGGTGGTGCCGCTGCTGAGGGCGGCACTGGCGTTCAGCCCGCTGTCTGCCGGGGCAAGCAGGCAGATCAGGTGGTCAAAGCCGGTGGGCTGGGCAAAGTTCTGCTTGAAAAAGCTCTGGCTGATCTCAAAGCCGCACAGCCCGTACATGGTGCCGTCGCGGCCCCGCAGGGGCAGCAAAAACAGCTGTACTTCCTCCGAGGTGCCGGGGAGGCTGAACCGCTCCGTCAGCGTATAAGCCTGGTACAGCGGGGTGCTGCTGGGGGTCATCCAGCGGTCGTAGTCCGGGAACTGGTCGGTCTGGAACTCCATGCGCCATTTGCGGTGGGGCATCACGCTGCGGGCCTTGCCCACCTCCGCACTGCCCCGGTACAGCAGCAGGGGCACGGTGGGGGTGTCGGCACCGCTTTTCTGCACATACAGCCCGGCGCGGGAATGCTCTGCTCCCTCCATGCGGGTGTTGACGGTGGCATCCAGCAGCACAAAAGCGCCGGAACAGCCGGTCTGGCGCAGACGGCGGCACAGCGGCTCGAGCATTTTCTCTTCCAGCGCGTTCAGCACCTCGGGGGAGTCGTTCAGCTGGGCAAAGGACATCTGCCGCAGGGCAAGCTCCTTGTCCACCTCTGCGCTCATGTCCTCGGACAGGTTCACACCCATGACCGCCAGCTGGTCAAAATAGCGCTCCATATCATTCTGGAACACCGAAAACTGGATCTGCAGACTGCGGCTGATGTCCTTTTTGGTGTTGTGCAGACTGGCAAACAGGAACAGTGCCGCACCAAAGGTCAACACCAGCAGCACCACCAGCAGTAGGCAGGCCCACAGCAGCCGGCTGCTCATGGGGCTTTGGCGGATCTTTTCACGGTGCCGGTCAACAAAGTGCATCAAAGTCCCTCCTTTCCGGCTGAGCGGCAGGCTCAGGCATTGTCACACAGCAGCTGCCATGTTTCCTCGGCAAGGGCTTCCAGCGTTTCGCCGTCCGCAAGGCGCTGGGGGTAGTCCTTCTGGCGCTGGCGCAGGCTGTCGTACAAGGTTTTGGCCTTGGCGTGGTACCCCACGATGCCCGGTTCGGACAGGGGGGTGTTCTGGATGCGCATTTCGTTGTAGACGTCGTACAGCCGCTGATAGCTCTGCTGCTCAAAGGGATAGTCCGCAATGGCGTCAAAGGCGGCGCTGGACACCGGCATGTAGCCGGTATCGGCAGCAAATTCCAGATTGCGCTGCTGTTCGGTGAGCCAGCGCAGGAACACGGCGGCGGCTTCGGCCTTCTGGTCGGTGGTCTTAAAGGCGCACAGACCCACACCGGCCTGCGGCATCAGGGGCGTGGCGGTGCCTGCGGCGTGGGGCAGGGGAGCCAGCAGCAGATCGGTGGGCTCGGTGGTGTTGTCCGGGTAGGTGACGAAATCATTGTAATAAAGGATGGCCGCAGAGCTGCCAAGACCTGCCAGCGTCTCGCCGGTCATCACCTGCGTGTTGGAGTACAGGTCCGACACCAGAATATCACCCTGTACCAGCGCCCGGGCAAACTCCATCCACGAAGCGCGGAAGGTCTCGTTGGTCAGATCGTACCAGCTGCCCTTGTACAGCTCACCGCTGCCCTGCTCCAGCGCGTTCAGCTCCACCAGACGCAGGGGGTAATCCAGCGCGCAGAAGGGCTTGCCCTGCGACCACTGCCGGTAGGCACCCGCCATTTCAAAAAAGCCGTCCCATGTGGCAAGGGTGGAAAGCTGCGCCCCGGTGTCCGCCGCAAACCGGGCGTACTGGGAGCCGTTCAAAAAAATGAGCTGGGTGGATTTGGACACCGGGAACACCACCTGCTTCCCGTCAATGATGCCGTCCTGCACAAAGCCGGGCACATAGGCCGCCATGTCCTCGGCGGTGAACCAGTCGTTCCAGTCCACAAGGTTCTCAATGCCCAGAGCGCTGGCGTCCGCGGAGTGGGCCGAGAACAGGTCCGGCAGGTCCAGCGCGCCGGGCTTGCCGGCCTTGGCGTCCTGCAGCTGGCCGCCGATGGCGGCACTGTTGGTCATGTTGGTCACGTTGAGCAGGATGCCCTTCTCTCTGCCCACCGTGTCGTTGAACTCGGTCAGCAGGCGGTTCATGGGCGAGTCGGCCTGTTCGCCGTACACATGCCAGATGCTGAGCATGGTGGGGTCCTTGGGCGAGAGCAGGGTCTTGCTGCCGCCGCAGCCCGCAAGAGCCAGACCGGGGACGAGCGCCGCAAGCTTTAAAAATGTCCTTCGTTCCATTTTTCATGACTCCTTTCCGCACATTGCAGCCAGAGAGGGAAAACCGGCACAGGCAGGGCTGCAGCTGCCTGTTTTGGTGGGAAACCACCCCAAAATCCCCCCAATTTTGGGCTTTTTGGGGGGATTTTTTGAGGGGGAAGCCCCAAACCCCAAAAATTTTTTTGGAATTGCCCCCCCAAAAACGGCTTTTCTGAGGGGGCAATTTTTTCCCGGGTATGATACAGTACAAACAGAAGAGGTCCCGCGCCGGTGCAGAAAGCCTGTCGCTGTGCACAAAACGCGTCAACAGGCATCTGCGGATTCTATTCATAAGGATAGCATAAGATGGAGCGGACTGCAAGTGCAGAGAATACCCAAACCAGAGCCCCCTAAAAAGCAGGGGGGACAAACAGAAAGGAGCACCCCATGAAAGAGATGAACAGACGCGCATTCCTCACCCTCTCCGGCGCAGCCGTTGTGGCGCTCTCGCTGGCAGGCTGCGGCGGCGGGCCCTCCGTGCCTCCCGCACCTCCGGCCTCTGAGAGCAAAGAGATGGCCCTGTTCAAAGCCATCAACGAGGTCTGGTATGAAGTCAACAAACAAGTAGCCCCCAATCCCAAACTTGATATCTGCAAGTCTGTGGTCTACTGTCAGGAGGCTGCCGACCTCGCAAAGTTTACAGCCAGCCCTTTTGAAACCTATGACCCTGAAATGGACGAGGAGGATTACCGCAGATGGAACCTGCCTAATGATGTATTCTACGACTACAAAGACCGTGAGTCTGAAATGATAGCGGAAATCGATAAAAAATATGGAAGCGGAAGCTATCGGGGGACTGCGGGAGTTTCTAACTACACCCATGACGGTCTGCAATTAAAGCAACTGTATCCTAGTAATCCGAGCGAGGTCAAGGCGTTTGTGCGGGATCTGGTCGGGCATGGACTGGCGAGTCCGCATCCCGAGCAGTGGATGATCGGGCTCTACTGCCCCACCATTAAGGGCAAGACCTATACGGTGGCGGTAATGGTAGACTTTGCACCGATCTGAAGCGGGGCAGGGATGCACGGACTTCCCGCAAGTCCCGAACCGTAATCTATCATATATTGTATTGAAAGGAGCACCCCCATGAAAAAGATGAACCGACGCGAATTCCTCACCCTCTCCGGCGCAGCCGTTGTGGCGCTCTCACTGGCAGGCTGCGGCGGGCCCTCCACACCTCCCGCACCTCCCGCAACACCCACCGGCAAGGAAGCTGAGCTGGTGGCAGCCATTAACAAGGTCTGGAAGAAAAAGTTTGATGCAGGTCAGGTTACCCATGAGCAGCTGACCCTCAATCAGGAAGCGCAGGAAGCCATAAAAATCCAAGGAGGAATCTTCGAGGACGCAAAAGAACCGGTGCATAAGCTGACAACGGAAGACATGCAGAAACTGGTTGGGATTCAAGAGTGGAAAACCTCACTGGAGAAAAAGTATGATCTTGGAGGCGCTGCCGGAATTTCCGAACCGTCTACGGAACGTGAGGTATCCTTGACGTTTGAGTATTCCTGCGAGGATGCGGTGGTTCAGAAATTTGTGGATAAGATCATGGGGTATAGTCTCAGCCGGGAGGCAGAGTTTATCAGCGTCTACTGCCCGGTGGTTAAGGGCAAGACCTACATGATCGCTACCGTGTTCTGGAACAAAACGGCATAAGATAACAAGACATCAAGACATCCCCCTGTTTGCCCCGGGCACACTCCCCCTGTGTCCGGGGCTTTATAGAAAGGAGCACCCCCATGAAACGATACGACCGACGGACCTTCCTCAAGCTCTCCGGCGCATCGGCGGTGATGCTGGCGCTGGCAGGCTGTGACGATAGCTGCTCCTCCGGCTCCACAAGTTCCGGCTCTGCCACAGAAACGCCTCCCTCGCCGCCGATCCCTGTGATCCGGGATGGGCAGAAGATCCTGACCATTTTCAACGCAGAGCTGGCCCGGCGAAAGGTGGAGAACATCAAGTTCGAGTACAGCAAGGGTCTGGAACACGCCATTCAGGCAGATGTGCAGATGTTTGTGGATAATGGCAGCCCGGAGTTCCCGTCGGACGAAGGGCTCAGGCTGCGGATGGAGGGCGACTATTCCGCAAAGATGTGGGAAGGTCTGAACGAAGCCGGTTACAGTGCCAGCTCCACGGCTATCTTCGGTATGCTCAATCAGTACCGGGTAGGCGTGGATTTTGACCACGAAGGAAAGCACCTTTACAGCATGGATCGTCTCTATCCCGCTACCGAGGCCCAGTTCCAGCAGTTGGTGGATGAACTGATCAAGGACTACGGCGGTGTGCCGGGGCTTCATGAGGACGACCCGGTGGTGAATAAGGTAGGCATCACCGTGGTGGATATCAACGACAAGACCTATTGGGCCGCCTACATCATCGACAAGTGGCAAGGCATAGGAGACGGCTGAACCATACCATAGAAAAGGAGCCCGCCATGAAATACCAACACCTTGTAAGCCTTGCTTTGGCTGCCGCGCTGCTGACCGGCTGCGGCGGCACCCAGAGCAGCCCCAGCGCCGCTGCCGACCAAAGCTCCGACAGCAGCCGAAGCACCCCCGGCGCGGTGACGCAGGCCGCCCAGACAGACCGCATCACCGACCAGTACACGCTGGAAAAGAACGTTTCGGGCGTGTGGGGGGAGGAAGCGGTGCAGTACATTTCCGTCCATGTGCCGCAGCTGGAATGCGACAGCCCGGATGCCGCCTACATCAACGATGAACTGAACGCCATCTATGCGGCAGATTTCCGGGAGTATGAGACCTACGAAGAAGCCGAACTGCCGGACGGCGAGGTTCCGCAGATCGGTGTGAACTGGGATGACTGGTGGTACGGCGATTGCGTCAGTCTGGTGGTGCGCAGCCGCTATGACGGCACCGCCCCGTGGCGTTACAGCGGCTGGTGCTTCGATTTTGCCAGCGGCCGGCAGCTCACCGTGGCCGAGATGCTGCAGCGGATGGGGCTGGACCCGGACGAAGTGCAGCAGCAGGTGCAGCGGCAGGCCATGCAGGCTTTCGACCGGGAGATGGCGCAGGGCGCGTATTACGAGGGCCTGCGTCTCGGCGGAGAGCTTTCGCAAATGCGAATGGATACGCTGGAATACAATGAACTGGAAAACCTGTGCCTGCTTTTGCCGGAGCAGGATCAACTGGTGCTCCGGGGGAAGTACAGCTGCGAAGAAGGCTGGCAGCAGCTGGATATGGAGCTCTCGCTGCCCCCCGCTGACACCCCGGTGCTGACCGATACCTACGATGGTGTGCAGGTGCAGCTGGAGGGAACGCAGGCCACCATCACCCTGAGCCCCGCACCCAAGACCGAGCAGTGGGGCACAGACCTCAACGTCTGGGTGGAACAGGAGCACAGCTACCCCATCCTTGGCGCTTACAATGAATATGTGGACGTGTGCATCGGGGAGCAGGAGGACGGCTTCTTCCGCCCGGTGGTCTATCTGCTGACCAAAGACGGCGTGGTGGAGTATGTGGACGTGCTGCGCTGCCTGCTGTACGGGGATGCCATGGTCTGCCAGGACCCCATCTACATTGCCAACAACGGCGTGGCGCTGGAACTCTGCGGCAGCGAGGTGAACCTGCGCCGGGCGGATGGCTCTGTGCTGGAACTGGCTCCCCTGTCGGCAGAGTGGAGCGCGCAGGAGATCCCCTATTCCGTCACCGGCTCCTACAACTACACAGCCGAAAACGGCTGGAGCTGGATGGACCTGACCAGCGACGGCAGCGTTCAACTGGGCGTGCAGGACAACAGCCGCATCGATCGGGGCGACGCCGCGTATCTGGGCGTGGTGCCCGAGGGCATGGTGCTGGGCATCTCTGCCAACGAGACCGAAGCCGGGCAGTCGTCCATCGAGTTTGTGGCGGCGTTCAAGATAGACATGTACAACAACCTGACCCTGACCATGATCGCCGGGCAAAACCCCTTTGCCGAGGGGGAGACCCAGCTGCAAATGACCTACAGCTGCGGCTGAGAAAACAAGGAGAACGACCATGAAACACAAACGCCTTGCCGCTGCGGTGCTGGCGGCGGCTCTCTGGCTGACCGGCTGCGGCAGCGCAGCGGCTCCCGCTGCCCCCGCAGGCTCCGGCACAGCTGCCCAAAGCACCGCAGACACGGCGGTGCAGACAGCACAAAAAGACCGCATCACCGAGCAGTTCACGCTGGAAAAGACCATCCAGCGGTACGAGTGGAGCGGCGCAGAGAAGCTGATCGTCCATGTGCCGCAGCTTGTGTGCTACAGCCCGGACGCCGCTTATATCAACTATGAGCTTGCCGCCATGTATGCGGCAGAATTCCGAGAGTACGAGGACAGCCCGGAGATCGAGCCCCAGCAGGACGAGGGGAGCCCGGATACTTATGATACTTATATCAACTGGGACGCCTACTGGTACGGCGACTGCGTAAGCCTTGTGGTTTTCCGCTACGACGGCGGCTTAGACCCGGGGTATTCCCGGGGCTGGTGCTTCGATTTTGCCACCGAAAAGCAGGTCTCCGTGACGGAAATGCTGCAGCGCATGGGGCTGGACCCGGACGCCGTGCAGCAGCAGATGCTGCGCGGGGCCATGCAGACCTTTGACCGGCACATGGCGCAGGGCGGCTACTACGAGGGCCTGCTCAGCGACGGCAATCTGGCAAGCATGCGGATGAACACGCTGGAAAACAACCAGCTGGAGGACCTGTGCCTGCTGCTGCCGGAACCGAACCGGCTGGTGCTCCGGGGCGGGTGCAGCTCCACCGCCGGCAGTGGCTGGCGGCAGCTGGATGTGGAGATTCCGCTGACCCCCGCCGCCCCCGCCGACACCCCGGTGCTGACCGATACCTACGGCAGTGCTTCGGTACAGATGGAGGGAACCCAGGGCACCATTGCCCTCCGCCTTACACCGGAGACCGCCGCATGGGATGCGGATTACGGCATCCGGCTGGAACAGGATCATGCCTACCCCATCCTTGGCCTCTACAATGAATATACCGACGTGTGCATCGGAGAGCTGGGCGCGTCCTTCCACCCGGTGGTCTATCTGCTGACGAAGGACGGCGTGGTGGAGTATGTGGACGTGCTGCACTGCCTCATGTTCGGAAATGCTCTGGTCTGTCAGGATCCCATCTATATTGCAAATCAGGGCGTGGCGCTGGAACGCAGCGGCAAAGAGGTAATTCTGCATCAGGAGGATGGCTCTGTGCTGGAGCTGGCTCCCCTGACGGCAGAGTGGAACGCGCAGGAGATCCCCTCGGAGGCTGTCGGTGCCTTCAACGACATGTCTGACAACCAGTTCGACTGGATGGACGTGGAAAGCAGCGGTTCCGTCCAGATGGGCGTGCAGGACAACAACGTTTTCTATCAGGGCTACGCCGACTATCTGGGCGTGGTGCCGGAGGGCATGGTACTGGGCGTCTCTACCAGCGAGACGGCGGACGGGATGCCGGGCATCACCTTTGTGGCGGCGATGAAGTACGACCTGTACAACGAGACCCTGACCTTGACCATGCTCGACGGGCAAAACCCCTTTGCCGAGGGAAAGACCCAGCTGCAGCTGATCCGCTGCCCGGATTATTGACCCCGGCACGACTATTGAGAACACAGGAGAACCACCATGAAACACAAAGCGTTCCGCTGGATACCGGCAGTTCTGCTGGCAGCGCTGCTGGCGGGCTGCGGGGCAGAGACTGCCACCCCGGCAAGCACCGCCGCCCCGGCCTCTGTCTCCGCCGCTGCTTCCACCCCGGAAGACCGCCCGGCGCAAAAAAAGCCTGGGGCAGACGGGCGGCGCACCGAACAGACTGTGGCAGAACCTCCAGCCCTGCCGGAAGACTGGGAGCAGCAGGTGCTGGCCGAGTGGATGGCAGTCACGGCGGTGACGCAGGGTGAAAGCTATGCTCCCGCCGACCGCAACGAAAGCTTTACCCTGCGGCTGGAAAAGGCCGAGATCACCGGCACGGTGACCGTCTCCTTCATCCGGGAAACATACGTCAGCCCGCAGATTCAGTCTGCTGCCGAGACCCGTACCGGGGAACTGAACGCCGGTGCGCTCACCCGCTGGGACGGGGAAAAAACGCAGGGCTGGAACCTGACAAGCATCAGCGAGGACGGCAGAAGCCGCTGGATGATCTCCATGATGAAGGACGGCTCGCTGCTGATGCGTTCCACCGGCTCGAAAAAGGACGGCACCGTGTGGTATGTGTTCCGGCGCACCACGGCGTGGGATGACATCGGCTACACCGCCATCCCCCGCAGGCTGTGGGGCACTTACTGCGCCGGAGACGAGGCCGCAAAGGGCATCCGCTGGATGACCTTCCTGCCGGACGGCAGCTGCTGTATGAGCGTGGAATGGGACGGGTGGAGCGGCATTCTGACCGGCACCGCCGATGGAACACAGGGCCGCACCGAGGACGGTACCGAGCTGCACTTTACACTGACCGACACGGACGGCAGGCCCTGCGAGTTCTGGGCCATTTTGCTGAACGATGACGGCAGCCCCAGCGGCTGCAGCCTGAAATACCGCGCCGGAGAAGTGCTGTTTGACCGGGACACGCGTCCCGTTTACTGGAAAAACGACTCCCCGGATCTAACCCTTGTACCGTGACCGAAACCGAACGCAATGCGATGACAAAGCGTTGTCGCTTACACCAAACAAATAACAGGAGGAAATTACTATGGGGCTTATCAAAGCAGGTATGGGCGCACTGGGCGGAACCCTTGCAGACCAGTGGAAGGAATTTTTCTACTGCGATTCTCTGGATAAGGATGTGCTGATGGTCAAGGGCCAGAAGCGCACTTCCCGCCGCAGCTCCAACCACGGCGAGGATAATATCATCACCAACGGCAGCGGCATCGCCGTGGCAGACGGACAGTGCATGCTCATCGTGGAGCAGGGCCGCGTGGTGGAGGTGTGCGCCGAGCCGGGCGAGTTCACCTTTGACGCATCCACCGAGCCCAGCGTGTTCACCGGCAACTTCGGCGATAGTCTGGCGGCAACCTTCCAGACCGTAGCCAAGCGCTTTACCTACGGCGGTGACACCGGCAAGGATCAGCGCGTGTA
>ERZ860590.1858-NODE-1858-length-9835-cov-3.010532_pt1 | contig 9835 bp, 7 predicted proteins | sample MGYA00509975_ERZ860590 | MGnify/ENA primary metagenome ERZ860590 (study PRJEB30046, sample SAMN00715250) | human gut metagenome | study: EMG produced TPA metagenomics assembly of the A metagenome-wide association study of gut microbiota in type 2... | reverse complement strand
ATGGGTCCGACTGCCGGTTATTTAGTCTCTTTCCCGATGGCTGCCGCTATCAGCGGTCTGTTGGCTGAAAGAGGCTGGACAGGCAAGCGTATTTTTGCCTCCTTCATCAATCAGTACGCTTCCAACATTTTTATTGTTTTCTTTGGAACGATTTGGCTTTCTGCCACCCTCGGTGTAGAAAAAGCCGTCATGGTCGGCTTCGTTCCCTTTGTTATCGGTGCTTTGCTTAAGGCTATTCTCGGTACCGCAGTCCTGTATGCCAAAGCATTAAGCAGCAGAAAGTAATAGGAATTTTCCTAAGATTTTTCAGACCGAAGGCATTGTCCTTCGGTTTTTTTTATGAATTTTCAAAGAGTTAGATTGTAATTAATAACTCAGGGTTTATTCTTATGAACTTTAGGATGTATTCCGATCCTGAGCTAAGTCTTAAATTTCACATATCGAAACAATCAATGTTTCGCATCACCTCGATCACGGAGAAAACATATGAAAGTTAAGACTCTTTTGAGCTTTGCCGCAGCACTCTGCTGCGCAGCCGCTTTCAGCATGAGCGCCCAAGCTCAGTTGAAAATTTCGCCGATGCATGCCAACCTTCCTGACAATGCAACAACAAAAGATTGCTTGGTTTGCCATCAGTCCTATCAGACGGTAGCTCAAAGAACCGCCAAGATGAATCCTAATCCTCACAGCAACCACCGCGGTGAACAAAACTGCACCAACTGCCATAGCGTTAAGGGCAAACCGCACCTCGAATGCAATGACTGCCATACATTCGCAATCAAGATGAAAGGAGAATAATAAAATGACAAGCGTATCTCGTCGTACTTTCCTTGGAACAGCTGCCGCTGCTTCCGTTAGCGCTGTCGCTGCTCCTGCAATGGCTGCTTCCACTTCCGGAAACAATCTTCCTGCCAAATGGGATGACACAGTTGACGTCGTCGTCTTGGGCTGCGGCGGTGCCGGTATGATGGCTGCCTGCCAGGCACACGATGCCGGCGGTAAAGTTGCCGTTTATGACGCAGGCCAGTCTCCCTTCCATACAGCTACCAACCTCTGCGGCGGCTTGTTCACAGCTTGGGGTTCCAAGATGCAGAATGCTGATCCGGAAGGCCGTAAAGACTCCTGGCAGCAGTTTGCCGAAGACATCATGGCTTACGGCAACTACATGAGCTTGAAGGAACCGGTTTACTGCTTCGCAAAGAACTCCGGCAAAGCATTTGACTTCCTTGAAGACGCCGGTCTTGCCAAACATCACCTTGAACCGTATGCCGGCCACAGCCGTCTGCGCGCTCACCGTCAGGACTCTTTCAAGGGCCGTGACTACATCGAAGTTCTGGTCAAACAACTCGACAAACGCGGCATCAAGATTAACCACGGCATGGGCGTTACCAAGTTCTACTATGATCCGGCTACTAACACCGTTGTCGGCGTTCAGGTAGGCGAAGGCGACAAGGCCAAGAACGTCAAAGCCAACAAGGGCGTTATTATGGCTACCGGCGGTATCACCGGTACACCGCAGTCTCTCGACCGCTGGGTTCCGAGTGTTGCCGGTAAGGGCGTTGCCATCGGCGGTCCGAAGAATGACGGTACAGCCATGATGGTTGCAGTTCGTGACGTCGGTGTTCCTCTGTCTCACATGCAGTACATTGCTTCTTATCCCTGCGGTATCGTTGTTAACGGACGTAACGGCCCGTACTGCCGCTGGTGGTTCATCACCAACAACGGCGGCATCCTGGTCAACAAGAACGGCCAGCGCTTCATTACTGAAAAAGAAGGTATCTGCCACGTGACTCCGTCTCTTGCCTCTCAGCCTGACGGCTGCCACTACGTCTTGGTTGACCAAGCAGGTTGGGAACGCACACTTGACAAGATCAAACTCGGCGCTCTGATCGGTCTGCCGAGCTGGCCTGCCGAACGCGTTGAAGCCGAATTCAAAGCCGGTAAGAACCTCTGGAAGTGCGACACTCTTGAAGAACTCTGCCAGAAGTCCGGTATGAACCTTGACGGTCTGAAGAAACAGATCGCTACATGGAACGAAGCGGCTAAGAACCATAACGACCTGCAGTTCGGCCGCAGCGACAAGGATATGTATCCTCTCGGCAAGGGTCCGTACTACATGATCCGTATGGAACCGTGGAACAACCTCTCCTGCGGCGGTGTTCGTGTTAACGAAGACCTCCAGGTTCTGGGTTGGGACATGAAACCTGTTAACCACTTCTATGCAGCCGGTGAAACCGTTGCCGGTGTTCACGGAGCCTTCTACTGCGGCGGTAACGCTTGCGGCTTCGCTCACACCTCCGGTTGGGTTGCCGGTCAGAAGGTTATGGGCAAACAGATCGGTTAATTCTCCTGTGATCTGACGAGAGAATGGGGCGCCGCAAGGCGTCCCTCTCCGATAATTTGGATGGGACGGCGCCTTCGGGCGCCGTTTTTTTTTCCTACTAACTTATTGGATAACTGAAGAAATTGATAATGTTTTTGAAAATTCCGGTTGAGAACCCACAAAGATCTGCGAATCACTATTTCAAGATTTTGGCTTCCGATGCCTTTGAGTTCTCAAAAGAGCTTTCTATGGACTAAGTAGGCGACGATTGTTTCCTCAACGCCCGTCCGCCATCCGGGCAAAATCACATTGAAATTTTCCATAAAGGAAGTATCGAATTCTTCCGAAAGCCTAACCGGCTCTTCTTCTGCAAAAATGAGTTTGGCAAAGTTATGATTAGGTAATAGGCGAGCCAAAGTTGAGTGAATAAAACCTACCAGTTCGAAAAGGGAAGTTTCTCCATTGGCTGCCAGTTTATAAGTCCTGTCAAAACCCGGATTTGCCAAGCATTTAAGAGCTGCTGCAGCCGTCATTTGAACCAAAAGATGCCTTCCGATAAGTCTGAGCGGCTTATTACCGGAAACTGTTACTCTCTTGCGAGAAAGAATCTTGTCAATCCACTCCGTGATTAGGTTTTTAGTCACAGAACAATAAAAGACCTCCGGAAGTCTTATGAATAAGTACTGGCAGTTGATGAAAGCTGGGATGTCATCAACCGGTTTTAACCAACTTACCAAAAGAGAGTCCTTGGTTTCCAAAGCCTGTGAAAGAGCAGCTAAATAAGCCGCGTTTTTCAGATCTGAATTCCGGTTCGAGAAACGGGGAGCATAGAAAACGGCATCCGGCTGCGTAAGCGTTAGGAAGGCTGCAGCGAGTCCGGGATCGTTTTGCGGGAGCTCGAATTCAGTCGGTTTCCACAAATTCGAATTCTTTTTGAGCTCTGAGGAAAGATAAGGCTCAAATATCTCTGAGTCCCCGAGAAGGGCAAAGTTGTATTGAGTCTTTGTCACACCGGCGCTCCGTCAACGAAGTCACCGACCCAGAGACCTTCGTAGCTCGGAGGCACCAGTCCGGGACAATGTTCAAAGTACTCAATTAGCCAATGGACAAACCGATTGACTGCAACTCTGTCTCTGTCTTTACGGCTGATATAGATTTGCTGGACGGGGAACTTCCATTCCGGCAGGACTTCGCAAACCGTTCCGTTAGCCAGCTCATCTAAATAGTAATAGACAGGGCAGTAGGCTCCGATGCCCTTTGAACGCATGACGACCTGCTTGATGCCTCCCGGATTATTCAAACGCATATGGGCATGGAAGTGCAAGGGAAAATAGTCGCTTCCTTTTCTTAAAACCATATTTCTTTCGCGGTTTCTGGAAAAGAAAGAGAAAATAGGATGTTCAGAGAGGTCACGAGGAGAGCGAATCGGATATTTAAGTCCATTCAGATACTGTGGAGTGGCAGCGAGCATGAAGGAAATACCGGCAATCAGTTTAGAGTCACGTGTCGGAATATTCAGCGGTGTTATCGAGAGCATGACGTCATAACTGGTAATGGCGTCAGAGGTCATTAACTCAACATAACTTAATGATCTCATAGACACTGAAACATCAGGATTGAATTCCAGGTACTTTGAAATTGCAATCGGCATGATGATTTCAGAGAGCCCAATAGGGCAGGCGATGGTTATCAAGTCCCTGTCATTATCACGAGCAACCTGAAGGTCTTTGAACAATGAGGCCGCATCAAAAACGATACGTCTCATGCGGGAATAGGCCACAGATCCGGCACTGGTGAGCACCAGCTGTTTGCCTTTTCTCTGAAAAAGTTCAACGCCGAGATCTTTTTCAAGTTTGTTAATTCGCCTTGAGATGGAAGAGGCCTCTACGCCGATTTCTTCGGAAACTTTAGCGATGGAACCGCGGGAGACGATCTTAAAGAAAAGCCGCCAGGTATCAAGGTCGGAAACAGTACTCACAGTTCATCCTTTCAGCTGATATTCAGACTGTAGTTTGTGTGTTTTTGTAACTAACAGGATTGGCAATTAAAACATTACAAATGACAATAATTACTTGAATTTAAACAAACAAAATCAAGATCGATTTGTAATAAATCTGTAAATTGCCTTTTTTGTTAGCAATAACACGAAGTTTTTGTCATTGTATCAACTGCGGTACTTAGGCACAATAAACATGTCGGACGTAACCAAGGTCCGACGGACATCTCCTGATTGGTTGTTAGATATAAACAGTCTGATTTGGACTGTGCCTTCTTCAGAAAGAGAGAGCTGAAGAAGGTATTTTTTTGTCTAAAAACTGCGGAACGAAAAATATTCTCTTTTTCTTGAGAAGATTCGGATTTTAATCCTGAAATTTCATAATTTTCCGAGATCAAAATAAGTATTCTCCTGAATCTTATACCTGGCAAAAAAGAGGATACTCACCATCCTTAGCAAGGAAATTGAAGTATCGGATTCGTTATTTCTGAAATCTCCGTCCTATAGTGAAGAAAAAAGAATCTTTCAGGAGATTTCAATGTCGCAAGAGAATCTATCGAATTCTGCAGGCCCGAATTGCCTTAAAAGAAGTTTTGGCATGCGGGAGGCAGTGACGATTACCGCCGGATCAGTGATCGGCGTCGGCTTATTTACCACAGGATCCAATGTTGTTGGAAACCTCGGAGTCGAGGTGATTTTTGCAACTTTACTCGCCCTTTTGGTGAGCATTTATCCTGCGCTGCTGTACGCAGAAATGGGCGCTGCGCTCCCGTACGCCGGCGGCACTTATCAATTTGCATCCTTAGGGCTTGGAAAAGCAGTCGGCGTTTTAGCCGGTTGGAATTTCATTATTTCACTGGTCGCTGTGACCGGCGGTGAAGCGCTGGCCTTTAGTTACTACTTCAAGACACTCTGTCTTGCCTTCGGCTGGCAAATTCCATTATCTAATGTTGCTGTTGCGTTAATTGTCACGATCGGCTTCATTATTGCCAACGTTTTCGGCGTAAGACTGACGGGACGGCTACAAAACGGCTTTATGTTTTTCTTTTGGGGTGTTGCTGCCATTTGGTTCCTTACCATGATCCCGAACATTGAGCTGCCGAATTTCGTGAAATCACCGGAATTTATCGCTAAAGATAAGGACTTTACCTTCATCGGTGCCGTTTGCATGATTTGGTGGTGTTTTGCGGGATTCGAAGCTTGCGTCGCGATGGGCGAGGAGATTCGTTTTCCGAAAATCAATATTCCTCGAGCCATGTTCCTGGCTCCGTTTGTCGTTTTCTGTGTGAATGCATTGTTTCAGTGGTATTTAATCGGAATTACACCGGTTGAGAAATTAGCATCTTTGGCAACGGCAGAAGCACCTTATGCCGAGGCTATGAAGGCAGCAGGCATTCTCGGATTTCCTCTTGCTTTGCTCGCTGCCGGTATCGCATTCGGCGGCGATTTCTCGACTTTGAATGCCTCTATTTCAACAACGCCGCGTTATCTCTTTACTATGGCCAGAGACGGTGCGATGCCTAAGATTTTTGCGAAGGTCAGCCGCCGTTATCAGACCCCTTACGTTGCCGTGATAACGCTGGGTGTATTGACCGTTGCTTTAATTGCTACGAATTCCTTGTTGTACATCGCTGAACTATCTTTGTTCGCCGATCTGTTCTACTACGTTTTGGGAATTTTAGCTGCTTTAGGTCTGAGAAAGAACCATCCTGAGCTTAAACGTTCTTACAAAGCACCTTTAATAATGATCGGTGCGCCTATCAGCGCCTTAATCTACTTGTATACCTAAGTTTGGCAGATTCTGATTGACCTTCTGGGCGGCAACGCCCATGAGGTCTATATTTTGGCCCTTTGCTTATTTATTTAATTGTAGATATGTAGTAGATATGTTATAATTGAACTCAATATTTGAGGTGGTCTATGTATGTCTCTACTTGCAAAGGCGGAGCCACCGGGCAATACACTTATGTCCGGCTCATGGAGTCTTATCGGGATGAAAACGGAAAGGTTAAGCACAAGGTCGTGCAGAACCTGGGACGGCTCGACATCCTTTCTCAGTCAGATCCGAATTACTTGGAAAATTTAAAGAAGAAGTATCAGGAAGACTATGCGGAAAAGAATCGCCTTCAGTCACTCAATCGACTCGCTCAAGTTCAAAATCTGCTTAGTTTTGACAACAATTCTTCTGCCGGCGCTCCGCTCCCTCTGCTGCAGTACGGGCATTACCTCTTAAAAAAGATCTGGGACGATCATCTTCATTTGGATAGAAAGTTCAAAGACATCCAGCACAGGCAAACAAAAGCGAAATTCGACTTAAACGCTGTCGTTTCCTACCTCTGCTTCTTGAAAATTCTTGACCCGCACTCCGTTTTTTACTCATTCGGAGATCAGGACGGTTTCTTAGGAGCTCCTGTCCAAGGAATCGGTTTAGACAGTTACTACAATTCTTACGATTATTTGTTTGAGCACAAGGACTCGATCATGAAATTCTTCAATCGCTCAATCAATAATCAGCTTGGGAAAACAAAGGCTACGTTAATTTTTTATGACGTGACCCATGTCTACTTTGAAACGGCGCTTACTGACTTGGAATGCGGCAGACAGCAGATGGACTTCCAAGACCGACTTCAGGAAGAGGTGCAGCTGGCCTATGAAAGCGGCGAGCTGGATGCTGCATGCTTTGACAAGGAAGGAAGACTGGTGCCCGGCCAAAAAACGGATGATTTCATTAAGAAAATTCAGGTTCAGAAAATCGAATACCTTCGAATGAGAGGTCCTTCAAAAGAGCACCGCTTTGACCTTCCGTTGGCTTCTATAGCATTGGTAATTAACGAAGAAGGAATCCCGATCGACTTTTATGTCTACGCAGGAAACGCATCCGAATTCAAAACCATGGCCGCTTCAATTGAATCTCTGAAACAGAAATACAACGTTAAAGAGAGCATCGTCGTAGCCGACCGGGGTCTTAATTCTGCGGCGAACTTAAAGATGCTGCAAAGCAACGACCTCGGATTTCTGATGGCACAGAAAGTAAGCAATCTGGATCAGAAGACTACAAAAGCAATGTTCGATCCTGAAGGTTATGTCCCTATCATCAGGCAGGGAGAGGAAGTCGCCCGCTTCAAGGTCGTAAAAGACTGGACTAAGAAAGGAAAGCGCAAGGCTGAAGATACGAAATGCACTTTAGTTCTGACCTTTGATAAGAAGAGACAAAAACGGGATCTGGCAGTGCTCGAAGTCTGGAAGCAGCTCGTGCTGAAGAAACAAGCTCAGGGAATAAAAGTTAAACCCAAGAGCTCCGGCTGGGCTTCCATTGCAAAAACTTCGGAAAAAACAGAGGCAAGAATAGAAGGAATTGATGAAGAGACGTTTGAAGCTAAACGCCGTCTTGCCGGGTACGCTGCCCTCGTTTATAAAAACGCCCCCAACTGTCAGGACAATGACGCTGTGCCGGATGGACGCCTGGCCGCTGCCTATCACGAGCTTAACCAGATCGAGAGCTGCTTCCGAATTATGAAATCTCATCTGGGCTTACGGCCCATGTACGTAAGGAACTCAAATCACATTAAGGGCCACATCCTCATTTGTGTGATTGCGTTGGGGATTCTGAAACTGCTGCAGTGGAAATTGAATAAATCAGGAACTCCGCTGACAATCTCGGAAATCATACGTGCATTGAATTCTGCGACGACCGTGCCCATAAAAAGCGGCGATGAACTAATGTTCCTGCAGTGCTCGAGACCGCAAAATATCAGGAAGGGCTTAGAGAGACTGAGCCAAGAAGAACTTAAGGCTGAACTTGCAAAACGCAGAAAGCAGCCAAATCAGCTCGAAATACTCTTTAAGACAGTGGGACTTGTGCCTCCGGCACGCTTAGTTAATCTCAAAGAGATGGGGCGCTGCTTAGGAGTAAGACTTACAACAGAGGAGGCAATTCCGGAATTGATTAAAGATATGCTCTAGCATGTACACAAGACAATAATTTAAAAAAGCTCTGAACTCGCTGATAATCAAAGAGTTGAGAGCTTTTTGTTTGCCGGAATCTGCCAAACTCGGGTGTTCTACTACGTTTTGGGAATTTTAGCTGCTTTAGGTCTGAGAAAGAACCATCCTGAGCTTAAACGTTCTTACAAAGCACCTTTAATAATGATCGGTGCGCCTATCAGCGCCTTAATCTACTTGTATATGATGACAGAGCTTAGCAATGAAGCTTTCTATACTGGTGTTATTTGGTGCCTTCTTGGTATTGCAATCTACTGGTGCTGCTCCAAGTATTACGGTTCCGGAACGTCTTTCAAGTTAGATGAGAAAGAGTCAGGTGTTGATGAAACACCGAGCCCGGAAGAAAAGAGAGCGATGGATCGGGAGTACCACGTTTGGTGGTTCATCGTCGGCGCCTTGAGCATTATTGCAACGCTGCTGTACTTAGTTCCATACCTGGCACGTTAGTTAAACCTAAAACATTCCAAGCCTCGTCTATGCGACGAGGCTTTTTTTTCGGAAGAAATAATGATACGTCCGGGGCTGTAGCCAAAGAAAAGGCGCTGACAAGATGAAGTAAGGCAGAAAAAACAAAAGCTCTTCTGAAGTTAATAGAAGAAATTGAGCAAAAAGAAAAAGACTAAAAATTGGTATTAGAAGTTGGATGCAGTCCTGTCTTTGAAGTTCGAATGATATTTCTCATTTAAATCTTGCGGTTCATAACCAGATCATTTCTATATTGAGGAAATAAAGATTTGAAGTCACATAACAGAAGAAAATCGACAAATCTTTGATGAATATGAATTACGAAAGATTAGGAAAGTCCTTAACAAAACATAAAAAATTGATTCAGGCAGGATTAGGGGCGAGGAAGAGGGTAGGGGACAGGGAAGTTAAATACTGCATAACGATTTCATATCCAGGAAATTGGACAAATTAATTTATGTGATATTTGATGAAATTCAATAAATAAATATTTGATAGCGACAATCCAAAACTTATTATCCTCCTAAAATTAGATATTAATTTTCCCTATTCTAAATATTAAATTTAATCCAAAAATACCTCTACATATAACATGTCGAAAAAGTTAATTAGATATGATCTAATTTGAAACGAAACCTCAGTTTAGCCATCGAATTATAGAAGTTCCATTTGTTGAAGAAAGTTAAATTTAGGGGAATTTCACTCCTAAATTGTCAATGCCTGATTTATACAGCAACTAGAGCAATCTGGAGTGTGAATCGATGTCTCCGAATGGAATGCCGGAATAGTTGTTCACATGGAACTGTGAATAGTCAGGATCCGATAGATTTCTCCTTTAATCATAAGGTTAGAACAGTTTATAAACACTTCTTAAGAATGATAATAAATCGAAACAGACTGTTTTATTAAACGTAAAATCAAAGCGATACAGAAATTTCCTACAAGTTTATTTAGATTAGTCGGCCATTTGAAAAATCTCTTGTTGACAAAATTCTATTTGAATAAACAGTTAGTTAAGTAGTTTCTTAAAGGTTGATTTATTCATACAG
>ERZ860590.1854-NODE-1854-length-9853-cov-2.715758_pt1 | contig 9853 bp, 9 predicted proteins | sample MGYA00509975_ERZ860590 | MGnify/ENA primary metagenome ERZ860590 (study PRJEB30046, sample SAMN00715250) | human gut metagenome | study: EMG produced TPA metagenomics assembly of the A metagenome-wide association study of gut microbiota in type 2... | reverse complement strand
TAAAGGCGCTGAGTCCAATGAAGATGTGAATATTTATTATGCACAATTATCCGTTGTAATAATTGTGTGATATGATAAAGTTAAATTACTCTGCAACAAAACATTGACATTCAAATATTTGGATGTTATAATATGAAACAAATGATATTTATGAAAAAGTTTGCAAAAAGAATCGCAGCTATGGGTGCTGCTGTTATGATGATGAGTTCTATGGCTATTGGGGCTAGTGCATATAATTCCGGAGATACATATTCAAGTGCGACGTGGACAATAAGTGCAAAATACACACAAAGCACTAAATCTATAACCAAGACTCTTAAAGCTGGCAATAAAGTTAAGATCAACAACGGTACAACAAAGAATGTTATTATAACAAGTTGGACTGGGCAAGATGAGGTGCTCTATTCTAATGTTACGTTTAGTTCACCAAATGGCAGCAATAAAGTAACGATAGATAAAAGAGACAATTATGAGTATTTTATAACGATGACATCGTCATATAAACCAACAGCAGAAGTGAAGAATAAAATCACACTCAATAATTATGATGAGGATGATATAAAAGCTTCAGGATACACAAGAACGCCTAAATAATGTGCTATGGCTGCTGCTTGTCGGCAGCCATTTTTATAAAAGGAGCAACGATGAAAGAAATATTTAAGATATTTGTACTTCTTGTGATGATATGTATGTTTACAGCCTGTGCAGCAGGCGGTAAAACCAGTGATACAAAAGATATCAGCATAAAGCTTGAGAGCTTTTCTGATGTAAAAAAAGATATTTTGTCAACTGATACAGAGTATGAAAATATTTCTGTACCGACTGAAACACTTCAAGCCTTGGCAAATGATCTGCCGGAAAAGGCTGAACTCGCTGACCTAAAGCAGGTGAACGATCGTGAGCAGTGTTTCGGTAAAATAAGGCCGCTGTTTATTTCCGACAAGGACTATAAGAAAGAGTATTATCAGGGCTTTGACAGTTCTTTTCCTGCCGGCAACGTTTATGATGACACAACGTACTATTTAAATGTTGCATCAAATGGAGGCATCGGATTTCTTTCTAAAGAATCTGCCTATGACTGTGAAACGATAAAAACAGTTTTTGTAGACAGACCCTATGAAGACGAAGAGTATGTTCTTGGCGGACAGACGTATAAACTCAGTCAGGGCGTTGAGTATGTAGACGGCTTTTTGCAGGCTTTGACCGACAGCGGATTTGGAAATATGAAAATAGCTTACGTTGATGTATTGAAATACGATCAGGAAAATGCTCTGCTTTTTCATATTCAAAGAACCGTCGATGGAATCGCCCTGAACGATTTCTTTTATAGCGACGGGGATTTTGATGAATATCCGTATTTTGGAGCAAAGCTGTATATGACCGCTCCAAACACCGTAGGAGAGTTCTTGGGAGATCATGGCTTTTGCGAGCTTGACGGCTCTGCGGAAAGTGTCGATAAATGCGTTACCTTAGAAAGTGCTTTAGATATATGTGAAAATACACTTGCGGCAAATCATAAATATACAGTCAATAAAATAGACCTCGGATATATGCAGAATGTTGTTAAAGCAAACGGTGAACCATGGAACAAGGATAGCGACGGACAGTTCTATTTTCAAGGTGATACAAAATATAAAACAGAGCTTGGCTGGTTTATATGGCTCGACACCACCACAGACAATGAACGAATGGTATTTGTCAATGCTCTGAATGGAGAAGCTTTGGTACTGTTCAACAATGCAGATGTTTCGGAAAACTGAGGATAGAACATGAATTTCAATAAGTGTCTGAAAACACAGCTTTATAAAATGCTCATCAGCCCTGTGCCTGTAATATGTGCCATTATGATATTTGGCTTGTGCTGTATAACAAATGTTTACACCGATGCAGACGGCGGAAAAGGCTATTCAGTATTGACCATACTGCTTTTGCGTGACCCCACAGAGGCTGTTGAAGGAAATTCTGTCGTTCGTGAAAATATCATTCGTGCAGCTATGAGCGGCTGGCTGATAATGTTTTCGCCTGTTGTATGCGTTCTGCCATTTGTTAAAAGTGTTTCAGCAGAGAACAGCTCGTTAAAGCAGTTTGAAATGCAACGCAGCGGAAAAATTGCTTTTGCTGCATCAAGACTTGTGTCGGCGGTGCTTACTTCAGCGGCGGTACTTTGTCTGGGATACGGGCTTTTTGTGATATTTACAGTAATTATGTTTCCGTCTGTTATGGATACGAACAGTCATTCAGCTGCGGCAGTGCTTCATTCAATGAGTATAGGCTGCTTTTATTTGAGCCGAATGGCAGGTGCTTTTATAATAGGAGCGTTAAGTGCATTGCCTGCATATATCATCTCTGTTTTCAGCAGAAACAAATATATGATGACTTGCATACCGTTTATGTTCTTTTATTTTTACAACACTCTTATAAACAGACTTTCAAAAGGGTTTTCCGCCAATGTCGGAAAGATCGTCAGCTTATTTTCATTCAACGGGATATTCCGAGCCATAGAAAACGGCATGACTGTGTATGTGATCTTAGCCGCAGCCGTATTGATGATACTTGCGGCGATAATTGGCGTCAGCTTCTTGCAAAGGAGGTATGACTGTTGTGAGTAAAACAAGAATAAGGGCGGTATGGGGGACGGCACAAAGTGAATATATCAAATGGATATGCAGTTCAAGAATGTTGATATTTCTATGTGCATTGATATTCATAGATCAATTTGCCGTAAAGCCGTTAGTTGAGATATCAAAACAAACAGGCGTTAAACTTGGTCTGTTTGAGCCGTTTATTGCAATAACCAATTCAGACGTACTGCTGATGATAATGCCCATAGTTTTTATTACGCTTATAGGAGATTTTCCTAAAAACGATGGAAATATGCTGTTTTGCGTGCAGCGCACATGGCGTGTTAATTGGCTGCTTGGGCAAATGCTTTTTCTTGTTATGTCTTCACTTACATTTATGCTTGGAGTTATACTCAGCACGTTTCTTGCGGCGGCAGGTTATTTGCAATGGAGCGAACAATGGTCGGCAACAGTCACAGATTACAGCAGGCTCTTTCCCGAGAACGCCGATAGCGTTGCTGCAAATCTTATTCCTGAAAATCTTTACTACCAATATGTACCGCTGCGGTCGGCAGGCAATTCTGCGGTGCTGATATTTCTGCTGTTGTTGGTGTGCGGTCTTATTATGCTCGTTTTTGCAGAGCTTAGGCAAAAGCTTCTGGGTGTAGGCATAAATGTCTTTTTACTTCTGGCAGGCGGTGCGGCAATATACCTTGAAACGCCGATACGCTGGGCTTTTCCGTGTTGTAATGCCATAGTGAAAACGCATTTTACAAAGTTCTTCAGGCAGCAGATATATGAAATATCTTATTCCTACATATATTTCTTTTCAATCATAGTATCTTTGATCTTGCTGTCATTAGTTTTGCTACGGAAAACTAATTTTCTGACGGCTGGGGAGGAATGATAATGGATATCATAGGAGTTAGCAACGTGTGTCTTACTCTTGGCAAAACGGAGATACTAAAGCATATAAATGTGTCCTTTGAGGAGGGCAAGATACACGGACTTATCGGCAGAAACGGCAGCGGAAAGACAATGCTGATGAAGTGCATATGCGGCTTTATCAAGCCCACGAGCGGTGAGATTATCGTTGACGGCAAGCAGGTGGGCAAGGACGTTGACTTCCCGAAAGATATGGGTATCATTATTGAAACACCTGGATTTATACCGTATTACAGTGGATACAAAAATCTCAAACTTCTTGCGGGGCTTAACAACAAGATCGGCAAAGAAGAGATACGCAACAGCATGAGGCAAGTGGGGCTTGACCCTGATTTAAAACGTCACGTCCGCAAATATAGTCTTGGTATGCGGCAGCGTTTGGGACTTGCACAAGCCATTATGGAAAATCCGAAGATACTCATTCTTGACGAGCCTTTCAATGGTCTTGACAAGGACGGCGTAAAAGAAATGTGTGAGTACCTGCTCAGCTACAAAGAGCAGGGCAAGACTATTCTCATATGCTCACACTCTGCGGAGGATATTTCCGTGCTGTGCGATACTGTGCATGAAATGGATAAGGGTGTGATAAGTGAGATCAAGGGGTAAGCTGATCAAAAAAACATCATCTGCGTCAGTGCGAGGCTTTGCCGTTGGCTAAGAATGGGACATTGGAAAATAAACCGGATAGCATTTTAAAATAAGTTTTGATATATAACGCAAAAAGACAGATACCTCAGTCAAATGAAGTATCTGTCTTTCTTATTCCTTAGTTATATATAGCCTGCTGTATAGGTCTTTCATAATAGTTGTTGAAAAGCTTCTATATTAGTACCGACCTAAGCCGTCCGCCATATTTTTATATTGTATTAAAGCTGTGTATCAACAAAAATTGTATAGATAGCCTTCATTGCAGATTCAAAATCAGCCTCGTTTACACCGATGATGATGTTAAGCTCGCTAGAGCCCTGATCTATCATCTTTACGTTTACATGAGCGTGTGCAAGGGCTGAGAATATTCTGCCTGCTGTACCTCTGTTTGACTTCATTGCACGTCCCACAACTGCAATAAGCGCAAGGTCTGTTTCAATATCAATTGTATCAGGGTGACAGTTTCTGTGCAGACCTGACATTATCTCCTGCTCCTTTGGAGCAAACTCTGCCTGATGAACAACGACAGACATTGTGTCGATACCTGATGGCATATGCTCAAAGCAGATACCATTCTTCTCGAATACTTCAAGCACTCTTCTGCCGAAACCAAGCTCTGCGTTCATCATATCCTTTTCGATATTAACTACAGTAAAGCCCTTCTTTCCTGCTATACCTGTGATCGTGAATGCAGGCTTCTGAGATGTGGACTCAACGATCATTGTACCCATATCCTCAGGCTTGTTTGTGTTCTTGATGTTTATTGGGATACCTGCTTTTCTTACAGGGAAAATAGCGTCCTCATGAAGTACGCCTGCACCCATGTAAGAAAGCTCTCTCAGTTCCTTATATGTTATGGTAGTGATAGGCTGTGGGTTGTCGATAATTCTAGGGTCGCATACCAGGAATCCTGATACGTCTGTCCAGTTCTCATAAAGATCAGCGTTTACTGCTGCGGCAACGATAGAGCCTGTTACGTCAGAACCGCCTCTTGAAAATGTCTTGATAGTATCGTTTGGCATTGAGCCGTAGAAACCAGGTATTACCGCATTGTCAAGTGTAGCAAGTCTTTGAGGAAGCACCTCGTTTGTTCTTGCAGAATCAAACTGACCCTGATCGTTAAAATAGATAACATCGGCAGCGTCAACAAAGTTATATCCAAGATATTTAGCAAGAACGATACCGTTAAGATACTCGCCACGGGAAGCCGCATAGTCACGTCCTGCCTTGCCGATAAAGCAAGCCTTGATAGTTTCAAACTCCTTTTCAAGAGAAAGGTCAAGACCCAGATCATTGATTATGCCGTAATATCTTTCCTTGATAGCGTCGAACTCGCTGCTGAAATCCTTGCCCTTTGCAGCAAGATCATAGCAGCCGTAAAGCATATCAGTTACCTTTGTATCGTTTGAAAATCTTTTACCAGGAGCAGACGGCACAACAAATCTTCTTGAGCTTTCCGCTGTGATTATCTCCTTTACCTTTTTGAACTGCTCAGCACTTGCAAGAGAGCTTCCACCGAATTTTACAACCTTTGTCATTTCACAAACCCCTTATAAACTATAGAATTATTCCTGTCTGCGTACTTTTCCCACGCTGACGTTACAATAAATAGTATACCGAATTTGCGTGATTAAGTCAATGTATAAATGGACTAATTTTTATAGTTTTTTCGATGTATGTTTGTGAAATACGCTTGTATTTGTATGGCGGACAACTCATGCTTATCTGTCTGCCTATTATCTGTAATGTTCGTCTATCCACTTATCATGTTTTCGTGAAAGAAAGCCCCAGCGTTCTTCAACACAAAATGCAGCGGATAAAACAAGCGGCAAAGAAAGCAGCACAGCCGTAATAATAAGAATAGCCATATTACTTACGTTCACAAGAACGCCTCCCGTCTCGGTTTTGTTATGACTATATTATAGCGTTCCTTACTTAAACAGACCTTAATACAAAGTGAAAACCATGTGAAAAAAAAGCCCCGACCGAAGTCAGGGCTTTTTTCATCAGACTGCTTAAACCGTCACAGCCTGAGTATTATTCTTTTTAAGCACCTCAATAAAATCTTTTTCAGGAACAGGCTTTGAGAAGTAGTATCCCTGAATGAAATCACAGCCCATGCCAAGAAGCGTGTCGAGCTGGTGCTTGTCCTCGATACCCTCGGCAACTATCTGCATATTGAGCTTCTTTATCATCGCCACTGTACTTTCAATGGCGATATGCGCCTTTTCGCTCTTGAAACATTCCCAGACTATTTCCTTTTCAAGCTTGATAAATCTGAAAGGCAGGCTGAGAAGATATGTCATATTTGAATATCCCGTACCATAATCGTCAAGTGCAAACTTCACACCATAATCGGAAAGGGTCTTGATGTTTTTCTCCATAATGTGCGGAGTATACACCGCCGCAGTTTCCGTTACTTCAAGACAGATAGATGACGGGTCTACCTTGTATCTGTCCATAACGCTGAGAAGCTGCTCTACAAGGTCCGACTGCATACACTGGACTACCGACAGGTTTACCTGCACATATTCGATACCAAGTGAAGTTCCCATGCCTTTCTTTATAAAGCGGCAGGCTTCCTCGAAAACATATTTGCCTATTTTGAGTATCTTGCCATTTTCCTCAGCTATAGGAATAAATTCCTGCGGAGAGATAAATCCAAGCTTTTCATCCTTAAGCCTAACAAGGGCTTCACAGGAAACTATCTTGTTTCTTGAACTTGAATATATCGGCTGATAGTATACCTCAAAGCCACGATTATCCAGAGCCTTGTCTATAGCATTCTCTACCTCGCTTCGACGTTTGCTGTCATAAAAGTTTATGTCAGTTGCATGAAGAAGTCTTTCAGTTTCAGGTTCACGATGCTTGAACTGCTCGATAAAGTCCACCAGCATATCTGCATTGTCAACGTCCTCAGGGCAGTCGATACGCATAAAGCAGGCTGTTATCAAAGTATCAACAGTACCTATATTCCAGTTTTCAGACAGCTTTTTCCTTATCGCACGATACGTTTCCCCCACCTTTTCAGAATCCTTCGGAAACATAAGAGCAAAGCATTCGTCCTCCAAATAAAAACCATCGCCCAGATTAACAAAGTTATAAAGATAATCGGAAAAACTTCTTAACAGAGAGTTGGAAAACCGTCCGCCAAATGTTTTCATAAGCATTTTGAAATCCGGTATCCTTATGAGCAATAATGTAAAATCAGAAGCTGAGGCATATTTTATGGAACACCTATTGACAAAGCTGCTCCAGTTGAGCATTTTTGTTCCTTGGTCTATCATATCGTCCTGACTTTGCAAAGTGAACATTATTAGAAGCATACATACAGACGCCGCAAAGCACTCCACAAGAAGGTGTTTATTGATCATCTGAACAATTACCGCCACTACCGTCATTGAGATAAAGGCTGTTATAGAAGTGACCACCTGTCTTGAGAGCATACTTCTATTACCCATTGCGTAAACGATGCCAAATATAAGATAATAGATCGCCACAATGTATGTAAATGGCTGAAGAGTGCCACGATGATAACCACCTTGACTATCCACATAGATGATAAAATGTGTTGCAGGCGTCGTGATCACAAGCAAAAGATCAACGATCATCGGTGTATATAAAAAGCTTTTGAAAAGAGCCGACATCTCTTTAAAGCCGTCCGTCAGGAAAAGTATATAGATCACAAATAGAAACGGAATAAGATTATGTGTAAAATAATAAGCCGTATGGAAGAAGGTTTAAGCCCTATACCCCATTCGCCGGTAGACAACACGCTTAAAATATCCAAAACAGTTGACAAAGCCGAGTCGCCCACGAGAATGCCAAAGACCTTATTCTTACTGCACGGAATACGCTTTTTGAAATAGAATACAACTCCTGTGATAGCATATATCACAAGGGCACATATATCATAATGGATAACATAACCCACAACGCAGACCTCCCCATATTATTATGATAATATTTTAACATAACTCTGTTATGGCTTCAACCGATTTAACAAAAAGTTATAATTTTTTTGTTTGTGTGCATAACTTACATATAAATAGAAGTCCGAATTTATAGGTTTTGTCAAATATTATCTATTCGTGGTAATGCTTATTCCTGCTGTTTGCAAATCAGATATCACAAATATTTTAACATCATCCAAAAGCTTTACTCCAAAAATGAAAAGTTAGAAAAATGGCAATAAATTAACTTACGGCAAAAAATTATACATAGTTTTAAATGATTTTTAAATTTGTCGGTTTGACTTGACTAATAAACATCTTGGGATTATAATAAAAACGTGGTAAGAATCTGTCATAAGACTTGAAAAAAACCAGTCTTTTGACAGAGTTTCTGTATATACCTAAATAATTAGTTCTTACTAATATCTAAAAACAAAACAGGAGGTAATAATTATGTTAAAATGTTTTAAAGACGAGAAATTCTGGTGTGCAGTAGGCGGAGCAGCCGCAGTTATTCTAGGCAAGAAGGTCGTAAAGGCTAAAAAGACAAGAGAACTTGCCGTTACAGGTCTTGCAAAGGGAATGAAGCTCAAGAGCGACGCTCAGTCAGCACTGAGAAGCATGAAGGACGAAGCATCTGACATCTGCTATGACGCCAAGGTCGAGGCAGGGATAGATGACGAGGAAGAAGTAACTGAATAATGAAAGCTCAGATCGTTTATGACAAGCCCTGCCGCATACGTTTCCGCTGTGGTAGCAACGCTTTCACAAAAGAACTTGAACGGTCGATACATAAGCTTGTTATGTCAAACCCGTGGGCGATCGCCTGCGAGGCTCACTATGAGAACGGCGGAATACTTATACGCTATAAAGAGGGTCACAGAGCCGAAGCTGTCGAACTTGTAAGAAAGCTCAGAGGAAACGACCTAGCACCTGTCAGCGACAATCAGTATGACACCGAGGAGATAGACAGAACATTCAAATCTGACCTTGCAAAGCTTGTGATGCAAAGATATATAAGAAAAGCTATTCTGCCTGCACCTATAGGCGCAGCACTTATCGTGTACAGCGGACTTAAATACATAGCAAAGGGCGTAAGCGCACTGTTTGACGGCAAACTTACAGTTGAGGTGCTTGACGGAGCGTCAATAAGCGCTTGTCTTATCCAGAAAAATTACAATACGGCTGGCACTGTCATGTTCCTGCTTTCTGTATCAGGCTTGCTGGAGGATTACACAAGAGCGAGAACAAGAGCCGCTCTTACCGACAGCTTGGCGATAAAAGCAGATCAGGTATGGCTGGCAGGCAAGGACGCTGATACTCTTATACCAATGTCACAGCTTCAGGTGGACGATTGCATAAGAGTTCGCACAGGAAGCGTTATTCCTGTTGACGGTCAGATAACCGAGGGCGAAGCTTACATAAATGAGGCATCCATGACAGGCGAGCCTCTTGCGGTCATGAAGAGCGCAGGAGCAAGCGTATTTGCGGGAACAGTTGTCGAGGAAGGCTCAGTTGTGATAAAAGTTCGCAAGCTTTCTTCCGACACAAAGATAAGCAAGATAATCGAGCTTATCGACAACTCAGAAAACCTTAAAGCAGGGGTGCAGAGCAAAGCGGAGCGTCTTGCGGACTCTATCGTGCCGTACAGCTTTCTTGCCTTTGGTCTTACACTGCTGTTTACTAGAAATGTCACAAAAGCAGTTTCCGTTCTTATGGTGGACTATTCCTGCGCTATCAAGCTTT
>ERZ860590.1848-NODE-1848-length-9876-cov-2.186946_pt1 | contig 9876 bp, 7 predicted proteins | sample MGYA00509975_ERZ860590 | MGnify/ENA primary metagenome ERZ860590 (study PRJEB30046, sample SAMN00715250) | human gut metagenome | study: EMG produced TPA metagenomics assembly of the A metagenome-wide association study of gut microbiota in type 2... | reverse complement strand
ATGTAATTAAATTGTGCAACTATAACAAATAATACCGCTGGCACGCTTTCGCTATGATGTCACTCGTAGCAGCACATAAAGAGTGAAAAGACCACTCTTAAGTGCTGACGGTGACAAAATGTCAGCTAACATTATTTTGTTATAGTTGCACAATCTAATTACAGTTTATGTAAGTTTTGCAAAGGCTTAGTGTGGTTATTATGATATTGAGAGGATTGAGATGAAAGTTATTGGTTTGACAGGTGGTGTCGGTAGTGGTAAGTCACTTGTGGCACAGTTTTTAAAGGAAGAAACGGGTGCTGAGCTTATATTGACGGACGATATTGGTCATATTGTCACGGATAAGGGTGGCAGTGCCTTTGAAGCCGTAGTGGAGAGATTTGGTAAGGAAATTCTTTCTGACGCGGGGGAGATTGACAGAAAGAAACTTGCGGATATAGTGTTTAATGACAAAAGTGCGATACAGGATTTGAACGGTATTGTGCATCCAAAGGTAAAGGAGTATATTGAGGACTATATAGAACAGAGAAAGGAAAAAGGCGGTAATATAATTCTTGAGAGTGCCATATTGTTCGAGACGGAGTGCGATAAATACTGTGATGAGGTATGGTATGTGTATGTTCCGAGAGAAATAAGGATAGCAAGGCTTAAGGAAAGCAGGGGCTATTCTGACGGAAAGTGCGATGCGGTGATGAGAAGCCAGAAAACTGATGAGTTTTATATAAGCAGAAGTGACAGAGTCATAAAAAATGACGGTTCTGTTGAGGAGCTTAAGCAGCAATTAAAACGGATTTAGTTTATTTGAATTTTTAAAGATTAGAAGTCTGTTGCCTGCATTGACAGTATGTATAATCAGTTTGCAAGATGCATCAAAAGCAGTGGATTTATGCAGCCTTCGGCGAGACTTCCGATAAGTATAAGTAAAATACTGAGCAGAAATAAGGGAAATTGTTTTAATAACAGTTTCCCTTTTTGTTTTGTTTCATCTAAGCAGTTTATTCTGTGAAGCTTCATTATTATAAACAAAAATGCAGGGACAAAGACAAGATATTGCGGCATAATGCAGCAGGTATAGTTTGCTATTCCGGCAAAATCGTAAAGTGAAATATTAAAATAAAGCAGGAGCCCGTTTGAAAATCCTGTATAAACTGAAAAAACAAGGCAGTAATAACGCCAGAGGTCTGTCATTGAGAAAATAAAAAGCAGCATTACAAATTTGATGTTTCTGCTAAAAGATGAGAGGACTATCTGGTCTGACGGTATGTCCAATGATGGCAGGGCACTTATGGTTTCGCTGTAAATTGTTTTTAATACAGGCAGGATGATTGGATTAAATAGTTTCCCGACAAGGGTACCGATAACCATACCTATAAAAAAGAATATGATAACCGTTTTACATATGCGTGGCATTTTCCCTTTTCGTATATTGGTTGTGGAAGTTTTATTCATTTAGCGATAACCTGCCTTTCAGATTTATTATGTTAATGTTTTGCTGCACTTTTACCGTGTTAAATGCGAGAGTACATTTTCTTAAAAGAGGGGAAATTTTCCTCTTACATCATCTTATGACAGATATTTAAAAATCCGTTTCACATTTTGCACACAACTTTTCCACCTGATTTTCACAAATTTACTGTAATATTTTGATTATAAAATATAAAGCGTATTGTGAATATCTTTGGCAAGAATATGCTGGAACAATAAAGAAAAATCAGCGTAAGCAGACAGGAGGAAAAATGATGCACCGAAAAAGAAAGATTGCATTGACGATGGCAGTAGTGCTTGTTATAGCAGGTGTGGGAGTATATGGTGGAAACCGGATTTTAAAAAATAATTCATCTGAACAATCGGAACAGACAAATAATTCAGATAATAAAAACATTGCTTCGGCAAAGACGCAGAATAGTAATATATTGCAGGCAGAGGGAACGACATCGGGAGGAACGGACTATCAGCTATACAATCTGAATCTTAAGGGTACAAGTAAAACAGGAGCATTGGAAGTGGAAAGTGTTTTGAAAAGCTCAGGTGATGAGGTAAAAAAAGGAGATGCACTTATAAAACTTACAAAAGACAGTGTTTCAGATACAAGAAAAATTCTATATAAAGCGGTAAAAACTTATAAAAAGAAATATGCATCGGCAAAACTTGATTATGAAGAAGCGGTTTATGATGCAAAAAGTGATTATCAGGAGAGTTTGTCAGCGTATTCATCAGCACTTATCGATTATAAAGACAGTTTATCGGAATATACGGGAATGGTAAAAGAAGCGAAAAAGCAGCTTGATAAAAGCAAAAAGATAATAAGCACATATCCAGGGAAGATTAAAACTGCAAAACAGAAACAGTTGAGCAGTGTAAATAAAAAAATCAAAAAGGCAAAAAAACAGGCAGAGGGTAAAGCTAAAGTTCTTGCCACAAAGCAAAAATTATATGAACAGGCAAAACAAAAATATGATGAAATGAGTACAGTATCAAGATATATTGGAGATTTCAGTCGTGAAAATAAAAGTGATATTTCACAGTTGACAACAAATGTTGAGCAAAAGCTTGCATTGGCAAAAAAAGACATGGAGTCAAAGAACACAGCATATAGCAAGGCTTTGAAATCGTCAACATCAGCGGAAAAGACATACGAGCAATACAATACGAAAAAAACTCAGTTGTCAAATAGTATAAGTATACTTAAAAATAATATTTCGTTATATGGAACTGATTACAAAAATGCAAAACTTAACCTGAACAATTACAGTTCAACATACAATCAGGCTTTATCAGAGGAGACAACAGGAAAAGTAAGTGCAAAAAAGACATATGACGAGAGTGTGAAAGCCTATAAAAATGCAGACACAGTCTATAATGCGGCTATAAAATCGGCAAAAGATACATTACAGAAAGCAAAAGACAATTATACAAATGCGAAAGCAAGAGTAGCAGCATTTAACAAACTTATATCAGGAAATAATGTTGTGGCACAGATGTCGGGAACTTTATCTGAAATGTCATATGAAAGCGGAGATATGTTAAACAGTATGACAGCGATAGCAGGTTACAGTAATGAAAATACACTCAGTATTGATGTGACTGTTGACCAGACGGATATAGGAAAAATTTCAGTAGGCGATGAGGCTTCGGTAAGTGTTCAGAATATGCCGCAGACAGTAACGGGAAAAGTTGCAGCTATTGAAACATCTTCATCATCGGAGAGTGTATCAAAAGTAACATATACGGTAACTGTTTCCATTGATAATTCGCAGAAAATGTTATCAAGCGGTGCTGCAACGCAGGTTATCTTTAATCAGAATAATGAAGAAAATGAACAGAAAGGAAAATAAAAATGGCAGATAAAGAAAAAAAACAGGCAGCGGTAAAATCTAAGTCGCATAAGAAAAAGATAAAGAAAGCTATAATTTCCATAATCATTGTTGTGTGCATAACTGTTATCGTTTTTTTTAATGTGAACAAAAAAAAAGACGATACAAAGACAGCGACAGTGACTAAAGAGAACACGGCAAAAAAAGGAAATCTCACAGTGGGAATAACTGAAAGTGGAACAATGGAGATTGGTTCTATCACACAGTCATATGAGCTTGACACATCTTCGGCGGGAACAAGCAGCTCATCATCTTCATCAGGAACAAGCAGTTCAGGTTCTTCATCTTCGGACAGTTCAAATAAAAGTGATGCACAGGGGATGCAGAACATGGGTGGTGCAATGGGAATGGCAGGCGGACAGTCGGGGTCAGACAGCAGTTCTTCCACAACAAAGACAACATCTTCATTATCAGGAAATGAGAGCGTATCGGACTCAGACCTTGTTATAAAAAAAGTGTGTATCACATCGGGTCAGAATGTAAAAAAAGGTGACACAATTTTAAAACTCACGACAAAGAGTGTTTTAAATGTGAGAAAACTTTATAAGGCGGCGGTAAGTTCGGCAAAACTTTCATTAAAAGAAGCAAAAGTAGACAGAGACTCTGATAAACTTACGGCGGAGTATGAATATAAAGAAAGGATTGCGGCAGGCAAGAGTGCAAAGACAACATATAAAGCTACATTGCAAAGCCTTGACAGTGCGGTTGTGACAGCACAAAATAACTATAATACGGCAGTTTCAGGTATTAAGACACTTCCTTCAAAGATTAAAAATCTAAAGAAAAAGATTAAAAAAGCAGGCGGGAGTACAACCGTATATAAAAGTACATCGACAAATCAGAATACAGGCAGTAATGCCGGAAATAATACAGGAAACATGAACGGTACAGGTATGGGAGATGATAAAAACGGAGGAACTTCAGGAACAGGTACAACTGCAGGCTCAACGGGCAGTCAGAGCAGTTCAAACACTGTAACGATAATGCAGCAGCAGTTAGCTTCATATCAGCAGCAGTTATCGGAATATAAATCAAACCTCAAAAACCTGAAATCACAGCTTAAATCTGCTAAAAAAGCCAGGAAAACAGGAAAAGTAAGTGCAAAAAAGACATATGATGCGGCAATGCTTCAATATTCAAATGCAAAGACTCTTTATAATGTTGCGATGGATGGAATTGACGATGATGTAAAAGACGCACAGGAGACATTAAAGGATGCACAGAAAGCATTAAAAACTTTTGAAAAGTATGCAGGAACAGGGGTGATAAAAGCTGAATGTTCAGGCACGGTAACATCTGTCGGATATGAGGACGGAGAGACATTAAGCACTGATACCGACATAGCTACATATATGAATTCGGATGCGGTCACAACTTCAGTGTCTGTCGCACAGGACGATATTTCGGAGATAGAAGTCGGAGATACAGTAAATATAAGTCTTTCTGCATATGAAGGTAAGACATTCCATGGAAAAGTCACATCAATATCAACCACTTCATCGGGAACAAGTACGGTGAGTTATCCGGTCGTAGTCACAATGACAGGTGATGTTTCAAGTATTTATGCAGGAATGGGTGCTGATGTTACATTTGTTACAAAAGAGGTAAAGGATGTTCTTTATATTTCAAATAAGGCTGTTGAGACAGAGGGAACAAAGTCATATGTAACAAAGAAAAACAGTGATGCAAGTACGACAAAGACACAGGTAAAAACAGGATTTTCAGACGGACATAATGTTCAGATCGAAAGCGGATTAAGCGAAGGTGATACAGTTCTTATAGAAAGCCGGGTGAGCGAATGAAACTAAGCGAGATATTAAGACTTGTCTGGATAAATCTTATTCAGAATAAATTTAAGGTGGTGCTTACTTCTATAGGTATAGTAGTGGGCGCGGCAACGATAGTCATGGTTATAGCAATAGGCAGGGGCGGTCAGATGGATGTGGCGGACCAGTTCAAAAATTTGAACGCGGGTGCTATAGATATTTCATATGAGCAGTCGTCAGACAGTTCATCGTCAAATTCTAAGAGTTCATCAAAATCAGGCTCGTCAGGGAAATCATCAAATGGAAACTCTGAGTCCGGAAATAGGGGACAGGGTGGTTTTGGCGGTGGTCAGGGAATGCCGCAGATGCCCGGCGGCTTTGGTGGATTTATGCTGGGCGGTAAAAACAGTGAAAGCTCAAAGATAAATCAGAAAAAGATTACTTTGTCTGAAGACGATATGGACGATTTAAAAACATTTCTTCCGGGAATTTCAGACATAACGATATCTTATACTACAAAATCCGATGTAGATGGAGGAGAGCTCGATGACGCTGAAAGCTATACGATAGCAGGAGTGAAAAATAATTATGCAGGCATGAGTAATCTGACGATGGCAGCAGGGAGTTTTATCGAGTCATCAGACGAGACAAACAAAGAGAAAGTGTGCGTACTCGGTTATTCTGTTGCAAAAGAGATATTTGGAAGTGTAAAAGACGCATATGACAGCACTATTTACATAGATGACAGAGCATATGTAGTAAACGGTGTAATATCGGAGGTAGGAACTGTTTCTTCAGGAATAAGCCCTGATGATTCCATATTTATACCATACAGTACCGGAGTAAAATATATCGTTGGAACAGATGCAGACCCGACGATAACAGTAATCGCATCAGATGTTGATAAAGTGGACACTGTAATGGAAAATATACAGTCGGTTCTCGCGGAAAATTATCCAAATGCAGAATTTACGATAACCGATGCCGGAAGTAAGATGGAAGCTGCGTCAGAGTCAAACAACACACTGACAACACTCCTTATTGCAATGGCGGCTATAGTATTTATCGTAGGCGGTATAGGTATCATGAATGTATTGTTCGTATCGGTAAAAGAAAGAACAAAAGAAATCGGTATATTAAAAGCCATTGGTTGTACAAAAAAAGATATACTTATAGAATTTTTACTTGAAGCGTGCTTTATAAGCATACTTGGAGGAATACTTGGCGTTTTGCTAAGTTTTGGCATAACGCCTGTTGTAGAGCATTTTGATGTAAGAGTAGAACTCTCTGTATTCGGAGCAGCACTTGCCGTAGTATTTGCGGTATTTACGGGAACTGTATTTGGATTTTATCCTGCATTAAAGGCTTCAAAGCTTGTACCTGTTGAGGCATTAAATGAGGAGTAAGAGTTTTCAAATACTTAAATGAATGAGTAGATATTTGCAAAACTAAATGTAGGTTGTGTTTATTGTATTGGTATAACAAATAATACCGCAGGCACGCTTTCGCTACCTGTCACTCGTAACAGTACTAAGACAGCAAAATACGCTGTCTAAGTGCTGACGGTGACAGAAGTGCACTGCTAACATTATTTGTTATACCTGTACAATTTAATTACAGATAATAGTTGTTTTGCAAATATCTAAATAAATTAATTTAAGGAGGGTGAAAAATGCATCTTAATGTGAAAAGGTGTAGAAAAGTTCTTGCGGTGTTTCTCGGTATGTGCCTTGTGTTGTCGGGATGTTCTAAGAAAACGGAGGAGACAACCAATGATATAAGCTCAGTTAAACTGAAATCTAATCAGGAGATTGTTGCCTGCAAGATAACGGCGATATATGGCAATGAGATAGAATACACCGTTGTGAAAGAGCAGAGTGCATCTGACTCAAATTCAAAGAAAGGCAGGATGCCGTCCGCAAGCGGAGCACCAGATATGAACGGAGGTAGTTCACAGGGCGGAGGAGCACCCGATATGAATGGTGGAGAGATGCCGCAGGGCGGAGGAGCACCCGATACGAATGGAGGAAATTCGCAGAGTGGAGAAGCAGCCGATATGAACGGAGAAAGTTCGCAGTTCGAAGATCGCCGGAATAGTTCATCAGATAAAAACAGCAGTCAGAGTTCTTCTGACAGTTCAGATAAAAAATCTGACAGCAGTAAATCTTCGGATAAAAGCAGCAAGAAGATTTATACGCTCACGGATGAAACAGGCAGTACGACGATACCTGTCGGAACAGATGTGATAACATCACTTGGAAAAACAACAACATTTTCAAGACTTTCAAATGGGGACATCATTAAAATGATAATGGAGAAAGATTCAAGTGGGGAAAAGGTTGTTGTAGGTGTGTGGATTGTTTCGTGATAATTTAAAGCTATGATGATTGAACAAGAACAGCAATAATAACAACCGGCACGCTTTCGCTATGTTGTCGCTCGTAGCAGTACAATAAGTCAGCAGGAAACGCTGACTAAGTACTGACGGCGACAAAATGTCGGTTAATATTATTTGCTGTCTTTGTTCAATCCAATATAAGTTATTGTTTATGACTAGATAAGACTTTAAATTTGGAACAACATTATAGAAAGGAAGATTTTTATGATAAAGTTCAGAAAGAAAAAGGCGGATAAGGATATTGATAAAAAGAGCGATGTTAAGCAACATAAGATAGAGATTGTTAATGTTAATAAAATTTATGATATGGGGAGAGAGTCTCTCCATGTTCTGAAAGATATTAATTTTACCGTGGATGAGGGTGAGTTTGTTGCAATTCTTGGTCCGTCGGGTTCCGGCAAGTCTACACTGATGAATGTTATTGGCTGCATGGACCTTTTTGATGAGGGTGAGTATTATCTTGACGGACTTGCGATACATTCGATGAAAGAGAAAAAACTTACAAATATCAGAAATGAAAAGATAGGTTTTATTTTTCAGAACTATCATCTGATACCTACATATACGGTTATTCAGAATGTCATAATGCCGCTCCTTATGAGAGGATATGAGCATGAAGAGGCACAGGAGATGTGCATGGATACGATAGAAATGCTCGGTCTTAAGGAAAGGATAAATCATAAACCAAATGAACTTTCGGGTGGTCAGAAGCAAAGAGTGGCAATCGCAAGAGCATTAGTCGGAGAGCCTGCGATTCTTCTTGCAGATGAGCCGACGGGTGCGTTAGACAGTAAAAGCGGTAAGGAAGTTCTTAAATTATTTAGAAAACTTAATGATATGGGAAACACGATAGTTATGATAACACATGACCTTGAGGTCGCAAAGGCGGCAAAGAGGGTAGTTAAGATAGTAGATGGTGAGATATTTGCTGTTGAAAATTGAATATTCCTGCCCGCACTGTAGTGTGTGGGCAGGAATGTAAGTTAAAAACACATCAGATGTATTGATTAGCACACGAGGATACGGTGTTATTGAAAAAAATAAGCATTATACTAATGTTATATAATAAAAAACAGAAAAAGCAATAAAGTCATGATATTCTATGGTAGTGAGTTAAAATTGCGATTGACATTGTCTTATAACAAAAATATACTAAAGGTATGTAAAGGTTATATGAAATGAGGTGAGTGTTAGATGGGCATATATTTTAATCCGGGCAATGAGAGTTTTGCCTGCGATAAAAACAGTAGGATATATATAGATAAAACGGAGCTTCTGGAATATTTAAACGGTATGTTGGGGACAAACAGTAAATGTCTTGCGGTAAGCCATGCAAGACGTTTTGGTAAGTCCCATGCGGCAGGGATGATTGATGCCTACTATAGTCTTGGCTGTGACTCGACAGAGATTTTTGAGGGGACAAAGATTTCTGAAAGTGCTGATTATAAGAAATATATGAACAAATATAATGTGATACATTTAGATATTTCTTCGTTTTTTGATTTTTATAAAGAAAATATTGTGGAAAAAGTAACAGAGTATATTTATAAAGATTTTAAAGAGTCTTTTAATGATGAACTGAATTATCATGATAGTTTGAACTATAATTTAATGGTAATATATCAGAAGACAAATACTCCCTTTGTGATAATTATTGATGAGTGGGATTGTGTTATCAGAAACAGTGACGACAAAGAGCTGGTACATAAGTATCTGCAATTTCTCCACTCACTGTTTAAATCGGAGGAGTCAAAAGTGTTTCTTGCATTGGCATATATTACGGGAATTTTACCGATTAAGAAAATCAATGATGAGTCTGCTTTAAACAATTTTCGTGAATATACCATGTTAAAATCGAAACCTATTGGTAAATATTACGGCTTTACTGAGGAAGAAGTGAAGGGATTATGCAAAGAGTATGATATGGATTTTGATGCAGTAAAGGCGTGGTATAATGGATATTTGATAGATGGTGTTCATATGTATAATCCAAATTCTGTTGTGCAGTCTATGATGGATAAGGATTATGATTCATACTGGAGAAATACATCTTCCTTTGCATCGATTAATACATTTATAACGATGAATTATGCAGGGCTTAAGGATGATATTATGAAGATGCTCGCAGGAGGAAAAGTCAGGGTAAATCCAAATACATTTCAAAATGATTTTTCAACTATCGCATCAAAAGATGATGCTTTAACGGCATTGATACATTTGGGTTATCTCGGATATGATGCTGATAGAAAGAGTGCATATGTGCCAAACTATGAGGTGGCAACGGCATTTGAACTTGCATTGCAAACAGGTGGGTGGAACGAGATTGCAACGGCGATTT
>ERZ860590.1832-NODE-1832-length-9958-cov-2.633040_pt1 | contig 9958 bp, 10 predicted proteins | sample MGYA00509975_ERZ860590 | MGnify/ENA primary metagenome ERZ860590 (study PRJEB30046, sample SAMN00715250) | human gut metagenome | study: EMG produced TPA metagenomics assembly of the A metagenome-wide association study of gut microbiota in type 2... | reverse complement strand
ACACATGGAGTCATAACATGGAGATAACCGAGGTCTCTTTCTTTATCTTTAATGTAGTTTTCAAGTTCCTGCCAGATTGTATATCCCTTTGGTAAGAACATAGGAAGTCCGCGGCCTACAAGGTCATCGACCATGAAAAGGTTCATGTCTTTACCAATTTTTCTGTGGTCTCTCTCTTTTGCTTCTTCGAGAAGTGTGAGGTGATTTTCAAGTTCCTCTGGAGTTGGGAAACATACACCATAAATTCTCTGGAGAACTTTATTGTTGCTGTCACCTTTCCAGTAAGCACCTGAATGGCGGATAAGCTTAAAGTTGCGGCAGAGCTTTACATTGTCTACATGAGGTCCGCGGCAGAGATCTGTGAAATCGCCCTGGTCGTAAACCGTAATATTTCCGTCCTCAAGGTCAGAGATGAGGTCAAGTTTATATTCATCGTCCTTAAACATCTCTAAGGCTTCTGCTTTAGAAACTTCTCGGCGGAAAATCTTCTTTCCTGATTTTGCGATTTTTTTCATTTCTTTTTCAATCTTAGCGATGTCATCATCATGGATAACATCCTCGCCGAGATCTACATCATAGTAAAATCCCTCAGCGACTACAGGACCAACCCAGAATTTTGCCTGTGGGTAAATATGTTTGATAGCCTGTGCCATAAGATGAGCACATGAATGGTTTAATGTGTTTAACTGTTCGTCATTTTTAAAGTTTACCATTGATTTTATCTCCTTTTTTGATTTTTGGGAAAACAAAAAACACCTTTAGATATAATATAATCATATCTAAGGGTGCTTACGCACGTTTCCACCTTAATTTTTAACTCAGAAAAGTACATCCGTTTAAATTATGCTAATAACATCAATTAAATAATTGGAATGTCTTTTACAGCTTATAACGCAGCTACACGGTCACGCTTCAAAATATTTTGAGATAAATATTTCTTCTACGCACGGCTTGGGAGTGGTTTTCATGAAATATGCCCATAAACGGCTTACAGCAAAATGCCGTTCTCTCTGGATGGCAGGATAACATTACTCGTTCCGTCATCGCCTTTAAAAATATATAAATATTTGTCTGCTACATATTTAGCAATGTTCTTTGAAAAACTTCATTTATTTTAACATAAAGTTTTTGCAAATTCAATAGGTTAATTTGCCTGTTACTGTTTTTATGGCTGAACTGTTACTTTTTATGTGCATAATAAAACAGAAATTTCCACATAATAACTTCAAAGCATATTCATAGAAAAAAAGAAATGGAGGAAATAACCGGGATATGAAAGCAACGGGAATTGTACGAAGAATAGATGATTTAGGAAGAGTTGTTATTCCAAAGGAGATAAGGCGTACTTTGCGTATCAGAGAGGGAGATCCGCTGGAGATATATACTGACAGAGAAGGAGAGGTTATTCTTAAAAAATATTCGATGATAGGTGATATAGGACAGTTTGCCAAACAATATGCTGATGCACTGTCACAGACAACAGGTTATCTTGTAATGGTGACGGACAGGGATATGGTTATTGCGGCTTCGAGCGGAGTGAAAAAAGATATGGTGGGAAAGCATATAAGCAGGGAACTTGAAAAGGCAGCTCTTGACAGAAAGATAATCCTGACAGACAGCAGTAAAAAGGAGTTTTGCAGGGTGGCAGATGACATGGAGGGAGATTATATTGAAGCAATAGCTCCTATTATATGTAATGGTGATGTGGCAGGTTCTATTGTTTTTCTTAATAAAAATACAGAACGAAAATTTGGGGAAACAGAGCAAAAAATGATAGCTGTTGCGGCAAGTTTTTTAGGCAAACAAATGGAGGGCTAACATTAAATATGAAAAAAGGCTAAAAAACCTTGATTTTATGGGATTTTTAGCATAAAAAACCTTGACAAAAGGGGATAATGAGGGTATAAATAGATTTGTAAGTTTTTACGGAAATACAAATATCGAGGAGGATTTATCCATGAACAAAACAGAGTTAGTAGCAGCTATAGCTGAAAAAGCAGAACTTTCAAAGAAAGATTCAGAAAAAGCTTTAAAGGCATTTATTGATGTGGTTACAGATGAATTAAAGGCTGGAGAGAAGATTCAGTTAGTAGGATTCGGTACATTTGAAGTTGCTGAGAGAGCAGCAAGAGAAGGAAGAAACCCTACTACAGGTGCTACAATAAAGATTCCTGCTTCTAAGGCTCCTAAGTTTAAAGCTGGTAAGGCTTTAAAGGACGCTGTAAACAAATAAGATAAGATTTGTATTTTGAGGCAGACTTGAATTTGAGGGCAGGTTCTAAGTACAACGAGTAATTATAATATTCAAATATTTGATTTTCGTTGTATCTGAACCCGCCCTTTTTCTAAAATATTGTGAAATATATTTTTGATACCCGTGATTTGTGTCTGGGCACACACGACACAAATCTCATATGAAAAAATGTGTGCAGAAATGAGATATAGTATGAGATTAGATAAATATTTAAAGGTTTCAAGACTTATCAAAAGAAGACCGGTCGCAAATGAAGCGTGTGATGCCGGCAGGATTACGGTAAACGGAAAGGTTGCAAAAGCATCCTTGAATGTTAAACCGGGAGACATCATTGAGATAAGTTTCGGTGATAAACAGGTTAAAGTAGAGGTGCTTAGCATCGAGGAAACATATAATAAGGAAGCGGCAAAAGAGCTTTACAAAATGTTGTAATAAAAAACACTCTCCGGCATATATTGATTTATAAAAAGATGCAAGGAGGGTGTTTTTTTGGAAGAGAAAAGTTTACAGCGACAGGGCGGCGTAACAAAGGGAGTACATAAAGTGTATCTGAATGCACGAAAGTCGGCTGTTATGTCAGGAGTTAAGGATGTGCTTTCGTTTGATGCAAAGGAAGTATATTTAGAAACGGAACAGGGAGTTCTTCTTATAAAAGGTGACGAACTTCATGTAAACCGTCTTTCACTTGAAAAAGGTGAGGTTGATGTTGACGGAAGGATAGATAGTTTTGCGTATTCTGATGTTGAGGAAGCTGGAAAGAAAGCAGCATCATTTCTTGGGAGACTTTTTCAATGAGTGAGATTATACATGGACAGGTTTTGTATCTGCTCGCAAGCACCTGCTGCGGCATGGTGTGTATGTTCTTGTACGGCTTAGTCAGGATTTTTGAATTATTTTTGAAAAAGAATATGATTTTAAAGATAATCATTGATGTTTTATTCTGGATGGCACTGTCGATTCCCGTCTTTTATATTTTTTATGAGATAAATTCCGGAATAATAAGATGGTATGGTGTATTTATGCTATTTGCAGGGATGATTTTATATGAAAAGGGAATATATACTCCGGCAAAGAAAATTATTGAAAAAATCATAAAAAAGGTGTATGATAAGAACATATTTAAAAGTCGTAAAAGCCTTTAGAACAGGCGTTTGCGGAAAGGATGGTGATAACATGGCACGCCAGCATTATGGTCATAAAAAACATATGAATAAATTTACGATTACAGGGATTATAGTATTATGTGCAGTGCTTTGTTTTACTGTTCTTTATCATAAGTCAGCATTAGATGCAAAGTGCAGAGAGTACAAATCCCAGATTTCTGAACTTAAAAAAGAGAAAAAAAGTGTTGATGAACGCAAAGAAGATCTTAAAGAGTTTGAGAAGTATGTAGACACGGACGAGTATGTAGAGCAGATTGCGAGAGAGCGTCTGGGTCTGGTATATAAGGGTGAGGTTATCTTTGAACCTGATGACTCAAAGTGAGCTAAGATTGCGAAACATTAAAATGACATATTAAGGGCTGTTTGTTTTATGATTTTACTTCATAATAAAACAGTTCTTTTTTTGAGGTTGAGTTTTGACAAAATATGCCAATTTGATTATATATACTTTCTTTTATAAATTTGCCGGCAGGCGTGAAAAGGAGAGTATAATGAAGTATATCGGGAAAAAACTTTTTTTGCAGATGATAATAGGTTTTTTTGCAGGTCAGGTAGGAATATGTGGTATGTGTGTACTCGGAGTGGCATATTTTGCGGCGGTGTTTGAAAAGGCTAAGGCGAGACTTCTTCTGGCATTTTGCGTTATCGCAGGAATGTTTTTGGGTCTTCCTATGGAAATGGCATTGTGCGGCAGCATGGTCATATTGTCGATGCTCCTTATATACGATACGCTGGAAAGACAGAGAATACGCATAAAGACGATTCATGCGGCACTTATTGCAGCGGTAACATTTCTTATTTACGGTGGACTAAAGCTGTATATGTTTCCTTATAATGAGTATGATATAGTTCTTTTGATGTTTGGGACAGGTCTTGTGCTGTCGCTCACGAAGTTGTTTAGCGAGATAGTTTGTTATGTTAAAGGCGGAAAAAGTTCAGGAGATAAGGAATATGAAAATATAATCGGCAACAGGCTCAATGATTTTTCTCATGTTTTTGACAGGATTTCCATAATGATGTCAGATGGGACAGAGGAAAACAGGTATATGGAGAGCCGTGATATAAGAAAGATTTTCAGGGAAATGTCAGAAAATGTGTGCACCAGATGTGAAAAGTATGAGGAGTGCTCAGGTCAGACGGCTATATGCCGACCGGAGAAATTTAAGACACTTAGTGTATCGCCTGACGGCTGCATAACGCTTGAGCAGATGCCGGTTGAGTTCGCAAGGGAGTGTATTCACTGTGACAGATTTTTGGAGGAGGCAAATCAAAATCTTTATATAGCAAGAAATATTATAGGGTACAGAAACAGGGTGAAACAGAGCAGAAAAGCTGTTGCAAATCAGATGAAAGAGATAAGTGCGGCAGTAAAAAATATGCTTGACAGTTTACCGAGGATGCAGCGGCTTTCAATAGAGCTTGAAGAAGCTTTTGAAAAAGAATTTAGAAAGAAAAGGGTTATATGTAAAAATATATATGCCTATGAAAAACAGGACGGGCAGATAGAGATAATCATGAATGCGAGGACTGTGAAAGGCAGGCTTGTAACTGCTACGGAGTTATCTAAGATAATGAGTAATATCATGCAGAAAAGGCTGAAACCGTCAGATGCATCAAGAAAGGTAATAGATACCGGGTTTGGCGAATATATTTTTGTTGAGGAGACAAAATATAAGGTGCTCACAGGAGTTGCAAGGCTCACAAAAGATGGCCAGTCAGTGTCAGGAGATACTTTTTCAATGATAAATCTTCCGAGCGGTGAGCTTTTGATGGCATTGTCGGACGGAATGGGAAGTGGGACAAGTGCGTTTGATGACAGTAAAAATGTTATAGAACTTCTGGAACTAATGTCGGAGGCAGGATTTTCGCAGACATCAGCGATAAGGCTTATAAATTCTCTGTATATGTCTGACCAGGAATTTGAAAATTATGCGACACTTGACATTTCTCTTATAAATCTGTATAAGGGAGAGTGCAGTTTTTTGAAAAACGGTGCTGTGGGTACATATGTGCTTAATCAGGGAAAGATGTACTGTATAGAGGGTCAGTCGCTGCCTATGGGTGTGGTATCTGATGCAGAGCCATATATAGGCAAGATGAGTCTGTATCCGGGAGATTATGTTATAATGATGACAGACGGCGTTGCGGATATGTTTTCGCAGGAAAGATACAATTTGGAAAAATTTATTAAACAGATAGAGATTGTCAATCCGGGAGATATGGCTCAGGCTATTGTTGATGAAGCGGTAAGCAGAAATAAAGGAGCCGTGTCTGATGATATGAGTGTTATAGTCGCCGGAGTATGGGAGAACTAGACGATGAATAAATATATTTACAAAAGGGTAAAATCATTTTGTGATGATAACGGCCTTATAGAAAAAAACGATAGCATCGTGACAGGATTGTCTGGCGGTGCGGATTCCGTGTTTTTGTTTTTATATCTGATACACATAAAAAAAGAGTATAATCTGAAATTGTGTTTTGTTCATGTAAATCACGGAATAAGGGGCAGTGAAGCCGGAAATGACCAGCATTTTGTAGAGGAACTATGTAAAAGAGAAAATGTGATGTATAAAGTTTTTTACAAGGATATTCCACAGATGGCAGATGAATTGTCAATGACTGAGGAAGAGGCGGGAAGAGTGTACCGCTATGAATGTTTTGATAAGATGCGAAAGGAACTTGGTTACAATAAGATAGCCGTGGCACATCATCAGGACGACCAGGCGGAAACGGTATTATTCCAGCTTATAAGAGGAAGCGGATTCAGGGGACTTGGCGGTATGAAAGCAAAAAACGGCTGCATCATAAGACCGCTGCTCTCGGTAAAAAAGCAGGAGATACTTGATTATCTCGATGAAAGCGGTCAGAATTACTGTATAGATTCCACGAATAATGATGACGAGTATGCGAGAAACCAGATAAGACACCATCTTATACCATATCTTCAGGAAAATCTTCAAAAAGAGACAGTTAGTCATATCGCAAAAACAGCATCATATCTTCAGGATGTTACAGAGTTTATCGATATACAGACTGATGCTGTATGGGACAGAGTCATAGTGTGTAAGGAGTCATTTCCTAAAGAGATAAGAGCGGGGCTTAGTGAGATGAAAAAGCTGCATATCGTATTGCAAAGGGAGATTTTTATGCGTATGATAGAATTTATGTCCGGCAGAAGAAAGGATATAACCGCAAGGCATATAGACTCTCTTATGAGGCTGCTAAACGGTCAGACAGGGAGAAAAATAGACCTCCCATACGATATAATTGTTGCAAAATATTATGACTTTGTGCTGATGTCCCACAAGGATAAATGGTATCACAGTTCACATAGTCCTCAGGAGATATATGAAGAAAGAATATCCGAGGGACAGGAGTACAATGTTACATTTACAAATAATACAAGTCATACGATTCGTTTCCATTTAGAAGAAAATGACTTAATTACAGACATTATCAAAAAAAATGACTGTACGAAATGGTTTGATTATGCTAAGATAAAAAATATGCCTAAGTTGAGATACCCTAAAGAGGGGGATTATATGTGGCTTAGAACGGATGGAGCAAAGAAAAAGCTGAGCAGGGTGCTTATAGACAGCAAAGTGCCGGCTGATGAGAGAAAAGATATACTTGTGCTTGCGGAAGGAAGTCATATTTTATGGATTCCGGAGCTTGCAAGATGCAGTGCATATTATTACATTGATGAAAATACTAAAAAAGTGCTTTGTGCGAGCATTTATTAGAGAAAGGCGGAAATGATGAAGGAAGAAATTAGTGTTATGTATTCGGAAGAGGTTCTGAATAAGAAAATCGGGGAGATGGCAGAGCAGATAAGCAAAGATTATGAAGGAAAGTCGATTCATCTTATATGCATACTTAAAGGCAGTATCTTCTTTTGCTGTGAACTGGCAAAAAGGCTTACGGTGCCTGTAACTATTGATTTTATGTCAGCTTCAAGCTATGGCAATGAGACAAAAAGTACAGGTAAACTTAAGATAAATAAGGATCTTGATGAGAAGATTGACGGACTTCACTGCCTCATAGTCGAGGATATAATTGATTCAGGAAATACACTTAGCATGACAAAGAAAATGCTTGAGGGAAGAAACCCTGCAAGTCTTAAGCTTTGCACATTGCTCGATAAGCCTGACAGACGGGAAACGGAAGTTAATGTGGATTATACAGGCTTTACGATACCGGATGCGTTTGTTGTAGGATTTGGACTTGATTATGCCCAGAAATATCGAAATCTTCCTTATATTGGGATTTTGGATTTCGTTGAGGAATAAAATGATGCAAGTGTCAATGGACATATATTGTATCAGTTGATTTCAAAATATTTTTTGAAACTAACATCATAGAATAAAAGGTAGAGGAGACAATTCATGAAGAAACAGATGAAGATGAGTGGAATAGGTTTTTATTTGCTTGTTCTGGCTGTGATTTTTTGTGCAGTTTATTTTTCAGGCAACATAGAAAGCAGTTCCAGTGATTCTTATAGCATTGCTAATCTTAAAAAAGACCTCGGCAACGGTAATGTCACGAGTGCTTCCATAAGCCAGAACCAGGAGATACCTACAGGTGAGGTTGTAGTTAAATTGAAATCAGGAAAAAATGTTGATTTTTATGTATCAGATGTAAAAGATGTGCAGGAACTTTTAGACCAGTGGAATGTATCGTACAAACTTGGTGATGTAAAAAAGACATCATGGGTAATAACGACACTTCTTCCGTATGGTCTTGGTTTTGTCGCAATATTTTTGCTGTTTTCATTTCTGTCTGCACAATCTGCAAATTCAGGCGGCGGAAATTCAAAGATGATGAATTTTGGAAAAAGCAGAGCCAGAAGAATAGACCCTGAAGAACCGCACGCAAAGAGATTTAAGGATGTTGCAGGTCTTAAGGAGGAAAAGGAAGAACTTGAGGAGATAGTTGACTTTCTGGCAAATCCCGGAAGATATACAGATGTAGGAGCACGTATTCCTAAAGGAATCATCCTTGTTGGACCTCCGGGAACAGGTAAGACACTTCTTGCAAAAGCAGTGGCAGGAGAGGCAGGAGTACCGTTTTTCAGCCTTTCAGGTTCAGATTTTGTGGAGATGTTTGTCGGTGTCGGTGCATCGAGAGTAAGAGATATGTTTGCGGAAGCAAAGAAAAATGCACCTTGTATCGTGTTTATCGACGAGATAGATGCCGTTGCAAGAAAGAGAGGTTCAGGTCTTGGCGGCGGTCATGATGAGCGTGAGCAGACACTTAACCAGATGCTTGTTGAGATGGACGGATTTGGTGTAAACGAGGGAATAATCGTTATGGCTGCTACAAACCGTGTAGATATACTTGACCCTGCTATTTTAAGACCGGGAAGATTTGACAGAAAAGTTACTGTTGGCAGACCTGATGTAAGAGGAAGAGAAGAAATCCTGGAGGTTCATGCAAAGGGCAAGCCGCTTGGCGATGATGTTGACCTTAAGAAGATTGCACGTACTACAGTAGGTTTTACGGGTGCTGACCTTGAAAACCTTTTGAACGAGTCGGCTATCGTCTGTGCAAAAGAGGGCAGAAAGTTCATTGAACAGGAAGATATAAGCAAATCATTTATAAAGATAGGCATAGGCAAGGAAAAGAAGAGTAAGATAATCTCAGAGAAAGACCAGAAGATTACGGCTTACCATGAGGCAGGTCATGCTATACTTTTCCATGTACTTCCTGATGTGGGACCGGTTCACATGGTATCCATAATACCTACCGGCTCAGGGGCAGCAGGCTATACAATGCCTCTTCCGGAGCGTGATGAGACTTTTATGACAAAGGGAAAGATGAAGCAGGACATCATTGCAAGTCTTGGAGGAAGAATTGCGGAGTCGCTTATATTTGATGACATCACAACAGGTGCATCACAGGATATAAAACAGGCGACAAGTACAGCTAAGGCGATGGTTACGAAATACGGATTTTCAGAAAATGTCGGCATGATAAATTATGCTGATGAGGATGAAGTGTTTATAGGTCGGGATTTTGGACGCACAAGCAGAGACTACAGTGAAGATGTTGCAAAGACTATCGACAACGAAGTAAAAGCAATAATAGATGATGCATATGCACAGGCAAAATCAATACTTGAGGAACATATGGATGTGCTTCATAAATGTGCGAAACTTCTTCTTGAGAAAGAAAGGATAGATAGAGAAGAATTTGAAGCATTATTTGAGCCGGACGGAGTTGTACTTGAAAAGAAAGAAGCTGTTTCAGAAGAGGTTGATGTAGAACCTGACAGTTTGTAAGGAATTTAGTTTGTTCTGTGGAACTATGAAAAAAAGTCATTACACTATATTGTAAATGTGCACAATAGGAAAGAGCGAAAATGACTTTTGATTGACAAAAATGATAAATGCGAAAAAAGCATGGCAAATATGCACAAAAACTTCTTTGAAAAATATACTAAGTTTGTGCACACTTATTTATACAACCTGTTATACTAATAATCGTAAACCCCAATACATTATATAGTTTTTGCTACACCCCATAAGTAACAAAAATA
>ERZ860590.1822-NODE-1822-length-10026-cov-3.154749_pt1 | contig 10026 bp, 9 predicted proteins | sample MGYA00509975_ERZ860590 | MGnify/ENA primary metagenome ERZ860590 (study PRJEB30046, sample SAMN00715250) | human gut metagenome | study: EMG produced TPA metagenomics assembly of the A metagenome-wide association study of gut microbiota in type 2... | reverse complement strand
CGGTACAGCTCACGGTATTCGTTGTCACGGCTGATGCTCTCTCCCACACCGGGTAAATCCACCAGCGTCAGGTAATGACTGCCGAAGCGCAGACGTACACGCTGAGGCTGGCGGGTACAGGCCTCCACGGCATTCACCGCACAGACCTGACTACGGAACAGCGCATTACACAGCGAGGATTTTCCGACGCCGGTCTTGCCCATGATGCCAATCACGGGTTCATACGCGACGAGGCGGCTGAGCTCCCGGAGAAGATGCTGCCGCAGAATACGGGGATAGCGCCGCAGATGGCGACGGATAAGGGCATAGCCCGAAGGATGTTTCATATAAGCCTCGGCATAATAAAATGGCCATCACGGATGGATGGCCTGACTGACGTAAACGGGAGGGAATTCACTGAGGTGATATATAACTGAGAAAAATTTAAAAATGCGGATATAGCATTTAATCCAGATATCAGCAGGGGCGAGCGCCCCCCCACAGATATGTTGATTCAGTTTATGGTACGCATAAAAGGAATTTTGTTGATTTTTTTTGCAATTCTTAAAAAATATTCCCTGTGAATTGCTGGTGTGTTTTTCAGTTTGTCATAACCACTCTTTTTTTTAGTCGCACTGATTTCTGCCTCCCTGTCAGCAAGACGTCGTCGGTGGGGTCTGTTGATGTTATCTTCCCTTTCTGTTCTTCTGAGCAGACGGGAGAATAATGTGCAGGGTTCATGACGCCGATAGCCAGGTGCAGTGACATCAGGGAACGGATTCAGTATGTCGGATATGAAAAAGTCTATTCCTCCTGGCGTGGGAGAACTTTTTTGTTTGTTGATGACTTCACGCTGGAAGTTGAGTAAGAAATTAAAGTCAAAACCAGAAACACCCACCAGGCATTCAATGTCTTCAGGGATGAAAGAGTACCAGACCTCAATAATTTCCCTGATAAAGTCATGACTGACAGCCCCGTCCTGAATAAAAAATAACACATGGGCGAAAGGCTCAAAATTCTCGTCCAGCATGCCCAGTCTTACATGTCCGGCTATCCGGCTGTACATTGTGCGATGTTTTATTTTACTCATCATCGAGGAAAAGGCTATGTTAATTATGGTTAAGTCATCGATGATGTGTTCAAGTATTCCATTTGTCTTGCAGTTGAGGTGAAAGCTGATTGGGATTATTGTGATTTTTCCGGATGCTTTATTTTTTATTTTGTTATATTCAGTCTGGATTTTAAGTAGCACATCTTCTTTGTGAATAAGATTTTTCTTCAGTTCTTCTTTATATTCTGGGGTTGCTTCGCAATGAAGCTTCAAATATTTATGCGTTCCCGCGAGAGAACGGGATGAGCCAGGGCGTAATGAATTCTCATATTTAAGAATGTCCGACAAAAGATTGCATGCGTAGCCGTCTGTTACCTGCGTTTTTCTTTTTTTAGTGGAAAGTTTATCAGGCGGTATTTTTTCACATTCTGCATCTTTAAAGCTGATGAAGCTGTATATGTCAGCCAGGTCCACGTAACGTATGGGTTCCGATGGATACGTGGCATCTATCTCCCTTAACCTCAGAAAATTCACTTCATAAAAATCATTCAGTCCGTCCCTTCTCATTCTGCTCTCCCGAATACTGGTTCTGTTTTTATACCTCCGAATTATATCGTATAAAGCTCTGAATTAAGAGTGATTGGATCACAGTACCGGCATGGTAAAACATAGCCTTTTAAGCATTATTCAGAGCTTATGATTTCCTATTAAATCATTGAATTAAATGAATTATATATACTTTGCTTGTCATTTTTTTTGTGTTTGTTTTTTTCTGTTGTTTCAGATTGTTATGACATGATTTTAAGGTGAAAACGATTCTGACTGTCTTTTCAGGCGACTGAGGGTGTTCCGTTACTTCCGATCAGCGTCTTACAGCGAGACTGTTTTTCCGACTGTGTTTACCTGGTCAGGGAGTATCTTATCCTGTCATCCAGTTGCAGAGCATTCTGTGGTCTGATTGTTATCGCCGGGGAGAATGCAGTTTCCCCTCGAAAATAAATACGTTAGCCCGTCATGAATTTACCTTTTTTCATGTTTTCCGGGCCGCGCATGGAATGTTTTTCCTGAGTAACCAATAATTACTCTCTTACTTCCACGTTTTTTGTGCCTGAAAATACCGGGGGAGTAATCAGAAAATAAACCCCGTATCGGTATAAATAACGGCAAGATACTATTGCAGTAAATATTACAGTGGCAGGGTGACCAGTTCCGGGAGTCAAAAAGTGTGCGTATACAAATCTTTCATGAACACATGCCTGTACAGGTATCAAGTCCGGAAGACAGAAATGGTGGCTAATATCATTTTAACACCAGGGTGTGAATAACTTAAACCTGCGTAGTGTGTGTATTCTCTGGAGGTTACTGACGGTGTGAAAAGAAACATTAAGGTTATTAGTGTTATTTTATAAAAGATGTGTTATTTATCCAACTGCTTACACCTTTGTATCCATGAATACTGACTCTTCAGTAAGTACAGTATTCCTTCGTCTACCGGGTGATGATTTCTTTTCAGACATCCCGGTACGTTCAATGATTACTAACATCATTGTTTATTCTTTGCCGTAAATCATAATGATTGTCAGACTTTTCTGTGTGATGAACATCCATTCCATTGCACGATAAGAAATTACTGTTACAGCACGTGTGAAAAATGATACTCAAGAAACATACTTTAATGGCTGAAAGCCTGAATCGGTATTCTGCATAAAAAATTAATCTCTCCCGTAATCTCATGACCAATAACTGTTATGGGATATTTATCATGGAATACGTAATCAACTCAAACCACAAACCAGACTGTTCTCTTCAGTCAGTATTATTTAACCATCAGGACCGGTTATTTGACTGTCATTCGAAATTACTCATGCTTCGGGTGGATTTCGCATACAGGAAAAACTCTGATTCATACGCGTATGGTGATATTCATCAACTGGCGGCTGAGATGACATGGCTGACTGAGCAATGCGCAGAGATATCCGGTCTGGAGGGATATGCCTGGGTAATGGAATATGGGGGAGATCACCGTTACCACATTCATGCGGCGTTTTATATCAATGGTCAGAGCCACCGGAAGGCCTGGTGCTTCTGGAAAGCCATCCAGTCGCTGTGGGAAGACATCACGGACGGAGAAGGCTACGCGCACCGGTGTGAGCCTAAGGGACATTACCGGGTGCGAGGTGAACGAGTAATCAACTTTTCAGATCGCAGAGGAAGGGAAGGTATGCAGTACATCCTGAGCTATCTGGGTAAACAGTCGCAGCGTACAGAGCGCCGGATTTACAGAGTCAGCGCAGTCCCTGCTCCGGCAGTCAGTGGCAGGCGGCGTAAGCGGAGCTGAATCTATCCAGTAAAAAATCACGCTAGAGCGTTATCGTTTGAAGAAGTCTGCACCATTCGAACACCTGGCTTCTTCTCCCTTACCACCAACGGAGAAAAAACGATGACCACACCAACCAGCCTGCTTAACGATAAGTTTGTCGATATGGCGTTTATCACCCAGCTCACCGGCTTAACAGACAAATGGTTTTACAAGCTCATTCAGCTCGGTGAATTCCCAAAGCCCATCAAGCTGGGCAGAAGCTCCCGCTGGCTTGAAAGCGAAGTGGAAGCCTGGCTACAGCAACGCATTGCAAAGTCCCGCCAGTGAGTGATTAAACGCAATCACATCTCCCACCTGATTTAACTCCAGAGACCGATGACCCACAGTGCAGCCCTCCCCGGGACGGCTTAGCCTTGCGCGTCATCCAGCAAAGGACCAATACTATGTATGCAAAATCGTTTATTGCTCTCGATGGTAATCGACGCCTCACGGGAGCGATCATTGCCCAGATTTATCCTTACGATCACCTCTGCGGCAGCGCTCTGATATTCCACCCGGAATGGGCCATTACAAAAACCTGCAAACGGAGAATGTGGCAAAGGCCTTCCGACAGGCGTTACGACAAAGGAAAGCCAGCGAGCCGCTGATACATCATTCCGACAGAGGACAACAATACGGTTCAGCGCTTTACCAGTCGGTACATGAGATCATCGGTACGTATTCACCCCCGGCAGTCAAGTAATGAGGGTAAAGTTATCAAAAAGTGGGCTTTGGCGGGATGTGAAATTATTATGCGCTCTGAATGGGATGTTGCCCCCCAGCTCAATTCCGGAGCTTTGATAAGGATTTTAGCGGGTTATCAATTACCCTATGCAGATAATATTGCACTGAGCACTGAGGGAGTTGGAAATAATCCCTCCGGAGCAGAACAATTTATTCGACTGCTAAAGACATCTTTAGCTTTATGCCTCTGGAAGGGGCTCAAGGGGACTTAGTTCTCTGTCAGTTCCTCGTTCAAAGCTGCCTGTGAATTTTTTATTGCTTAAAAAATAGACTTGACATGGGACAATTTCCGCTTTCCAGGCGGATCACAAAGATAATGCCCGCGACGCCATGTTTCATGTCTGCGAAAACAGCAAATTTGACAGCGCTCAGAACGGGCTTACCACTCAGGAGTAGGACGGAAAGCAACGCGTGGAGAAATTTTCTCCCTTTGTTTCAAATGCGAGGGCGATGAGGAATACATTGCAACTGTCAGCCGCTATACATTGATGGCGCTCGCCGGGCATGTCATGCAGTCGGGCATCAAAGCCGATATGGTTCCTTTGCTTTACGGCGCTCAGGGTGCCCGCAAGTCTACTGGCGTGCGCCTTATCTCTCCTATCAGCGAGCCATACGGCAGTTTTAATCTTAACTGCAAGGATGTGCGGCCTATGGCGGTGGATTCCTGTCTGTGGCATCACGACCACCTTTTGACAGTGCAGCTACCACCATACCGACATAGCCATTGACGATGAATACAAAATGTATTAATTTAAATTTAGCTACATTTTGTAGCGCATGTTATCAAAAGGTAAAACCATGTCTGTCAGGAAAGAATTACTAAAAAATAGTCTTTTTAATCAGGTTGATGATAGTGTTTCCACACCTATATCGATTCGCCTTCCGGCCGTCTTAAACAATGAATTAGACGAACTGTCTTTGAGCCTTGATCGCTCCAAGAGCTCGCTGATCAGCGAGTTTATAAAGGCGGGAATAGCTGACGCTAATGAATTGCTAAAAGAGAGCTCTCTGATTAGCGAGGAGTTGAAAGAGCAACTGGTTGATCAGCGTGAGGATAACGCTGCTAGTTTCATGGATAGAAAAGCCTTCATGTTAAATACGAACTACAATAACGATGAAGAAACTCATTTCGATATGCTGAAAAATCAAGAGGCCGCAGCCTTTTGCAAAGGCTGGAAGGAATATATCTGCCAGCTTTCTAAAGGAGATAAGGTTTATTTTTATCAGAGCGGCGTTGGCATCATTGCCTCTGGGGTTGTGGATGGTGAGCTGGTGAAAAGTGAGCATTACGGCGTAGCTGATGATAAATATGCTAAGCCGCTCAAAGATTTTAAAACTGGCTTCAGGGCTATCTCTGCGCGTCGTTTTAAAGAGTTAACCGGGGGCGGGGCTAATTTCCGTAGAACGATGATTGAGCTCACTTCGATGCAGTCTCATGCTATTGCTCAAGAGATTGAAAGGCTTACCTCTAAATCCTGATGATCCTCAGATAGTAAAGCGGTCCACAGGGCTTTTTTTGACGACGGGCCTGTAATGCCCTAAAAGGTCTTGCTCATACGAGTACCAACCAGGAATGTTTTCCCCCTCAGTTCTCTCGGTAGCTAATCGAGCCAAAAACGGTAAAGCCGAGCTATTACTTTTCATTTTATGCCCCATTAAGATTTAACGAGCCAAAATATTTAAAGAATTCAATAAGTGAGTGTCGAGTGTTTCAGTTGTAGGAATTGGTAATCCGTTCGCAATGCGGTAATTTTTCACAGACTGCCTTGTAGATGGTCCCATTATGCCGTCAATATTCCCGTTGTAAAATCCCTTGTCCAACAATGCGAATTGAACACGCATGATCAAGCGCTTACGTTTCTCTGTACCAGAAATCAGCCCATTACTTGCACGGTTAACTTCTGAAGTTCCAATAGAATTCGTGGTCGTGGATCTGTTATTGTCGTTAGAGTGAAGTGCACGCACAGAGGAAGAGGACGATGAGGAACTTGTACCTGAACTTGAAGAGCCAGATGAGCTTGGTGAGCTGTATGTTTTTGGATAATAAAGAGTGCTGCCACCATAGTACCCGCCACCTGATGATGATCGGTGAGAACTATGGCTCCGATGGGAGCTATGACTGCGATGCCCTGCAATGTAGAATGGAACTTCGGTGTTAAGTGGGGCTATCACTAAATCATGTTCATTAAGAGTCATACCAGGCAAATCACTTGCTCCGGTAGATGAATCACTTGCCCATACAGAATTATTGAGTGCCAAAAATCCCGGAAGTAGAGCAGCAAAATTAAATTTTTTCATAAAAATGGTCTCGGTGGTTGATGAAAACGGCCTGTTGAGGAACTGAAATAACCAGCACAGGAAGACTTCTGAGTGCATTCATCACATTCTTTAGGATAGTAATTTTTCCAATCAGAGATCGACTGAGCAGCAAGCTCCCAGGCTCTTTCAGGAAGATGACACAAAGGATAATTAAAAATTGTTAGAGGTATGCCTGACCTGTGTGCAGCGTCTATAGTGGAGGTTATTTTCTCACTATAGCTGCTGTGCTCAATGAAGATTGTTGACCAGTTTTTTCGTGCCCAACCAATAGATTCTAACCCCATAAGTGAAATCTGGTTAATATTGGAGAACACGCGACCAGCGAACTCTATGATATTGTCCAGTTCCATATAGTTAGCCAGTGTCGGAATAACTCTAAGTTCGATATTAATCCCTGAGTTCCCTGCATTGATTAACCCCTTAACCGTTTCATTAAATGCGCCATCATTCCCTACCAGATGATCATGCACAAGTGGTCTTGATGAGTAGAGCGGGATACCAAGGTCATGACGCCAACTTAGTGCTGCTGTATACTTCGCCTTTTGGATAAGTGATGGCAAAGATTGATGTGGTTTGTCCCCGTTGCTCTGAAACTCAAGGGGTTATCCGTAATGGTCACTCAACGTCAGGTGCTCAGCTCTATCGCTGCAAGCTCTGCCTGAAAACCTTCCAGCTCAGCTTTCAGTACAACGCCGCTAAACCCGATACCCATCAATCCATTATTGATATGGCAATGAATGGGGCCGGGTGTCGTGACACTGCACGAGTCCTTGATATCAGCCTCAATACTGTCCTCCGCCATCTAAAAAACTGGCGCCGAAACAGGTAGCGCAACACATTGAGCCCGGAGCAGAAGTTGTCATCTGTTGTGAAGCTGATGAGCAGTGGTCATTCGTACGTTGTAAGGGCAATCCACGCTGGCTCTTTTATGCCTATGACCGCATCCGAAAGCGGGTTCTTGCTCACGTCTTTGGCCCCCGAAATGCGGTGACGTTACAGCGGCTTCTGGCACTGCTGAGCAAATTTAATATTGCCTTCTACATGACCGATGCGTGGCCGGTATACCGGACGTTGCTGGACTCAGCCAGCCATGTAGTCAGCAAGAAATATACCCAGCGAATTGAGCGTCATAACCTGAATCTGCGGACTCACCTTAAGCGCCTTACCCGAAGGACAATCTGCTTTTCAAAATCAGAAGAAATGCACGATAAGGTCATCGGATGGTATCTGACAATCAACCATTACCACTAAATCAGCGTCACGACCAAATAATATGCTAATTTTCTGGAGTATAATACCACCCTCTCGCTCGGGTCTAATCAGTGTATGGATCAGACCGGCAACAATGATCCCCAGTATTATGCCAACGATCCTGTCCCTAACTTCTGTTAACTCTGTTACTGGCCCAAAAGTTTCAAGCGTAGCCATAGCGAAAGTGAACATGATTTGTATTCCGGCATAACTTACATTCTCCGCCCCTACTGATATCCACGAAGACAATGCGAGTACCGGTAGCACAATACATAGCAGGCCGAAGATAGAATCAACTCGTGGGGTAAGATACACAATGGCGACCAGTGCAAACACACTGCCTATGGCCGCACCGATCAGACGCAGTATAATTTTTCTTTGCGTGTTTCCCAGGCCTGGCTGGGAAACAATAAGACAACTGAGCATGATGGTGTGAATTCCGGACCAGTCTGTCGCTGTATAGAATAAATAACAGATTGCAGCACTCAGTAATGTTTTAAGCGAAAAAAAGACATACTGTGGATTGCTGAAAGCATCCTTTACCAGAAAGCCTGTCTGTGGCAACAGTGCGGGAAGTGATGACGTCCTGGTATTGCCTCCGGCAGCCGTATTCTTATTATACGCACTGATGATCCCTGCCATTAAGTGCAATGCGGGTTCTGATGAATGTAACTCAATCGGTTCCATGTCCCAGCCAGATTTGCTATCAGCTATCGTTACTTTTAGGTGTTTAAGCGCTCCTCGGAGGATTTGTGTATCCAGTAATACGTCGTCTCCATCCAGTTGTTCTGGCAGATGGAAAGATGCTGTCAATAATTCGGATATTAAGGATATGACGTCAAGATAATGGAGCGTTGTTTCTTCAGCATCTTTATCCCGCATTGTTTTGTATCGTAAAAGCCTGTACAGCGTTTGCATTGTGCGTCCGGCCTGGCTTAATGAATTTTTCTTTCGCAATAATACTGAACTTGGTGAAAGAAGAACGATGACATCATCTAGTTGTTTTTCGGTTGCCCGCTTCAGCTGATTTTCAGGTTCCACCGGTATCAGGAGGGAGTTAATAATCAGCGTCACGACAATAGAATAATTAACGGCTACCCATACCCAAAGGATAGTTCTTACCAGAAATTCTGCATCAGGTGCAATATTAACAAGACTTTGTGTGTATATAGAAACAATAGCTACAATGAAGAACACAACGCCAATTTTCGTCGTTCTCATCATAAACACACTGATAAAGAATACGGCGCAGGAAATTAAGATTCTCAGAAAAGGAGTATTCCATGTTACTTTAAGGACGAGTAGAGACAGCAAAATAGATAAAGTTGAACCAACGATGAATAACATGCCAGTCAGTCTGGTGACCACGACGTTAGTCTGGGTAACAAAAAATACGGTGATAAGCGATAGAGCCAGCCAGGGAACCTGAAGACTTTGAGACACAATCACCACTATCGTACTGGCAATCAGAGCACGGAATACGTGGTTAATGCGCCCAGGATACGGACGCATGGCAATCCAGATATCACGAATAGCAGGAGAAGGAGTATCCATTTCTACTCCCGTTCATATTTGTTGCCGCGATGAAGGGTTACCACTGCAGATGCCCCAATACGGAAGAGTCTCCGGTCATAACCAGACATTTTGATTTTGACCGGGAAACGCTGTGAAACGTGGACCCAGTTAATGGTTTTTTCGACAAACTGCAGCCCACCTACGCTGGCACTGTCACCCGGCGCAACACCATAACTGACTGAATCCACGGTGCCTGAAAATGATTTGTTGGTATCAGCCATGATAAATACCGTTGCAGTTGTTCCTTCTGTCACACCCTGCAGGTCAGTTTCCCGAAAATTAGCGATGACATACCACTGCCTTGTATCAATCAACGTCATGACCGATTGCGAAGGTGATGCATACTGACCCGCTCACCTTCAGCACCCTGCCATGCCGGGCGTTCACCCTCAATCAGCGGGCCTTTGCCGTGCTGGCGACGTTAACCAGCAGGCCGCAGCTCCAGTTTTTGTGGGTTGAACCCGCCGCCCGCGGGCGCGGGCTGGGACGGGAAATGCTGATTGCTCTTGCCCGCCAGTTTCCGGGGCTCGGCACGTCGGTGACCATCCCGGAAACCTTTACCCCGCTGTTTAAAGCCGCAGGCTATGCGCCATTGGCCTTAAAGCAGTATGAGATGAGCGTGGAATTTAGCGCCCCATCGTCAGCAGGGCGGTAAGGTTCCGTGATGGCGGACTACTTACTAGAATATTAATACAATGCAACTGCTCGTATTGGGGATGCTGATCCATTAGCTATTTTTAAAGGGAGA
>ERZ860590.1817-NODE-1817-length-10058-cov-2.555933_pt1 | contig 10058 bp, 8 predicted proteins | sample MGYA00509975_ERZ860590 | MGnify/ENA primary metagenome ERZ860590 (study PRJEB30046, sample SAMN00715250) | human gut metagenome | study: EMG produced TPA metagenomics assembly of the A metagenome-wide association study of gut microbiota in type 2... | reverse complement strand
ACATAAGTTTAGCGGGGACGTTCAGCATTCTGCCTACGGTGATCGTCGCGGATGGCTCATGGTTGTTCTGATCTATATGATTATTTATGTTATTAGCGAACTGATCCTGATCTACGGCACCAGAGAACGTGTGAAGGAAAATACCGGGGTAATGGAAACACAGGAAGAGATGACAGAGGATGAGAAAAAGAAGGCGCATGAAGAGCGTGATCGTCAGTCTGGCGCTTTTGATTACAAGTGTGGCTGCAGTCCCTTGCATTCATGCGGTGGCAGATACGAAGGACACACAGTTCGAGTCGCAGATGAAGGCGGCGGGATTCCCGACCAGTTATCTGGACAGTCTGAGTGCATTACATAAGAAGTACCCCAACTGGCAGTTCGAGGCAGTAAGCACCGGACTGAATTGGGATGATGTCATCAAGAATGAGAGCAAGAATGGTGTCAATCTTGTCCCGAAAAGCGGCAACGATTCCACCAAGTCGACAGCCTCCGGGGCATACGACTGGACGACCAATACGTGGACAATCTACGACGGATCCTCGTGGGTGGCAGCGAGTTCAACCTATATCGCGTATTATATGGATCCGCGCAATTTCTTAAATGATACCGACATCTTTCAGTTTGAAAGTTTAAGCTACAGTAAGTCACAGACCAGGGCGGGCGTATCGGCAATCCTTGCGGGAACCTTTATGGCAAAGGAAATCGAGGATGCGGACGGCACAACATTAAATTATGCCGATGCATTTATGAAGATTGGTGAAACACGCAAGATCAGCCCCTATCACCTGGCGTCGCGTGTGCGACAGGAACAGGGAACGGGCGGAACGAGTTCGCTGGTTTCCGGAACGTACAGCGGATACGAGGGTTATTATAATTACTTCAATTTTGGTGCATCCGGAGTTGGCTCGGCAGCCGTCATCAAGAACGGACTGGCATACGCAAAGTCCAAGGGGTGGGATACCCGTTATAAATCATTGGACGGAGGCGCGCAGCTTCTGGCAAAGAATTATATATCGGTCGGACAGGATACGCTGTATTTTCAGAAATTCAATGTGGTAAATGCGAGCAATCTGTACGGACATCAGTATATGAGCAACCTGACTGCTGCTTACACGGAAGGCAGGAAGCTTGGACAGGGATATACGGATAAGCAGCAGGCATTCGTGTTTCGGATTCCGGTCTACACTTCGATGCCGGATCAGGCATCGGCTTTTACGGCAACGGGTAATCCGAACAATTATCTGAAGACACTTTCCGTCACCGGACAGACACTGACACCGGGATTTACCGGTGCAACGACTTCCTATTCGCTTGTCGTAGACAACAGCGTGGAGTCTATCAAAGTGAATGCGACTGCGGTTGCATCCACCTCTACGGTTTCCGGAACCGGAACCGTGAGTCTGAAGGTTGGAAGTAATACGGTTTCTGTGAAATGTAAGTCACAGAGTGGATCGACGAAGACGTACAAATTGACGGTTGTTCGGCAGGAGGGCGAGGAAGCAAGCAAGGTGCCGACCTCCAAAACGTATACCGTCGGAAGCAAATATATTACCGGAATCCAGCCGGGGACGAAGGCTTCGACGGTGCTTAAGAATCTTACCGCATCCGGCGCAACTTTAAAACTCGTCGGTACAGACGGCAAGAAGAAAAGCGGTGCAGTTGTAACTTCGGATGTCGTGCAGCTGTATGATGGAAGCGGTAAGAAGATTTCTTCTTACACGATCGTTATCTACGGTGACGTGAACGGAGATGGTGAAATCAATGTACTTGATATGATCAAGGTGAACCGCCACGTGCTCGGTCTTACCAAGCTGAGTGGTGCTTATCTGGAGGCAGGGGATGCAAACCGTGCGGGAGATGGTGTCAATGTACTTGATATGATCTATATCAATCGCCATTCGCTAGGACTTGCAACAATCCGGCAGTAATGTCTGCCTGTAAATGGTCTTATATGTCTGTAACGCAGCGCAGCTTATGATAAAAAGGAAAAGGATAAAGCTATGAAAGAGTTAAAGATGACACAACATAAGGATGAGGCTGGCAAAAAGCGCAGATTGCGATTCATTTCTTCACTTTTTGCAATAATTCTGATGCTTGGCTGCATCATGATCCCGGATACGAACGCCCAGGCGAGCAGCCTTTCTGTCGGCGTCAGTGCATCTTCCGTGAAGATCGGTGACACTGTTACGGTATCAATCACGGTCCCGGCTGGCGTGTCGGCAACTGTTAATGTGACATATCCGTCAGGAACATTTTCTTTCAGTTCCGCTTCGGATACTGCCAGCGCGAACGGCGGTACGGTATCAATGACGATCGGAAGCTACGGAAGCAGCAATACGAAGACGACCGGAACGATGAAGTTTAAGGCAAAGGCTGCGGGAAGTGCGACTTTTTCCGCATCGGCACCGATTGCCGGTAATCAGGATGGAGATCGTGTGAGTGTTGGTGGTGCAAGTGCTTCGGTGCGTGTCAAGAATGAGGCAAATGAGAACAATAGCAATAAATCGGATAGCAGTAACGGCTCCGATACATCCGATAACAATTCGGATGACAATAAGACAAAATCGGCGGATAATTCGCTGGCATCTCTGACCTTGTCAAGTGGATCGCTTTCTCCGGCATTCAAATATAGTGTAACCAATTATACCGCAGAGGTCGCAAACGATGTGACATCCGTTGTTGTATCTGCGAAGACGAGCAACGCCAACGCAACGGTGGAATCAGTAAAAGGCGGCGAGAATCTATCGGTCGGTGCCAACAAGATCCAGATTGTCGTGAAGGCAGAGAATGGTGTGACCGCAACTTACACCATCACGGTTACGAGAAAAGAATCCGGTGATACTACGGATGAACCGGAACCGGACAATACCGATGAGCCGCAGGAGCAGTGTTACGACATCGGCGGTGTCAAGATGTATCCGTCCGAGGATGGTGACGAGTCGCAGATTCCGGAAGAATTTGCATTAAGTGAGATTACGCTTTGGGAGAAAGCATATCCTTATTGGGTAAACGATACGATCGGTTCCGATGTCGGACTCATCTATCTGGTCGATGAGAATCAGGAGAACGGTGCGTGGTACCGCATCAGCGAGGCTTCGCCGTATGAGGCAAAACCGTTCATCTGCTTTAAGTCCGAGTATGGATATATTATTGCGACACCGGAGAAGATGAATGAGACAGCACCTGCAGGTTACACTTCTGAGACAATTAATATAGAAGGAAAAGGCGTTGCAGATGCATTCGTGAAAGCTGGAGATGAGGAAAATTGTCTCATCTATGCAGTCAACCAGGATGGTGTGTACGGATTGTATCAGTACGATCTGCAGGATCGCACCTATATGCGCTACAAAGAAGCACCGGTTGTAGAAGATACGCAGGTGACAGAAGAACCGACAATCGAGGACAGTACAAAGGTCAGTGATCTGGAGAGCCAGAACCGTCTGCTTTTCTACGCCTTCATTGTTGTCGTGGCAATCCTTCTCATTGTGATCGTTATCCTTGTCGTCAAGAGAAGACATGACGGCGATGATTATGCGGATGATGACGATTACGAGGAAGAGGACGAAGAGGAAGAAGACACAGACAGTGCATCGAATGATGTAGGATACCGCATGGATGAATTAGATCTGTCAGATGAGCGTGCAGGCGCAAGCAAGCGTTATGACCGAAGTGCGTTTCTGACCGGGGATGAAGTGACTGCGGAGGACGCAGAACCGGACGAGACAGCTGAGGAACAGACCGAGAGTGATGTCGAGGCGGAGACTGAAGAGGAACAGAACAACATTGAGGTTGAGCCGGAATTGGAGATTACAGACGAAGAATCGACAAGTGCAGAAAATCCAATTGTGTCAGAAGCAGCAGTAACTGAGGCGGAAACCTCAGAGGTTACAACAAATACCGTAGATCTTGAGGCGGTACTTGCGCAGGCGGTTGCAGAGACGATGGACGAGAGTGCGGATGGCAAGGGGCAGAGCGCTGAGGAAAGCGAGGAGACCTTAAGCAGCGAAGAAGATGACGCAGCGGTACAGGAAGAAATTGAGGAGGAGAGACCGCGCAGGGATAAGCATAAGAAGAAGTCCTACCGGGAAAAAATAAGAGAATCGATGGACGACTTTGAGGATGAGGATGAGTTCGGCTTTGAGGATGACGAAGACGATTATGACGATGAGCCGAAGAAATCCAGAAAAGAAAAGAAAGAGAAACACGGTTTCTTCGGCCGTAAAAAGAAGAACGATGAAGACGAGGATGATGATATCGAATTCCTCGATCTGTAATCGCATTTTAGGAGGCAATATAGAGTGAGACCATATACAGATAAGGCAAAGAAAGCAATTAGTTACGCTAACCGCCTGTCGAAGTCTATGCAGTGCAATTATGTTGGTACGGAACATATTCTGGCAGGACTTCTGCGTGAGGGGAGCGGCGTGGCGGCAGAGGTACTTGCCGCAAACAATATTGAATTGGACAAATTACTCGAGCTGATCAATGAACTGGTCGCTCCGGGCGAGGATATCGCGGTATTGGATCGTGACGGAGAGACACCGCGCACACAGGCTGTGCTTGAGCGTGCAGAGGAGATTGCGGAGCGCTTTGACTGCGATGAGATCGGAACGGAGCATCTGCTTCTTTCTATGATTAAGGAGGGAGACTGTGCTGCATGCCGTCTTCTGAATACAATGGGAGCAAACCCGCAGAAGCTGTTCGTCGACATCTTAGGCGCAATGGGCGAAGATCCGGCGCGTTACCGCGACGAAATCCAGCGAGGCAGAGCAGATAACAGTGCTTCACTGACACCTACACTTGACCAGTATTCGAGAGACCTTACCGCTTTGGCGCGTGCGGGAATGCTTGATCCTGTAATCGGACGTAAGAGCGAGACGGAGCGCGTGCTTCAGATTCTCTGTCGCAGAGGCAAGAACAATCCGTGTCTGATCGGCGAGCCGGGTGTCGGCAAGACGGCAATCGTGGAAGGCATTGCACAGAATCTGGTCAATGGAACCGTTCCGGACATTGTTGCCGGTAAACGCCTGGTTTCTCTTGATATGTCCGGTCTTGTGGCAAAATCCAAGTACCGCGGAGAATTTGAGGAACGCATTAAGAAAGTTATTAACGAAGTGGCAGCAGCCGGGAATGTCATGCTTTTTATCGACGAACTGCATACGATCATCGGAGCCGGTGGTGCGGAAGGCTCGCTTGATGCGTCCAATATTTTAAAACCGGCGCTCGCAAGGGGCGAAGTGCAGGTGATCGGTGCCACGACGATTGAAGAGTACAGAAAATATATCGAGAAGGATGCAGCGCTTGAACGCCGTTTTCAGCCGGTGCAGGTGGGAGAACCGACCGAGGAAGAGTCTATCGAGATCTTGAAGGGGCTTCGTGGCTTGTACGAGAAGCATCATAATGTAGAGATTACGGATGAGGGCGTGGAGGCAGCCGTGCGTCTGTCTGCGCGTTACGTCAATGACCGTTTCCTGCCGGATAAGGCAATCGACCTCATGGATGAGGCTGCAGCCAAGAGTCGTCTCGGTGTCATGCGAGATCCACAGGATGCAATTCTGAAAAAGCAGGAGATCCGTCAGGCGGAGCTTGATTTAGAAGATGCGCTGCGCGAGGGAGATATCGAGCGTGCACGCACATTAAAATCTGCCAGAGAAGACTTAGAACTTCAGTGGGAGAAATTAAATAAGAAGAATCAGCGCGCGGATAAGAGAAGAAAACCGGTAGTCGGCGAGAATGAGATTGCGGAAGTGGTTGCAGGCTGGACGAAGATTCCGGTCAGCAAGCTGACAGAAAATGAAGCGGCACGTCTGCAGAAACTGGAAGAGACACTGCACAAGCGCGTGATCGGTCAGGAGGAGGCAGTATCGGCTGTGGCAAAGGCTGTACGCAGAGGCCGTGTGGGTCTTAAGGATCCGAAGCGTCCAATCGGTTCCTTCTTATTCCTCGGACCGACCGGTGTCGGTAAGACGGAGGTGTCAAAGGCACTTGCAGAGGCAGTATTTGGTAACGAAGATGTGATGATCCGTGTGGATATGTCGGAGTATATGGAGAAGCACAGTGTTTCCAAGATGATCGGATCACCGCCAGGATATGTCGGACATGAGGACGGTGGACAGCTCTCAGAGAAAGTGCGCAGAAATCCGTTTTCCGTTGTGCTTTTTGATGAAATCGAGAAGGCTCATCCGGATGTGTTCAATATCTTACTTCAGGTGCTTGACGATGGTCATATTACCGACTCGCAGGGACGTAAAGTAGATTTCAAGAACACCATTATCATCATGACCAGCAACGCCGGTGCGCAGTCGATCATCGAGCCGAAGAAGCTTGGTTTCGGTGTGCATGAGGATGAGAAGCAGGATCATGAGCGGATGAAGAACAACGTGATGGAGGAAGTGAAACGCCTTTTCAAACCGGAGTTCTTAAACCGAATCGATGAGACGATCGTATTCCGTGCACTCAACAAGGATGATATGAAGCAGATCGTAACGCTGATGGCATCTGAATTGCAGAAACGCTGCAGGGAGCAGCTGCAGATCGAACTTGTGATCCGTGACGCAGCCAAGGCATATATTGTGGAGAAGGCATACGACAGAAAGTACGGTGCAAGACCGCTTCGTCGCAAGATTCAGGATGAAATCGAGGATCGGCTTGCAGAGGAGATTATCGCGGGCAAAGTGAAAGCCGGGGATCGCGTGGTTGTGACGACGAAGCATAAAGAGTTAATTGTGGAGAAGGACTAGCGCTGTTCGTTGAATTTATAATGAATAAGAGTGCATACATGACGGATAAAAGATTTGTTGTGTATGCATTTCATTTTTGTGGCAATTGCGACGAGAATGAAACTATGAAGAATGCTATAAATGGATGCAAAGAAAATGTGATGTTAGAATAAAAAATGCGACACTAGAAAGAAGAAAAATTGTGATGCGGAATCGGAAAAATGATTGTATCAGACTGGCAAGAGTGTTATAATTTGAGTATCAAATTTACGACTTAAGAGAGTGTGCATGCGACATTAAAATATGCGTGTACAAAGGTGATCGATTCCGTAAGGGGATGCATTACAAGTCATATACAGGAGGAGAAAAATGGCTGCAATCAGTGAATTAATCCGTACCGAGGCCAATGGTACACTCAGCTTTGGAGATTATACATTAGGAGCGAAGGCAAAGCTGGACAATTACGACTTTAACGGTGACAAATACAAGGTTAAGACATTCAAGGAGATTACGAAGTTAGAGCGTAATGGACTTTTTGTATATGAGTCTGTTCCTGGTACAGCAGTAACCGATTTTAATCAGACAGAGAATACGGTTGCGTTTACCGTAGAGGGACCGGAAGATGCACAGATTACACTGGAACTTGAGGAGGAGACCGAGTATGAGATCTCCATCGACGGAAAATCCGCAGGAACCATGAAGACTAATCTGGGCGGCAAGCTCAGCATGAGTGTAGAACTTGAGGGCGCAGACAAAGTAGCAATCAAGGTGGAGAAGAGATAATATATGGCAAAAGCAAAAACGAGCGCGTTTTTTTGCCAGAATTGTGGATATGAGTCCGCCAAATGGATGGGACAGTGTCCGGGATGTAAAGAGTGGAATACCTTCGTTGAGGAACTGGTAGACCGGAAAGCGTTAAGCGGATCCGGGAAGAGAAAGCCAGCTTCTGAGGCGAAGCCTGTTCCACTCTCTTCTGTTGTGGCATCAAATGAGGAACGCGTCAGTACAAATATGAAAGAATTGGATCGTGTGCTCGGCGGAGGAATCGTGCGTGGTTCGCTTGTGCTCGTGGGCGGTGATCCAGGGATCGGTAAGTCGACACTTCTGCTTCAGGTGTGCCGGAATCTATCGGCGCAGGGACAGTCTGTATTGTATGTTTCGGGCGAGGAGTCGCTGCAGCAGATTAAGATCCGGGCGGAGCGCATCGGAACATTTACGGATCATCTGCAACTTTTATGTGAGACGAATCTGGATCTGATCCGTGAGGTGATCGAGCGGCAGAAGCCACAGATCGTTGTGATCGACAGTGTGCAGACGATGTACAACGACAGTGTCGGATCTGCGCCGGGAAGCGTGTCGCAGGTGCGTGAGGCAACGTCTGTCCTCATGCAGATCGCCAAGGGGATGGATATCTCTATCTTTATTGTTGGCCATGTGACCAAGGAAGGTGTCGTGGCGGGACCGCGTGTGCTGGAACACATGGTGGACACCGTCTTGTATTTTGAAGGGGATCGGCACGAGAGTTACCGCATTCTGCGCGGCGTGAAGAATCGCTTCGGCTCGACGAATGAGATTGGTGTCTTTGAGATGCGTGCAGAGGGGCTTGCAGAAGTGGAGAACCCTTCGGAGTATATGTTAAGTGGTAAGCCGGCAGATGCTTCGGGATCTGTGGTGGCTTGTTCCGTAGAAGGCACACGCCCGATCCTGCTTGAGATTCAGGCACTTATCTGCCACAGTTATTTTAATAATCCGCGCCGTACTGCAACCGGTACGGACTTTAACCGTGTCAATCTGCTGCTTGCAGTCCTGGAGAAGCGGCTCGGCATGCAGCTTTCCGACTGTGATGCTTATGTCAATATCGCGGGTGGAATCCGTATGAATGAACCGGCGATCGATCTTGGTATCGTTCTTGCAATCATATCCAGCAAACTGGATCTCACGATTGATGAGAAGACGATCTGCTTCGGTGAGGTTGGACTCAGTGGCGAAGTCCGAGGTGTGACGATGGCGGAGCAGCGTGTCGCCGAGGCTGCCAAGCTTGGTTTCAAGAGATGCATTCTTCCAAGTGTCTGTCTGGGCGCAGCGAAGGGAGTCAAAGGGATTGAATTGGTCGGTGTCAGCAATGTGAGAGAGGCGTTGGAGGCAATCCAATAAGACAATGATAGAACAAGAGGAGAGGCTTCTTCGATGTGCACAAAGTGTTGTGCATACGAGGGAGCCTCTCCTTTTGTTCGTAAGTGCGGGAGTGCGGCAGGGGCGCGGAGAGGAGGCGGAGCGCAGGGGAGGGGAAGTGTGGACGCGCGAAGAAATGAAATGTATTATGTCGGGCGGGGCGAAGAGAAGGAGGAAGAAGGGGAAAAGCCCCGCAGAAAGAAGAAAGCGGGGAGAAGGAGAAGAAAAAGAAGTGAAAAAGCCTCGGAGGAAGAAGAAAGCGGGGCGAAGGAGAAGAAAAAGAAGTGAAAAGCCCCGGAGGAAGAAGAAAGCGGGGCGAAGGAGAAGAAAAAGAAGTGAAAAAGCCCTGGAGGAAGAAGAAAGCGGGGCGAAGAAGAAGGAAAAGCAGGAAAAAAGCCCCAGAGGAAGAAGAAAGCGGGGCGAAGGAGCGGGAAAAGAAGGGAAGAAGCCCAGAAAAAGAAATGAAATGGTCGCGCGGAGAAAAACATGGAAGGATCTGTACCCATTTAAGGGTACAGATCTGTGCAGGGAAGTGTATCCGCGCGGGAATTAATTGTCTTTTAATGAATATGTGCAGAGAATTTGATCTAATTTTTCAAATGTGAGAGGAGCATCATTGGTTTCATATGAGGTAATAAGATTTATAGAAGGATATATTTGATTAGAAATATATTGTTGCATTTTCAAATGATATGCCTTCTGGTATTCTTTGTTATCCATTAATCCGAAATGTTCCCAATATATGATCTTCCCAGATTGAGGATGTAGAATTGTGAAATCGGGATAAAGTTTTGTACCATTTAACGATAATGCACATTCATAGCGAAAAGGAACGCGATTCGTATGTAATGCCATAGAGATCATTGCTTCTGTAATTCTTTTAATCTTTCGAATTCGTTTTTAATTATGTTATATAAAATAAGATAACCTCCTTTATGAACTATTGTTAATAAATCAATATGAATTTCTATAACTGTAGGGATACAAAGAGAGTTGCGTTGATATTAGATTGAAGAACTATCTAATATGAAAAGAACTAGAAAGCAACTTCTATATACATATGAGAAAAAAGATACATTCAGCATATCTTAGGAGTCAGAATAAGTCAATTGCTTTGTTGAAAAAAGAAAATGCAAAAAAATGAAATTTGTTGTTGACATAGGAAAA
>ERZ860590.1814-NODE-1814-length-10072-cov-2.859539_pt1 | contig 10072 bp, 7 predicted proteins | sample MGYA00509975_ERZ860590 | MGnify/ENA primary metagenome ERZ860590 (study PRJEB30046, sample SAMN00715250) | human gut metagenome | study: EMG produced TPA metagenomics assembly of the A metagenome-wide association study of gut microbiota in type 2... | reverse complement strand
ATCGCCGGCACCTAAGAAGTAGGCAATCATGGCATTGATGCCGACACCGAAGCCGACAGAGATTGCAGTCACGACAATCTGCACCGGATACACGAGGGAGAGTGCGGTCATTGCATCTTCACTGACTTTGGCAACGAAATAACTGTCGACGATGTTGTAAAGCGAATTTACCAGCATGGATAAAACCATAGGCAGTGACATCGACAGAACCAAAGGAATGATCTTGCGTTCTTTCATAAATGTCTGATCCATAAATAAAACCTCCTGAAATTGACATAAAAATAACCACATGACGGCTGTCATGTGGCGAAAAAAAAGTACTCTTTAAAAATCCACACCCATACGGGTTTTACAAACGTATGTATTATAGCACATCTTTTGGAAGTTGTCATCTAATGATGAAATATTTCATGTTGTATTTCATTTTCTGATGTTTTACAAAGCGAATTCATCTTGTGAGAAGGAGAGGACAATGCTATAATTATCACGTATATTTTGAGATGAGAGGATAAAGAATGTATCGCAAAACGATTGACGAATTACAGGAAGATACAAGAGACAAGCAGATTATCGACCTTCGAGGTGAGGACGATTTTGAGAAAGAGACCTATCCGGGGGCAATGAATCTCTACTGGGAGGACCTTGGTGAGCGAGTGGATGAGATCGCGAAGGACAAGCCGGTATATCTGATCTGTTACACCGGTCAGAAAAGCGATGAGATCGCGCAGGATCTGCAGGAGCAGGGATATGAGACCTATAGTGTGGAGGGCGGATACCGCGCATACTTAAGAAAGAAGCTTGCGGATTTCATGAAGCCGGATGAGAATCAGGAGGAGCGTCTTGCGGATCGCACGAAGGATGTGGAACGCAGCATTATCAAGAAATTTAAGAAGACCATCTGGAGACCGTTCACGAAGGCAATCAACGAGTACGAGATGATCAAAGACGGCGACAAGATTGCAGTATGTATCTCCGGCGGTAAGGATTCGATGCTGATGGCGAAGCTTTTTCAGGAACTTGAGCGTCATGGAAAGAAAAATTTTGAGGTTGTTTTTCTTGTGATGAATCCTGGATACAATGATGTCAATTACGAGACAATCCTCAATAATGCGAAGATATTGAATGTGCCGATTACGGTATTCAAGACGGAAATTTTTGATACGGTTGCGGATATTACGGATTCGCCGTGTTACCTGTGTGCGCGTATGCGCAGGGGGCATCTGTATAGTAAGGCGAGAGAGCTTGGATGCAATAAGATCGCCCTTGGTCATCATTTTGATGATGTGATCGAGACGATCGTGATGGGAATGCTCTACGGAGCGCAGATCCAGACGATGATGCCGAAGCTGCACAGTACGAATTTCCCGGGAATGGAGCTGATCCGTCCACTGTATCTGGTGCGGGAGGATGACATCATTCATTGGGCAAGATACAATGATCTGCATTTTATCCAGTGTGCTTGCCGGTTTACGGAGAATTGTGCATCCTGCGGAGGTACGGAGAAGGGATCAAAGAGAGCGGAGATCAAGGAACTGATCCGTGATTTGGAGAAGAAGAGTCCATATATTGCCAAGAATATATTCCGAAGTGTTGAGAATGTCAATCTCAATACCGTGATTGCGTATAAGAAAGATGGTGTGCGCTATCATTTTCTGGATGATTATGATACAATAATTCCGTCAAGCCAATAAGCTGCGAGACTGCTTGCAGGCAGAACTGCTCATGATAAATTGAAACCGTCGGACAAATAAGCTGCCAGACAGGAAGGTTTGAGAGGAATACGATATGGAAGAGAACGGTGGAGGAAATCTGTTTGAATTATTTTGCGGAATGATCGAAGCATTTGATCCCTGCATGGATGATTATCTGTATGTTTTTGATGTGCAGAATGATCAGTATTATATTTCAAAGAAGTCGATGAAGCGTTTTGCGCTTCCGTCGTTTCAATTTACACATGTGTTGGATACACATCGAAAGTTTGTATATGAGGAAGACATTGAGATGCTTGAAGCAGATCTGGAGAAGGTTATGTCTGGCGAGAATCTGGAACACAACCTTACTTATCGTTGGATGAGTGTGGATGGGGAACCAATCTGGATCAATTGCAGGGGCAGGATCATTATTGGAGCCGACGGAAAGCCGCAGTTTTTGGTGGGCTGTATCAATGAGGTCGGAACCAAACCGATTGCAGACAATGTCAGCGGACTGCTGGAGAGTTTTGCAATCAAGGATGCATGGAATCAGCAGCATAATACGATGACAAATGGGTTTGTGCTTCGCATCGGAATTGACAACTTTAAGACAATTAATGAGAAGCTTGGCGTCGAGTATGGCGATTTTATCATACATGAGGTGGCAAACTGTATTCTTGATTGTATTCATGAGGGTCAGATGGTGTTCCGTGTTGTGGCGGATGAGTTTTTGATCATTGATACGGCTGGTGGAACTGCGAAAGATGCAAAGGCATTATACCGCAAAGTTCGAAACGGTGTTGATCATCTGATAAGCAGAGATAACTATAAGGCGTTCTTTACCATTTCCGGTGGTGTGATCAGTGGGGAGACGTTAGGACAGGTTGATTATAATGAACTGCTGAAATATACGCAGTTTGCGCTCAGTGAAGCCAAGGCACGCGGCAAGAATCAGGTCTACTATTTTCAGGTGGAAGACTATGAGAAGTTTCTGCGAAGAAGAAAGATTCTTGTGGAACTCCGGAAGGCGGTTTCGAATGATTTTGAAGGCTTTGATGTATTCTTCCAGCCAATCATTACAAGAGGTGGCAAGGATCTGTATGCAGCAGAGAGTCTGCTTCGTTTCTGGACATCGGAGAAGGAGACCGTCTCACCGGCTGAGTTTATTCCAATCTTGGAGGAGAGCGGACTGATCATTCCGGTGGGCAAATGGGTGCTTCACCGCGCACTTGAAATGTGTGTAAAGTGCCGGGAGAAGAGACCGGATTTCAAGGTCAGTGTGAATTTGTCTTATATACAGATATTAAAGAGTAATTTTTTTAAGGATGTGACAGAGGCTCTTGAACAGTACAAGCTTCGCCCGGACAGCCTGATCATTGAACTGACGGAGAGTGGATATGTGGAGAATTCTCCGGTAGTACGCAAGTTGTGGGAACAGTTGAAAGACAGAGGGGTTCTTATTGCCATTGATGATTTCGGAACCGGATACTCGAATCTTCAGTCGATCGGTAACATGATGCCGGACATTATCAAGCTGGATCGAGGATTTACCGTGAAAGCGCTCAATAATAATTATGAGCATCAGCTTATGAATCAGATTATCCAGCTGATCCATAGTGTGGACTTAAAGGTATGTGTTGAGGGTGTTGAGACGATGGAGGAACTGACAGAAATCGAACGTCTGTCGGCAGACTGCATTCAGGGATATTATTATGGAAAACCTTGCGAGAAGCAGGCTTTCTATAAGGATTTTGTAGAAAAATAAGCGAAATAAAAACAAGCGGGTGGATTCATCGCCCGCTTGTGTCTGTCTTATGGTTATGTAATTTAATCGCCCATCTTTAAAATGTCACCAACATGGGATTTGATGGCAGCGAAACTTTCAGCGCTGATCACATGCTCGATGCGGCAGGCATCCTCAGCGGCAGTCTCTGGATTGACGCCAAGCTTCGTTAAGCATTCTGTAAGAAGCTCGTGTCTCTCATAGATCATTTCTGCAATCTCAAGACCGGACTCGGTCAGATAGATGAAGCCGGCATCCGTTACGGTAATCTGGTTCTTCTCGCGAAGATTCTTCATAGCGATGCTGACACTGGATTTCTTAAAGCCAAGTTCATTGGCAATATCAACGGATCGTACGACCGGTAATTTTTTACTTAATATAAGGATTGTCTCTAAATAGTTTTCGGATGATTCGTTACTGTGCATGATTAACCCTCCATGTATTGCGCAGCTGATACAACTACGTATGAGATATTATATCATACATAACGAAAAAGTGCTAGTAAAAAACTATCAATAAAGTTGTTGACAACTAATGATAGTTAGGGTATACTAACGTTGAATCAGAAAAAACGTATGCATGGGTCGTCCTATTTGAAAGGAGTGGTTGTAATGGGTACAGCAATCGTATTAGTCGTACTGGCTGTTGTAGTTGCATTAGCTACTAAGAGTCTTATTAAAGATAAAAAGAATGGGAAATCCATATCCTGTGGCGGTGACTGCAAACACTGTCATGGATGCCATTAATGAAATGTTCAAAACGCCAAAAAGACCGGCTACATCCGGTCTTTTTGGCGTTGGAGATTTGCAAAGCACTACTTGAATCGTAATTTCTGGCATGATATAATTTGTCTTTGGACAAAATAAGAAGGGAATCGAAGAAGGAACTTATCATGAAGAAATTATTGATCTATCTGAAAAACTATAAAAAGGAATGTGTTCTTGCACCCCTTTTTAAGTTGTTAGAGGCTTCATTTGAACTGATCGTGCCTCTTGTTATGGCTGCAATCATCGATCATGGTATTGCAGTATCAGATCGCCCGTATATCTTTAAGATGGGCGGTGTTCTTGTTTTGCTTGCAGCAGTCGGCCTAACCTGTTCGATTACTGCACAGTATTTTGCGGCAAAGGCAGCCGTCGGATTTGCGACGAAGCTGCGCTATTCGCTTTTTTCCCACATTGAAACTTTATCCTTTTCTGAGATGGATACGGTCGGAAGTTCGACGCTCATTACACGAATTACCAGCGATATCAATCAGGTACAGTCGGGCGTAAATATGGTACTGCGTCTGTTTTTACGTTCCCCATTCATCGTATTTGGTGCGATGATTATGGCGTTTACGGTGAATGTGAAGGCTGCGCTTGTGTTTGTTGTGACCATTCCGCTTCTTTCGGTGGTTGTATTCTCGGTTATGCTTGCGAGCATTCCACTTTTTAAGAAGGTACAAAGCGGACTGGATCAGGTACTTGGACATACAAGAGAAAATCTTGAGGGTGCCCGCGTGATCCGTGCTTTCAATAAAGAAGAGGACGAGGCAAGAGAATTTAATGCCAGCAATGAATTCCTGACGAATATGCAGCTCGTGGTCGGAAGAATTTCGACACTGATGAATCCTCTGACGTATATTATCATCAACTGTGCGATCATTGCGGTCATCTGGGTCGGTGGTAAGCAGGTGTATGGCGGCATCATCACACAGGGTGAGGTCGTTGCGCTTGTGAACTATATGTCACAGATTCTGGTCGAGCTGGTAAAGCTTGCGAACCTGATCATCCTGATCAATAAAGCGATTGCCTGTGGAAACCGTATTGAGGAAGTACTTGAGACGAAGTCTTCCATTGTGAATGCACCGTCTGAAGTGAACGCTGCATCTGACAGTGAGAATGCGGTTGTCTTTTCTCACGTCTCGATGGCATATGCATCCACTTCGGAGGAGGCACTTACGGATATTGACTTTACGGCAAAGAAGGGACAGACGATCGGTATCATTGGTGGTACCGGATCCGGAAAGTCGTCGGTTGTGAATCTGATCCCGCGTTTTTATGATGTGTCCAAGGGAAGCGTTCTGGTGAACGGAAGAGATGTGCGAGATTACGATTTAACCGAGCTTCGAGATAAAATCGGTGTTGTTATGCAGAAGGCGGTCTTGTTCCAGGGAACGATCGCAGAGAATCTGCGCTGGGGCAAGCCGGATGCGACGGACGAAGAATTGTGGCATGCGATCGAGGTTGCCCAGGCTACGGATGTTGTGGAAGGCAAGGAAGGAAAGCTTGATTATATGATCGAGCAGGGCGGACGTAATCTGTCCGGTGGACAGAAGCAGCGTCTGACGATCGCTCGTGCGGTCGTGAAGGATCCGGATATCCTGATCCTTGACGACAGTGCTTCTGCACTCGACTTTGCAACGGATGCAAGACTGCGTGCAGCACTTCGCAACCTGCAGGGAAACAAAACGATTTTTATCGTATCCCAGAGAACTTCCTCCATCCAGTTTGCAGACCAGATCATCGTCATGGACGACGGACAGGTCGCAGGCATCGGAACACACGAACAACTGCTTGAACAGTGTGAAACCTATCGTGAGATCTATGAATCACAGTTTAAGAAGGAAGATTTACAGAAGACAAACGAAGGAGGTGTCAGATAATGCAGTCAAAAGAGAAGAGACAGGGACAGCTTGCTACCTTAAAGAAAGTTCTTCATTATATGAAGCATTATATTCCGCTTCTTGTGTTGTCAGTGATTTTGGCGACCGTGAGCGTGGCATTGACTTTGTATTTTCCAATCCTTACCGGTAGAGCAATCGATCTGATTCTTGCAAAAGGCAGGGTTGATTTCGCCGGAATTATTGCTTTGGCGAAGCAGGGCGTGATCGTGATCGCGATTACCGCTGCGGCACAGTGGATCATGAACATGTGCAATAACCGTATGACTTATAATATTGTAAGAGATATCAGAAAGGATGCTTTTGACAAGATTGAGAAGCTTCCGTTCAGCTACATTGACGGTCATTCGCACGGAGATATGGTCAGCCGTATTATTGCGGATGTCGATACTTTTGCGGATGGTCTTCTGATGGGATTTACGCAGCTTTTTACAGGTCTTGCGACGATCATCGGAACATTTTTGTTTATGATCTCCATCAATATTAAGATTACGCTTGTTGTTGTCATCCTGACACCAATATCACTTTTTGTGGCAAGCTTTATTGCGAAGAAAACATATTCGATGTTCCAGCTGCAATCAAAGACACGTGGTGAACAGACGGCTTTAATCGAGGAGATGATCGGCAATCAGAAGGTTGTGCAGGCATTTAATCATGAGGATGAGGCACTTGAAGAGTTTGATGAAATCAACAATCGCCTGCAGAAGTATTCTCTGCGCGCGACATTCTTCTCAAGTCTGGTGAATCCAAGTACGCGTTTTGTCAACAGTCTTGTATATGCGGCAGTAGGTATTACCGGAGCGCTGGCGGTTATCCTTAAGGGGGGAGCGTTTACGGTCGGTAATCTGTCCTGCTTCTTATCGTATGCGAACCAGTACACGAAGCCGTTCAATGAGATCTCCGGTGTTGTGACGGAACTTCAGAATGCGCTTGCCTGCGCGGCAAGAATTTTTGAATTGATCGAGGAACCGGCAGAGGTTGCGGATGATGCGGATGCGTATGTGCTAAAAGAGGCAGACGGAACGGTGGATATTGAGGATGTATATTTCTCCTATGTTCCGGATCAGCATCTGATCGAAGATTTTAATCTGCATGTGAAGCCTGGACAGCGTATTGCAATCGTTGGACCGACCGGATGTGGAAAGACAACACTGATCAACCTGTTGATGCGTTTCTATGATACGAATTCCGGAAGGATCAAGGTCAGCGGACATGATATCATGCACATGACAAGACAGAGTTTACGGGCAAACTATGGTATGGTGCTGCAGGAAACGTGGCTGAAAAAAGGAACGATCCGGGACAACATCTGCATGGGTAAGCCGGATGCGACGGAAGAGGAGATGATCGCTGCCGCAAAGGCGTCACATGCGCACAGCTTTATCAAGCGTCTGCCGCATGGATATGACACATTGATCAGTGAGGATGGAGGCAATCTGTCGCAGGGACAGAAGCAGCTTCTTTGCATTACGCGTGTTATGCTTTGCCTGCCGCCGATGCTGATTCTGGATGAGGCAACGTCATCGATCGATACACGCACGGAGATTCGTATTCAGAAGGCGTTCCTGACGATGATGCATGGGAGAACAAGTTTTATTGTTGCACACCGTCTCTCTACAATCCGCGAGGCGGATGTCATCCTTGTTATGAAGGACGGCAAGATCATCGAGCAGGGAAATCACGAGACCCTGCTTGCACAGAACGGATTCTATGCAAATCTCTACAACAGTCAGTTTGCATAAATAAAAACACGGATGGCCGCTTTGGTCATCCGTGTTTTGTTGTAAAATAATGATTTCAGTTATTCGTCCTTCTTGTCTGGATCCTTGTAAGAATAAGCATTTGATATCTTACAGTTCTCGGTAATCAGCGTAACCGGATCACGATAGAAAGCAATAACCGGTGTACCGACCTCAAGCGTATCGTAAAGCTTCTTAGCAATCTTCTCCGGGACATTGATGCATCCGTGAGATCCGGAAGTCTTATAGATTTCTCCACCAAACGAGCTGCGCCAGCTCGCATCATGGATTCCTACGTTGTAAGCAAAAGGCATAAAATATTTGACATTGGATGCATAGTTCTCACCGACAAGTGTTGCGTCTTTTTGTTTGTAGACGATTTTGAATACACCGTCCGGGGAACCATTCTTCCTTGCAATATTACCGGAGACGATATCGGTCTCTGTGATCAGTTTTCCCTCTTTGTAATACCACAGGTGCTGCTTCGTATAATCAATTTCAACGTAAGTGCCACCGATATCATCCAGTCCGCTTTTCTCTGCGGTCTGCTCATAGACAGGTTCACGTTCCACAGGCGTGCCGCCGGTCAAGTCCTTCTTTAACTGTTCAGCTTCCCTGGACTTACTGATGACCCATCCGTAGTCGCCGCCTCCGATCTTCACCGTGTCGCCGGAGGAGGTCTTAAAATCTCTGACATCTCCGTATGTATTGTAGGTGCTGGCCAGATGCTGTACAAACTGTGCCAGTTTCTCGTCGTTTAATTCCACATTTCCGTCATCACTGATGTCTAACATATGGAGAATCGTCCTGGAGTCCAGATTTTCATCCACGCCATCGATCAGATAGTGAACGGTGGAAGCAGCGTATTTGGTAATCTTATCCATCGTGTCACTGATGATGCTGTCCGAGGCATGTACCGCAGGTTCTTCATAACAGGCATCGGAGAGTGTAATCTTCGTCTCCTGATTGTCCACCGCCTGCGTGATCTCCCTTAACACCTGATCGTGGATCGGCTCGTTACCATCGACTTCATCGATTACCTTTGCATCATCTTCTGACAGGTCAATGCGCGCATCTTCGGGCTTGGTAATGTAGTCTTCGTCAAAGATGGTAAGATCATCTATGAGATCTGTCAAAGCGTCCTTATCATAGGTGAAGGAACGGTTCATCTCGTACGCATGTGTACGGAAAATCTGGACGGGCCAGGAGAATCCGTTCTGTTTCTTGAGTAAGGCAGCCTCTTCACCATTTGCCTGATATCGGTAATCAAAATCAGGTCCTGCGATATGGAATTTGTTGCCCTCTCTGTCAAGCACGGTCAGGAGATAAGTGCTTGCTCCGTCTGTGTGTTTACTCTCCACATAATCCGCGGTCTTATTGCCGCAGGCGAGATCACCGATCGTTGTCTTCGGGAAAAAGTGGTTGTTATAATAGATACCGAAACCAATATATACGCCAAGCAGAGCGGCGGCAGTTCCGGTCAATGCAGCGACTGCGATCGCACGGTTGCGGCGTTTCTTTCGCCTTACTGTAAGCTTTGTTGTGTTTGTTGCCATATAAGATTCCTTCCTTTAAGTGTGTTAACTTTCGAAAAAGCTAAGATGTCTCAGGGAACACTTAAGCAACACGTTATCGAAAGTAATATTTAAGCGCGCGGCTTTAAGTGTGATACCGGCATATATACCGGGATGCCATCTTTGTAGGAGATAGAAACTTCTCCCTGAATCAGTGGTTTTAAGTATTCATATAATGCAGGTGTGATATCATTGCCCGTCTCGTTGATCCATTCACGCGGAATGGATTTGGCCTCGTTTGCAATACCGGCGATCGGTGCGTGATCGTAGCGAACCTCATAAGGGGTGTTGGATACACGCTCTAATGTTACCATGCTTGCGGTAATCCCTTCCTCCGCAAGAGATACCGCTTTATTGCCAAGTGTGAAGGATTCATTTAAATCGGTAGCGGACGCCATATGTGCCGCACAACGCTGGAGTACATTAACTTCTACAGAACGCACCTTGACGCCGATATTTTCCTTTACAAGAAATTCAAGTGCTTTACCGGCACCGGACAGCTGCTGGTGTCCGAACTGGTCTGCGACAGCCTTGGATGCGGTAATGTAATCCCCGTTCTCGTCGCGGATTCCTTCGGATACTGCAACGATTACGTTATTGAGTGTCTTTAATTTCTCACG
>ERZ860590.1813-NODE-1813-length-10074-cov-3.039126_pt1 | contig 10074 bp, 9 predicted proteins | sample MGYA00509975_ERZ860590 | MGnify/ENA primary metagenome ERZ860590 (study PRJEB30046, sample SAMN00715250) | human gut metagenome | study: EMG produced TPA metagenomics assembly of the A metagenome-wide association study of gut microbiota in type 2... | reverse complement strand
TCTTATATATCTTCTGCCACAATACGCTTTCAGTATGTTTCACGTCTTCGCTTTCGGGGTCGGCATCTATCTTGCTCATGATGCGCTCTATCTTCTCCAGTTCAAGGTCGATGATATCGTCCATGATGCGTTGGGCCAAAGCTACATGCTTCTTGAATAGCTCAAAGTCAAAGTAGGCGTCCGGCTTGAACGGATTGACCACGTATGAGTAAAGGTTGATGGCGAGCAGACGGCAGGAGTCGTACGGGCACAGTGGAATTTCGCCGCATGGATTGGTGGATACGGTACGGTAGCCCAGGTCTGCATAGCAGTCGGGCACGGATTCCTTTAATATGGTATCCCAGAACAATACACCGGGTTCTGCCGATTTCCATGCATTGTGCACAATCTTTTTCCATAATGCGGATGCGTCAATGTCTTTTTGAAATGCCGGCTCTGTGGCGTCAATCGGATATTGCTGTGTATATGGTTTGCCTTCGATGGCGGCCTGCATGAAGTCGTCGGTCAGTTTTACGGAGACGTTGGCTCCGGTCACTTTGCCCTCAGTCATCTTGGCATCGATGAAGGCTTCCGAGTCGGGGTGTTTGATGGATACGCTGAGCATCAGTGCGCCGCGGCGTCCATCTTGAGCTACTTCGCGTGTAGAGTTTGAATAGCGTTCCATGAAGGGAACCAAGCCGGTGGAGGTCAGTGCCGAGTTCTTTACCGGTGAACCTTTCGGACGGATATGGGATAAGTCGTGTCCCACGCCGCCACGGCGTTTCATCAGCTGTACTTGTTCTTCGTCTATCTTGAAGATGGCACCATAAGAATCCGCTTCGCCGTCCACACCGATAACAAAGCAGTTGGACAGAGAGGCTACCTGATAGTTGTTTCCGATTCCGGTCATCGGGCTTCCTTGCGGAACAATGTACTTGAAGTGGTCGAGTAAGCCGAAAAGTTCCTCTGAACTTAATGGATTGGGGTACTTGGCCTCAATGCGGGCTACCTCATTGGCTATCCGCCAATGCATGTCTTCCGGAGACTTTTCGTAAATATTTCCGAAAGAATCTTTGACTGCATATTTGTTTACCCAAACTCTGGCAGCCAACTCGTCGCCTTGGAAGTATTTTAAAGATTCTCCGTAGGCTTCGTCATAAGAATAATTTTTCTTTTCCACAATGTTGTATCTCTTAGGATTAGTTACAAATAAGTAAAGTTGTAGAAGTTGTACTTATCGTTAACAAATGCATTTGCAAAGCTATGAATGTTTTTCAACTTGGCAAAATTAAAATGAATGTTTTTATCAACCGATGTATAGTTTTCTATTGATTGCTATTAATTTATTGGTTTATAATGTTTTAATGATTTGAGTAAACGAATAAGTTTTCCAAAATGGAATTTATTAACAACTTGTTGGGCTGAAAGGTTCTCGGTTTAGTCGAACATAAGGTTACTTTTATCTGCTCGTAAAGATAATAATTGTTCATTTCTTGTTGAAAAGATGTATTTTATTCCGGATATATGATGATAAAAAAAGTGTGAACTCTTGAATGAATTGTTCGTGGATTACATTATCTTTGCAAAAAAAGAAAGAATGGAAAGCTTGAAACAAAGGAGAACAATCCGAAAATACCAGCAGAAGGATATTTCTGCTGATTTGTTAAATGATTTGCTTGAAACCTCTTTCCGGGCTTCTACAGTCGGGAACATGCAGGTTTATAGTGTGATTGTGACGCGTGATGCAGAGCGTAAAGCCAAACTGGCGCCTGCACATTTCAATCAGCCGATGGTTCGGACGGCGCCGGTAGTGCTTACTTTCTGCATAGATTTGCGCCGCTTCAGCAAGTGGTGTGAGCAACGTAAGGCTGAGCCGGGATACAACAACTTTGAGTGGTTTGTGACGGGGGCTGTCGATACCTTGCTGGTGGCACAGACTTTTTGTGTGGCTGCCGAGGAGAAGGGGTTGGGCATTTGCTATCTGGGAACTACCACTTACAACCCTCAGATGATTGTCGAAGCGTTGGAGTTGCCGGAATTGGTGTTTCCCATCACGACAGTCACAGTGGGATGGCCTGCCGAACAGCCGGAACAAGTGGACCGTTTGCCGCTGGAGGCCATTGTACACGAAGAGGTTTATCATGATTATACTCCTCAGGACATTGACCGGTTGTATGCCTATAAAGAATCGCTTCTTGAGAACAAGCAGTTCATCTTGGAGAACAATAAGGAAACGCTGGCGCAGGTCTTTACAGATGTGCGTTATACGAAGAAAGACAGTGAGGCAATGTCGGAGAATCTTTGGAAGATAATGAAAAAGCAGGGATTTTGAAAATTAAGGATAAGGGATAAGGGGTTAAGCTAATGCATACTTAGCTGCATTTAATCCCTTATCCTTTATTCTTATCCTTTTTTCAGTGCGGCTTGAATCTCGTCGATTTCCGCACGGAATGATTTGTCTACCTCTTTCAGTTCTTTGATGGTTTTACATGCATGCAATACGGTGGCATGGTCTTTATGTCCAATTAGCGCACCGATTTTTGCAGTAGAGAAGTCTGTATGGTTTTTGGCTAAATACATGGCTATTTGTCGTGCTTGCACCACTTCCCGCTTTCTGGATTTTGTGTGGATGGTGGCAGTTTCCAATCCGAAGTGCTTGCATACGGTGTTGATGATTTCATCGACAGTCACTGCCTTGCTTTCGCTGTTCACTACCTTGCGGACGATACGTTGCGTCAGTTCCAGGTCTATTTCTTTATTGTATATGGTGGAATGCGCCATAATGGAAATGACGATGCCCTCCAGGTCACGTACACTGTCGCCCACGTTCTCTGCAATATAGTCAATCACTTCCTGGGGGAACTGCAGGCCGTCACGGTGTATCTTGTTGCGCAGAATGTTCTTGCGGAGTTCTACGGTAGGTTTCTCCAGCTCAGCCACCATTCCCCATTTAAAACGTGTAATCAGACGCTCTTCCATGCCCTGCAGCAATACCGGTGCACGGTCGGAAGTGAGGATGAGCTGCTTGCCGTTCTGATGCAGATGGTTGAAGATATGGAAGAATGTATTCTGCGTTTTGGTCACGCCGGCAAATTCCTGAATATCATCAATGATTAGAATATCAATGGTCTGGTAGAAGTTGATGAAGTCGTTAGTCGTATTGTTACGTACGGAATCGGTGTATTGCACTTGGAATAGGTGTGCAGATACATACAATACCCTTTTCTCCGGGTATAGTTCCTTGATTTTGGTTCCGATAGCATTGGCAAGATGGGTTTTGCCTACACCTGATGCTCCGTATAGGAACAGCGGATTGAAGATTGTTTTAGCCGGATTGAGAGCGACAGCTTCTGCAACACTGCGCGACAGCTTGTTGCTGTAACCTTCGATGAAGGTTTCAAAGTTGTATTCTGGATTAAGGTGCGGGTCAAGTTCGGGGACGGGAATCTGCGGAATCCTTTTGTCCATCACTTGTTTTTGCGGTATGATGGTACGCTGTGTAGACTCCAGGTCGACGGTTTTCCGCGAGCTCTTGTCCACCATTACGTTATACATCAATTTAGTTCCCTCACCAATGACCTTATAGAGAGTCTTGCGCAACAAATCAACAAATTTGTCCTCCAAAAACTCATAGAAGAACTGGCTGGGCACTTGTACGACCAGCGTTTTGTCTTCATATTTTAAAGGTATGATGGGAAGAAACCATGTTTTGTATGTCTGCTCCGGAACATTGTCTCTGATGATTTCAAGACAGCGGTTCCACAGCCCGACATGATCTATTTCACTCATAACGGCTATAAATACATTTATTAATTAAGCATAACTTCTACGATTGCAAAATTGGCAATCTTATTCGAGAAAAACAAATCCTTTTTTTCTTGCGTTTTTAGGGAAAGTAATAAGCTCTTTACTTTCAGCTACTTATCGGTTACTATGAGTATACTCCTTATATAAGGTGTCTTGCATTTATCTAATACTTTGTCATATAGTGGTTTATGTAGCTTTGCGTCTCTTGTTTTCCTTCTGTGCCCAGAGCAGGAAAAAGCCCTTTTTCGCTCCTTGTATAGAGCAAATGAGGGCTTTCCTTTTAATTCCTTTATAGACTTATTATTTAGACAAAATCTATATAACGTCCATCTTTTACTTATCTTTCTTGCCGAATAGGGAGAAATGGACGTATCGTTTCGGATGCGATTTCAAGTCTTCCAATAAACTTGCTGCGTTGGCAGTGGTGGCGTTCAGATTATTATATAGAGAAGGGTCGTTTAGCAAAAGTCCGACGGTATTGTCTTTCTGGTTCAATTTGTCTGTAATCATTTTTACATTGTTCAAAGTTGCGTCTACCTTTTGCATGGCGGCAGCATAATCTATCTCCTTTAAGTTGTTGGAAATGAGTGCAAAGTTGTCTCCAATGGTATTGAGCTTGCCGGTCAGTTGTGGAATATCATCCTTCATTAGAGTTTGCAATTGGCGGCTTGTGACGGCCATACTTGCTGTTAAATCTTGTACGTTATGCAAGGTTGCAGGGATGGCGGGGTCGGCCAGTATGACATTTAAGGATGCGAGGATGGAATCCAGCTTGGGCAGCATCTTCTCTACTTGCGGCATCATGGTGGCAACTTTTTCCATCATTCCGTTGTTCAGCACGCCGGGGATTGTGTCTCCAATCTGGTATTTCTCCCGTGGGTTATTGGCAAGCAGCAGGTTCATCTTTACGCCGCCAAGCATTTCGGCTGCCAGTTCTGCCGTACTTCCTTTGGGAATGCGCAGCTCTGGGTCAACATCTATTTCGGCAACGACTTTGCCCGGTTGGGTATAGTCGTAGTACAAGTCGCGGACAATACCCACGCGGAAGCCGTCGGCAAAGACCGGGCTGGATTTTGTCAGCCCATTGACATTCTGGAATTTCACGTAGAAATAGCTGGAGGGCTTGAACATATTTATCCCTTTCAGGTAGTTGATGCCGTATACCAATATGCAAAGTGCAGCTATGCCTGCTATTCCTATTCTAACTTCTTTTGTAATATACTTCATGATGTATCTTTTGTTATTTATTTCTGTTCTTTTTAAATTCGCTGATGGCTGTGTTGACGTTTATCTTTTCTCCATTCTTGAACGCAATGATGAATGCGTCCTTGAATTTGTCCGTAATGCTACGTTTGCTGCGCAGCACCTTGTTGTAATCGGGTGATGCGCCGTACGTATATTTGTAGATTCCGCCTTCTTTATAATAATCCACGTCTTTCAGTCCTTTCAGTCTTTTGTCATTCTTGGCCAGAGGACGTGAAGAAGTGAGTATCTGTATCTTAAACACGATGCCGCTCTGTTCTGTTTGGGAAACGGCTGCATTTTCTGACCTTTGCGGGCGTTGGGCAGCTTGGTTACTCTCCGCTTGAGGTGCATTTTTCTTTTCCGGTGTCGCTGTAGCTGCGTTGCCTTCTTCTTGAACGGGCTCGGGTACATCCTCCGGAAGAATGGTATTGCTGCTTCCGTTCAACCGGATTTCCTGCTCGCGCTTATAGGTGAGGAAAGCGCGGAAGATACCGTTGGCAAGTGAGGTGGTTCCTGCTTCAGTGTTCAGGTACCGTTCCTCTTCCGGTGTGGAGATGAATCCGAGTTCCACCAGTATGCTTGGCATGGCACTGGCCTTCAATACCAGAAAACCTGCCTGGTGCACGCCCCGATCTGTACGTTTGCAGGTTTGGCGGAAATGCTTTTGTACGAGGGAGGCGAGGTGCACACTCTGTGACATGTATTTGTCTTGCATGAATTCGAAGATGATGTAGGACTCTGCCGAGTTGGGATTGAAGCCGGCATACCGCGTCTTGTAGTCGCTTTCGTAGAGGATAACGGCATTTTCGCGCTTGGCTACTTCCAGATTGGCATCCGATTTTGCCAGACCCAGTGTCCAGGTGGAGGCTCCTTTGGCCGTCCGGTTTTTGGCCAGGGCATTGGTATGTATGGAGATGAACAAATCAGCTTTGGCGTTATTGGCAATTTCAGCGCGCCGGTCCAGGGGGATGAATATGTCCCGGTCCCGCGTATAGATAACTTTTACATCAGGGCAGTTCTTCTTGATTTGTTTGCCAAGTTTGAGTGCTACATTCAGGTTGATATTCTTCTCTTTGGAAATTTTTCCCACTGCACCCGGGTCGTGTCCACCGTGTCCGGGGTCTATAACGACAACAAAGTCTTTCGCTTCAGCGCTGCCACTGCAAAAGGGGGAGATAAGCAGCCCTAAGCATATACTTATATATAATATGTATCGTCTGTATAGTTTCATATAATTGTAGCAAAGACAATGCTTCCTTTTCGCTTGGCAAATGTAGTGGAAATTTATAGAAAACTAATGGATTATGTTCAGTTTTATTGTTCTTCTTCTCATTTTTAGTGTAATTAATGTCTGTGTTTGAGTAATTAGTGGCTCAATGTATTGATAATATGCGTAACTTTGCGGCAGATAATTAAAATAGCAAATCAAGTATGCTGGTTCGTTTTATAAAGAACTGGACGTTGCCTTTGGCAATGCTTGCCGGTACTTTGGGATATTTCTTTTTTGCAGACATTCCTTTTGTGGCGCCTGCCAAACCTTATGTGAATGTGTTAGTGGCTTTCCTGACTCCACTTTTGATTTTTTCCCAACTTCTGCTCACTTTCTGTAAGGTGGAGGTGCATGAACTGAAACCCAAATCGTGGCATGGATGGTTACTGCTGTTCCAGACGGTTTCTTGCTTGATTGTTGCGGTATTGTTGGTGTGTTGCCCTATGGAGGAGGTCTACCGGGAAGTGTTTGAAGGTGCAATGGTCTGTCTCATTTGTCCCACTGCAACCGCTGCGGCTGTCATTACCGGTAAACTGGGTGGAAGCGCATCCAGCCTGACGACCTATACGTTGTTGTCCAATCTTCTGGCGGCTGTGGCTGTTCCTTTGGTTTTCCCGTTGGTGGAGCCTCATGCTGACATTACTTTTTTTGTTGCATTCCTGAAAATTCTGAGTAAAGTCTTTCCATTGCTGCTTTGTCCTTTCTTGCTGGCATGGTTTCTGCGTGCGTTTGTGCCGAAGGTGCATCATTTTCTGTTGGGTTTCCATGATGCAGCCTTCTATTTGTGGGCGGTAGCTCTTGCCATTGTCTCAGGGCAGACGGTACGTTCATTGGTCAATAGTGATGCACCGGTATTTGTTGAACTGCTGATAGCCCTGGCGGGACTGATAACCTGCTGTATACAATTCTATTTGGGAAAGAGAATCGGCGGTCATTATGGTGAGCGCATCAGTGGAGGGCAGGCGCTGGGGCAAAAGAATACGGTGCTTGCCATCTGGATGGCATATACTTATCTTAATCCGTTATCTTCCGTCGGTCCGGGATCGTATGTGCTGTGGCAGAATATAATCAATAGTTATCAGCTGTGGAAGAAAAGGAAAAATGAGACGGAATAACTGCTGAGTATTTTACATCTTATTTGCTTTATGGACATAGAGGGCGGTTGCAACAATTATCAGTACAAATGCCATAATGAGGAATATTATCCGGATAAGACGATGTTTTGAAAATAGGTTGGCCATGCAGGCAGAAGCCACGCTGAAACGGGCTATTATAGAATCAATTGTGGCGTTTTCGAAAAAGACTGATGCAATACTCCATAGTGCAATAATGGTTAATATAGCATTGGCTGATAAACAAAGAATTTTATCAAGTGGCATTCTAAATACTTTTCTTGTTCTCATATATAGGACTCTATGTTTAACTTCTTTCATTCCTGCCTTTCGCTGAATCAGCCAAAGGATAGGGCAAAGATAAAAGAGAACTTCCTGACAGAATCAATATTGTCTTGGAATATTGTTAAATGGTTGAATTTCTAAACCTATGTTTATTTTTTGCTGTCAAAACTCTGTTTGTGTCTGATGCGGCTCATGTGAATAGGGGTTATTTTCAAGTAAGACGCAATTTCTTTTAGGGGTACCATTTGTAGGATTTCTGGACATTTTTTAAGAAGTTGGAGATAGCGTTCTTCCGATGTAAATCTGAACAAATCCAAGTAACGTGAATACGACTGAAAAAATAATTGTTCGGCTGCAATGCGGGCTATTCGTTGATTTTCTTTGTTCTCTTCAAATTCTTGTAGAAGTAATTCGGAAGAACAGATGTAGATTCTACATGGGGTTATTGCTTGTATATTCAATTCAGATTTTATGTTATATAAACAATTGGGATAATCAGAGATAAATTCATTGGCAAAAGAAAAACCTACATTATATGTTTTGTTTTCAGTTTGGTTGATGCAGGTATATTTGATTACACCGGATACAATAAACCCGAAGAAAGAACCGACTTCTCCCTCTCGGAGGATAAATTCATTTCTTTTATAATACCGTAGTTCTCCGTTTCTTAAACACAGTTCCCTAAAAAAGTCAGTGTCTATATTGCCTATGTATGAATTAAAATCTGTCATTTACAACACATGTTCTTCGAAAGGTACAAAATTATTATTTTATTCCTGATTTTTTGTCATTGTTGGTAAGTTGGTTGTGGATTCTCTTATTATAATACTTTAAAAATTTAACTTCACCTACGTTTTTTAAAAGCTTTTGGTTTTCAATGAAGTTTTGTCCGTATTTTAGCCAACGTTTGGTAAATCTTTTGAATTTAGTACATGGGAAATCAGAACACTGGAAACAATGTGTTATTCTTTTTTCCAAGCAACATAAATGGAATGTTTTACATTTTTCACAGCGAGAACCATTCTGTTCTGCTCCTTTGCAGGGACTTTTTTCTCTTGTGTATATGGGACAACCACCACAAAAGACACCACAAGCAGGAATACGTCCGTTATACGATTTCATTCAGCCAGCCTTTTCGCCATCCAAAAATTGGTGAGATAAAGTTGGTTGGCTTTGCGTTTCTGTTCCACTTCTACTATATAGCCTCTTTTTTCAAAGAATGGACGGGCTGTCAGGCTTACTTCTGATGTAATTCGCATGATTCCTCTTGCGGTTGCATACCGTTCTATCTCATTTAGAAGTATGGTAGCAATGCCTTTACCTTGAAAATCTTTATGAATAAACATAGAATGCAAATATCCTTGGTGGGTAATGGATGAAAAGCCGACAATCTGTGACTGTTGATTGGTTGCCACAATAAAATAATGTGTCTTAATCATGTCTTTTATGTGGGAGAGGTCGTTTCCGCACGATGCCCAATCTGCCACTTCTGCTTCTGAATAGTCACGTTTGTTTATATGGAGGACTGTCTCTTGAAACAAACTCATAAGTTCAAGGGCATCAGACTGTTGGGCAATTCTAATTGTAAAATCTGTATTCATGTTTTTAAGTGCTAAAATGTATGCTTTTAGATGTTCCATGTTCTAACAGAAAGTCTTTCAATGTATTTATTGTGTTTGCAAAGATAATTTTTTCATTTCTAATTTATTGGTTTAGGAAACCAAGTTGTTGATTCTCTGCTTCGAATATAAAAAGTATGCGAATTTTTATGAAGCATGGGAATCTGCTTTCAATCGCCAGCCAATGGCTGATGAATTTAACCGGGTAGATTTCTTGCCAATTGGTTTCAGACCTGCTTATAAGAACAATTTATAACAAAGTACTCCCAATAAAAGCAAGACTAAAGCACATGCTGCAAGAATCGTCTTTGCCCTGAATAGATGTTCTTTATCTGACAATTCCTTTTCAGTAGTATTTCTTCGGATTTTTTCTATTTTCTCAATGGTTACATCGGCTCTCTCAGGACCTTTCCTTTCTACAAGGTATTTGTAGTGCTCCCGCATCCGTCCTCTGCTCAGCTTGCGGAGAGCACGGTTCTCTTTATCCCTTTGTAGCATGTCATTGATGCAGCCTAATGTTCCCATAAGCAGATTTTTATCATGTGTAAGCAAAATGGTTTGCTTGCACGTGTACTAAGATACGGCATTTATGTCGCTTTCGCAAGCGATTTTGTGTTTTTTGATATAAACTGATGTGACGATACGATTTTGATAGTTATGTTAACTCATTGTCTGCCAGAGAGTAATTTTGCCAACCTATTGCCATGCTTTTGGCAAACTTTTGCCATGCCTATGGCAAAGTTTTGCCAACGCGGTG
>ERZ860590.1809-NODE-1809-length-10086-cov-2.753265_pt1 | contig 10086 bp, 7 predicted proteins | sample MGYA00509975_ERZ860590 | MGnify/ENA primary metagenome ERZ860590 (study PRJEB30046, sample SAMN00715250) | human gut metagenome | study: EMG produced TPA metagenomics assembly of the A metagenome-wide association study of gut microbiota in type 2... | reverse complement strand
CAACGAACCTTGTCAGCACCATTGTGAACGTGTTTGTAAGAACCATGGACGCAAGAAGTGTATATGTGACCATGCTGTTTAACAGCTCCCTCTCATGATGCGATGCCCCAAAGTACATTGACATAAGACTTATCATTATGAGCAGAACCATTCCAAGAAGCATCGGCCCGACACACACAATTCCCGCATAGCCATACGCTCTAAGCAGCGGAAACACACCCTTTTTGGAAAACATTTTTTTTAATTCAAAACCAATTCCTGCCATTATAATCCTCTTTTCTAAGCATCTGACACTATATAGCATCATTCGATATCAATTTTTTATAAATCTTTCTATAGTTTTCCATCGAAATATTGTGAGTATAGAGATTATTAACTCTATCTTTTCCTATCTGCCCCATTTTTCTTCTCTTTGCCTGATTCCTGCACAGCTCAAGCATAGCCTGCGCAAGCTGCTCCTTGTTCATCGGAGGAACACATATTCCTGCATTTCCAAGTCCGTCATCCCCTTCTATAAGCTCACGGCAGCATCCGACATCCGTTGTGACACATGCCCTTCCTGCCGCAAACGCTTCAAGCACCGACAGAGGCTGCCCTTCGGATATACTCGTAAGAATTATAAAATCAAGCTTTTTTATGTATTCAGCTACATTTACACTGCCGGTAAATATTATTCCTTTTACGTCAAGCTGCTCAATAAGTGCTTTGCAGCTTTCAAAATATTCCTCGTCATCCACATCACCCATGATATGAAGTCTTGTGTCCGGCATTGCCTGATTTACTTCGGCAAATGCATATATCATCGTCTTGATATCCTTTATCTTGGCTATACGCACGATAGCCCCGATATCAACGTATCCATCCGGCTTTTTTTCACCTGCATCCGCAAATTTCTCAGGATGTACGCCGTTAGGCGTGACGCACAGTTTGCGCCTGTCGCACCCAAGCTCATACTGTATTTCATTTGCCCTCCTAAAAAGCGCCGTCACTACATCCGCATGGGAATATGCACAATCTGAAAAAAGATAAAAAAGGTTAATCCACTGATTCCTGAAATATGGCAGAACCCAGTCCGCACGAAGAAGCTCTTCCTCCCTCTCTCTTGTATATATTCCATGCTCTGTAAGTACAAACGGCTTATTGTATTTCCACTTTCCGAGACTTCCAAGAAGCCCGCTATAGCCTGTCGCTGTCGCATGATATATATCAGCCTTTGGAACCTCCTGTGTTAAAAGATATAGTTCCGGCAGTACCATTGAACGTACATTATAGAAAAAGTCGGTGAAAGAAAGATATGCAAATTTCTCATTGCAAAGACCGATTATGATATCTAAAAAAACCTGGCTCATCATCATATTCACCGGATTAACCTGCTTTTCCTGAAACAGATTAAACAGAACATCCCAGTCAAGCTTATCACCTTCAAACAGCTTTTTTAATTCTGACACTTCTTCATCCGTGAATTTAAGCTTTTTTCTATTATTTTTAAGTCTGAGCTTTAACGCATCGTCAAGAAAGACCTCATGTACTTCGACAACATTTTCCGGAAGTTCATACTTATACTTTCCTTTATTTTTTGCCTGTGCGCCGATACACCAGAGAACAAATTCCGTGTCCGGCATAGCCTGAATGTATTGATGCATCCAGCTCGACACACCTCCATGCACATATGGGTAGCTGCCCTCTAATATCATACAGACTCTCACTTTGCACCTCCGACATATATCATTACTTCATCGCTTTTTGCGGTTATCAGATATACACACCCTGAAATATGCTCAAAGCTTCCACCACTCACGCTCTTAATTGTACGTCCATCCAATATTCTCATAAGAAAGCTTGCTTCACCCGAAAATCCGCCAAGCTTAAGCTTAAGTCCTTCATCTGTATATTCTCTTGTCATAGTAAGCTTATCGTAAACTTCAACAGCTCTTCCCATGCCGCTTCCGGTTACATTTCTGATATTTGGTGCCGACTCATATATCCATGAGACATACTTTTCAAGGCTGTTACTCATATATTCCCAGCCCATTTGTGCACCTCTGTCCACATCCATCGTGTCATCGGGATGTGTAAAATGCGACTGTACGAACTGGAAATTAAGCTCAGACATGGCAACTAACATCTGGTAGTCATCTATAATACATCCCGATGTAATTCTTGGCGTATTTATGATTCCATTTTCGTCAACGCCAAACTCCTGCTCATATGCAACCTCTTTCGCATCCTCAATAAAAATTGATGCAATAATTTTTATCTCAGAATCCGCCTCTTTAAGTGCCTTTATTCCATCCTTGGAGATAATATTTGAAGGCGGAACATATACACAAAAATCGTTTTCCGGAAAAAGCTTTTCTGAAAAATCCCTCAATTCTTTTAACGCTGTCTCTATGTCCTCACTGGATTTCCACAGCTTGTAGTCTCCATATTGTTTATCTTCATCTATTCCTTCTAAGCATAACGGCATATGGTTGTAGCCGTGAAATCCAAGCTCTCCTCCATTGTTAAGCAGCATATTTCCGAATTTTAAGAAACGTGATGTCTCTTTATTGCCCTCAAACGGAGCAGCTACCTCATCCGAATAGTTCTCAATTATAAGGCCTGTGTGTAAAATACCGTATTTTTCTTCAAGCTCCATCATCTTAGGCCACCATACATTCGTATAAAAGGATGCCACATCAACGCCGTAATCTCTCTTAATATATTCCGAGTTGCCTCCGGGTACCGGAGACGGAAAATCGTCCAGATAAAATGCCGATGCGTTTATAACCGGGTAGACGTAAGCATCATAAAGTATACTGTAAGCAAGACTTACAAAGCCTCTGATATGCTTTTGTGTGACTGCCTGATTTATCATGGCAGCTCTTCCTGCACCATAGTCATTACTCCAGACAATCGGCACTCCTCCGTCCTCCGATGTCACATACACATCACATTCTTTTTTTAATTGAACCTGCAAGGATGAGACTATTCCTTCATCCATCTTGCGGTCATACCAGAATATATCGTCATCGTCAGCTCCTATCATGCAGCCGTTTAGGAATTTTACTCCATATACCGGAGGATATTCATCGGCAGTCTCAATTCCGAACTTCGCCGATACAGCATTAAAATACGCATCAGCCTCAGGTGTCACTGCCGCAAGCAGCCGTCCACCGTCCTTTACCCATGCAAATACAGGCATCAGGTTATCGCCAAAAACCTCCCAGCTCTGGAACGTGACAACAGCAGCACTGTAACCATCTAACACTGCTGTATCAAAATCCTTATTAACCTCGCATATGTCATAGCTGACCTTCATGCCTGTAAGCACCGTTTCCATTATATCAAGATATGCACTGCTTATATCCTCAGCCGATGTCAATATAATACACTCCGGTGTCTGCAAAATGTCCGGTGTATATATATCTTCCCACTTTTTCACTGCGGCATCAGTCTCATCATAGCTTATTCCCGCTCTCTCACGAAATACAAGAATACTTATGATAAATAACGCCACAATGGGAATCATGATTTTTCCTGCCAATTTTTTCTTCATTTTCAGTCCTCATTCCCTAATGCATATAGCCAAATCCTATGCATTGTCCACAGCTTCACCCACATATTCACGAAGCATACTGTAGTTTATGCCTTCTTGCAGCTATCAAGCTGATTTTGCTCACTTATCGGGGTTCCATGCATCAAACCACTGTTTTCCTTCACTATCAAGATATATTCCTCTATTCTTCACTTTCGATATTACATCCGAAATTCCAGCTCCATTGTTTGTGAAATAATAATACTGGACATACAGCTTATACAGCCTCACATCATCCGGATATTCTTTTTCAAGTATTTCAAGCTGCTCCTTAACATTGTCCGTCTTTCCGATAAGTATGCTGTTTTCTATATACTCAAACTTATAACGCACTGCAGCAGGCTGCATAATGCACAAGCGATGCAGCACATCGGCAAGCTTCCTTCTGTACTGCATCAGCACTGTGTCGGAAATAAGCCCGCTGTCTATATAAGCCTTTAGCTGGTTCCTGCATCTGACAAGCGTCTCCGAATCATCCGGATTATCCTCTGCGTCACTAAAAAGCTTCCCGATTCTGTCCTCATAATGGCTCTGTATCTCCATCACTGAAGTAGTCGCATAATGTGTAAGCTCGACATCATCGGACAAAGTTACCTTTTTTAGCAGCTCAACATACTGCTCCGGATTCGTATGCAGAAGCTTCATCATGAGCTTCCTGCTGACTGCCGGGCTGTTGACAGTCATCGCCTCCTCAAGCGGCACGGTAAGCTCATCATCATTCTGAGTTATAATCTCCCTGTGCCACAGCTCATCCTCCGCCACATCGGCATAATCCTCCACATCTTTAATCTTCCTTTCTGTATGACGCACCTGCCATTCATCGACAATAAGCAGAAAGCACCCGCACACAGGCACAAGAAAGACTGCCGGAAGTATCATGTGTGCTGACTTTATCTTACCGCTTTTTTTCATAATAACAGCCATCACACACACTGTCAGATGTATAACCAAAAATATAACTGCTGCCACTTGGACTGTCATCTTCCATCACTCCTGTCCGCTTACTTCTTCAAACATTATTCCCTTATCTTCAAGCCTTTTAGCAACCGTGCTCAGATCATTTTTTCCTGTCTGCGACAGGAGAAGATACAGATTCCCATCCTTACCGATTCCTAGAACATCATTTTCACGGACAAGACCCGTAAGCCGCACGCTCTGCTCCCTAAGCTTCGCTTTATCATCGCCGGCTGCTATTTTTAACATTACATAATCAAGATATTGCCTTTTTTTCATCTGATTCTTGACTTTAAGTATCTCTTCGAATTTTTCAGGAGGAAGTATTCTTGTATCGGTTAGTCCACTCCGGTTCATCTCATAGAACTCCATTGCACGCACAAGGGAATCCTGTATCATATCTGACATTATTCTGAACTTATTGGAAAATTCAATATTCATACGGCTGTAATCCGCATCCGTTATAAGTATCATTCCAACAAGCACTCCGTCCCTGCGGATAGGTGTTGCATAAGCCGGATAGTTCTTTAACGCCTGCCTGTTGACAAATGTATCATTATTTTGAAGGCTTTCTAAAAGCTTCGGATAGTCGGTGATTTTCAGTGACTTTTCCGCACTCTGCATACAGCGCTTTGAACATACATACAGTCTTGCAAACGAACTGTTAGGATGAATACTGTATATTGCAACATATGAATTTCCTAGAATCTCCTCACATACGTCTATCGCTTCATAAAACACCATCTCCGGCAGTGTCGTGTTAAGCTTCTTTACAACAGAGTACATCTTTCCGAAGCTGTCCTTATATCCGATTATCTGATTATTAAAGCGCTCCTTTCCCTGTGCAACCTCCATATACAGCTCATGTAAAAAAACATACTTCTCTTCTAGAAGCTTAAGCTCATCCGTTTTGCTCTTTATATCATCACAAGCCTTGTCGGTATTGTAGCCTAACACACAGCCTAACAGAAGATAGCATGCGAACGGAAGCCAGTTCTGGACATTAAAAAACAATACCTGCCATGACACTGACATTGTATTAGATGCAATATAACCTGCACCGGCAATAACCGCTGCTGCCGCACCTGCCCCAAGTCCGTTGACACAGGCTATTATCGCAATGTACACAAGCCTGAAATCCAAGAAGTTAAACATGACATTATTTCTCGTTATGTAGTTTAGTATCTCAGCAGCCGCAAACAAGACTATCTGCTCAACCGTGACGCGAATCAGTCTGTTAGAAAGGATTTTCCTTATCAGATGCTTTTTCTTTTTGGACGAATTTTTGATATACCCATCCATAGCATCCTTTAAATCATCTTTTATATTTCCATGCGGTATGAAGCCATATTCCTTTCTTGCCCAGCTGTCCTCCTTATATGTAGGAGTACATTCATCCTTCCCACTGTATTCTACCTGTATGCTTTTTGTTACCGGCATCGCAAGCTCACCAAGCAGCTTAGCAAGCTCTGAAAATGTAATCCGGTTTTTTCCGCTCAGATTGGTGTCAAGATACGGCTCCTCCCAAGGGTCATCAAACATCCTGTTAAGAAGCACTGCAAGGTCATCCTCCCTGATAAAATCCGTCTGCGTGTCCTCATAACCCGGCAGAATAAGCTTTTCTCCTTCAATGACAGTGTTAAGCCACCTTCCGGCATGGCTTGTCTTTATCACTGTATGATAAAGATACGGTGTGCGCAAAAGCTGAACATTGATACCACTTTTTGCGGCAGCCTTTTTGCACAGCTGCTCACATGCATTTAAAAGTACTGCTCTGCTCGCTTCACCGTCCTCCTCATCGCTTGCTTTTCTGTTTCCTGTTATATACATAAACGAACTTACATTTCTTTTTCTGCATAGATACAATATGTATTCAAGCTTCTCAAGTTCATCAAAAATCTTTTTTTCTCCGTCTAATACCTGTGAAAAAAACACAACAGCCTCAAAATTAAACGACTGAAAAATGTTATCCGTATCATCGTCAGAACCATTTTTCATAAAAATAATATTATCCTTCTTTATTTTGTCCTGCATAAGCTTGTTATCCAATACGACACATCTGTACTCCTTGTCTATGGCATCATAAAAGCCCTCCGACACTGCTGTCGTGTTTCCGGCAAATAAAATATCCAATTACATTCCTTTCCGCAGTTCCGTCCATGACAGAATACTCTGCTATTTTATATTTTAATATTTATCTCGTTCTCTAAAAAATATGTCCAAAACAGGAATATTTTTCCAATATATCCGCTTAAAATACATTTACAGAAGACAAAAGTCAATTATTTTTGTCAATATAGTCCTTAATTCCCAATGCTATCGCCTGTGCAACCTTTTTTTGATATTCCTCGCTCACTAAAAGCTTCGCCTCCTCATAGTTGGTTATAAAACCGCACTCTACAATGACAGTCGGGCAAGGTGTATGAATAAGCATATAATAACTGTCATTTGCTTTAATCTTCCTGTCATTTGCCGGGTCAACATTTTCCTTCATGCTTTCCTGTATACACTGCGCAAGCACCTTTCCTTTCTCGGAATGCTTATAATAAAACACCTGTGCTCCGCAGACATTGCTGTCACTGAAGCTGTTCTGGTGTATGCTCACAACCATCTGTGCATCACTTTCCGTTATTATCTCGCATCTTTTTTTCATGTCTGCAATCTTTTTATTTTTGTCTGTTTCAAGATAGAGTCCGTCATCTGTCGTCCTTGTAAGAACCACAGTCATTCCCTGATTTTCAAGCTCATCCTTTAACATGTATGACACTGCAAGATTGAGTTCCTTTTCTACTGTGTTGTTAACGCCGAGCATACCCGGATCAACACCTCCATGTCCCGGATCAATCACAATCGTATACACGTCCGTATCAGGTTGCTGCGTGCCAGACTCACCGTTAAGTGCCTCCTGCGTCCCTGCCTGTGCATCCACTGCCAAGTCATCCATAGGCTTTAAAAAATGCCTCATAAGCAGCCAGAGTGAAAAAATCATAATAAGTCCCATTGCAAGAGAAAGTACATCTTTTTTCATAAAAAAACCCCGCACATAGAATACTTATATCTATTCTATGCGCGGGGTTACAAAATATTCCGTCATTGCATTGCAAAGTTACCCTCTGCCGGACTTATCAATTCTACTTGTTATAGCGTGTGATTACTTCCCACACCTGCGGATACTCTCCGCCAAGACTCCATGCAGACACACCTGCAAGGTCATACTCTGCTACAATCTTCATCTTCTCCTCTATCGACCTCGCATCTTCAAGCCATACGCTGTAGTGGTGTCCTTCCACATCTCCCTCTGCAACATACTGTCCGACACTGTCGCTCCAGTTAGTGACAAGACCAAGCTCCTCCACCCTGTCAAAAGCGCCTCTCATCGTATATGCCTTTGAATTTAAGACCTGCTGTCCGTTCTCATCCACATATTCGTCCCACATTCTGGTGTAAAACGGAAGAGCATTTATTAACTTCTGTGCCGGAACACTTTCAAGCGTATTCACTATGCCGTTTTTTACAAAGTCAAGCGATGCAACGCTTCCTGCTTCGCTGCCTCCGCCATAGTGCTCATCATATCCCATTACAATCACATAATCTACTATGGCTCCCTGTTCCGCTCTGTCATAGTGAGCTGAATGAGGCATCGGAACATAGTTGTCAACCGCAAGGACAACACCTGCATTTCTGCACTCTATGGACAGCTCTCTTAAAAACTGCACAAAATGAATTCCGTTATCGGAGCTTACCTTCTCAAAATCAATATTGATTCCATCATAGCCATATGCCTTAACTTCATCCATCATCGAAGCTATAAGTGCTCTTCTGTTCTGTGTGACAGCAAACAGCTCATACTCACTCCAGCCATTCTCCGCACTAACAGATGTAAAATCGCTCCACAACGGCCATATCTGCCGCCCAGTCTCATGTATGTAATCGACATATTCCTGCTGTGCAAAGGAATTAAAGCCTCCTGTGCTGTCAGATAACTGGTACCATGTAGGTGAAACGACATTCACACCTTCCGTGGCATCTAAAAGTCCATATATCTTATCGTTGTCATTCATGTCATATACGGCATGCCATACCATATTGACCTTATCTTTTCTTGAAACCGAAGTATACATAGGTGCCTGATAATCATTTGATGTCGTCACGGTATACTTTTCACCTAACTCCTTAGTCCTTATATATCCTCTTATATCATCATCCGTCACAAGCTCCGTCCAGTCTCCGTCCTCACCTGCAACGCTCCAGCTTGCACCCGCATCGCCAATCGCAAGTATCTCATCCTTGATGCTTGCACCGGTTCTTACCGTACCTTCATCCGCTATATGAACATACTCACTTGTGCCGTACACGGTAGTCACAAGCATTCTGTACGGTTCGTTTCTGACTTCATAGATAAAATCAGCACGTTCTTTTATGAAATCAGCCGCAATATAAATATCCTCTTCTACTCTTCTCGCAACAACATAATGTTCCTTCTTAACCTTATCTCCGACATAATATGCCTGGCTCTCAAAAGGAATTGTCACAATCTTAGTCGGCGTTGTATATATAAGCTCATCATTTGCAACATCAAGATAGAATCTATGATTAAGATTCTCGTCTATAAAATCCTTCTTAAAATACCATACATCACCAAAGCAATAAGCCTTAGCATCAGTCTGCTCACCGTTTAACAGTACAAAAGCCTCCTGTGCGCCGTTCTCCTGCTCATCGGCATTCCCGACAGCGAAGCCATGCTGTATATAATAATCCTCAAACGTAATCCTCGTCTTGTTCGGTGTGTACTTGTCAATCAAAGTCACAAGCCCTATTCCGCCTGCCACAAGCACACACACAATTATAACTGCCGCAATAATTCCCGCCGCCTGCCTGTTATTCTTTTTTCTGCTTCTCTTAACCGGACTATCCTGAGCATAATAATCATCTATATCATTGTCATCAATTATATCCTTCTCATCAAAATCTTCATCCATCAAATATCGTTTCTTTTTAGCCATTTATCTGCTCCCTGCTCTATTTTCCAACATTTAGATAATTGCATAACTCTTTTTATCGTAGAATCTGCGTCTTGCAATTACCTGGTTTAAAACATTAAGTCTTATCTTAAACATATCTTATTTTAGACGCATCTCATTTTAAGATGTTTATAAGATTAAATCATAACTATTTGAAATCCCATCCTGCTAATGAAAAGCACTGCTGTACACATACCGTCATAACGCAGCACCCTTCCCTATTCTAAAAAACTCCCAATAATTACGCTGAATTTAATTATACTTTTGATTAAATATATTTTCAATACCGATTCTTTTCCATTTATATTAATTTTCTCTTGTTATCTTCCGGAAAGCATGCTCTATGAACCTAACCGTGAATAGAGATTCCGGTGTCAAAACATGCTCTATAACCTTAACTGTGTATAACGAATTATATTCATGCATATCCCGACTTTTGGAAGAAGCTTAGTTGTTCTTAGGACTCTGTTCATTCCCCAGCCAAAAGCAGCATGAATGCTGCTTTAGACGCAATGTATACAAGGATGTATGCCG
>ERZ860590.1808-NODE-1808-length-10086-cov-2.944173_pt1 | contig 10086 bp, 7 predicted proteins | sample MGYA00509975_ERZ860590 | MGnify/ENA primary metagenome ERZ860590 (study PRJEB30046, sample SAMN00715250) | human gut metagenome | study: EMG produced TPA metagenomics assembly of the A metagenome-wide association study of gut microbiota in type 2... | reverse complement strand
TCGTTGCTCAAGGTGTCGGTCGATACGGGCAACCCGCCGCTTCCGGCTTCGGAGGCCAATACCCGGATGATGACCCGGGGATTTTATTACGACTTGGCGGACGAGATCGCCCGCACGGCCGATTCGGTCGCGGCCGCATCGTCGGAGATTCCGGTGCGGATCCGGGCGATCCGGTGGAAGATGCAGGCGACGCGGGCCGCCGTTACCGCCGTCATGCAGTCCAACCCCGACGTGGCGCTCATCGACACCTGGCTGCTCTGCGTCCGCATGGACAGCGCTTTCCGCCGCCTGCCCGATTCGCTGCTTTTCGCCGGGCAGACGCCGCTCGTGCGCAAGGTCGTGGCGCGTCTGGACAAGAAAGCCGAACACCTGGCTTCGACCCTGCTTGCGCCGGAGAAGTTCGCGTTGATGCAGGAGTTCGTGGGGAATTATATGCAGGCGAATCCCGTCACGGGGTCGCAGTTCACTCCGGTCAATACGACCCTGCCCTGGATCGAATTTCTCCAGTCGAAAGGCGTGGAAACGCAGTATAACGTAGGCTCCATCTCCGATGTGATCGCCGATCTGGGCGACCGTTTCGGCGGCCAGTCCGAGCAGATGGTCAATAGCATCGGCTGGTCGAAGGATATTTTCGAGTTGCAGATGCAGCAGGACAGCGTCCGCAACCGGCTGACGCGGCAGCTCGACAGCCTGGAGCGTAATTTCGACCGCATCGTGACGGTCATGGAGCACCTGCCGCAGATCGCCGATTATATGGGCAAAAGTCTGAATACCGAAGTCGCAGCGCTCATCGAAACGTTGAACGGTGCCGTGGACAACGCATTTGCCGACCTCGACCGCCAGCGTGCGGAGTTGCAGGGTTATATTTCGGCCGAGCGCAAAGCGCTGGTCGATCAGGCGCAGCAGGCGGTCGATGCGGCGGTACAAAATGCGATGGACCGGGTACCGGCTCTGGTGGCCAAGCTCCTCGCCTGGATCGTGCTTTTCGCCGTCATCATGCTGGGCGTGCCGTTCGGCATCGGTTTCTGGCTGGGACGGGTGCGCGAACGTGCCAAAACCAGGAAAACGGGCGGCGCATAGCGGAAAATTCGTACCTTTGCGTTCTAAATCCGAATGCGATATGGCTCGAAAGAAAGCGAATTATCCCCTGATTGAGGGGCTTGAGATAACGACGCTGGCCGCCGAAGGCAAGGCGATGGGGCGTTACAATGACGTGGTGGTCTTTGTGCCGATGACCGTGCCGGGCGACGTGGTCGATGTGCAGATCCGCTCCAAGCGCCGCCGGTATATGGAAGGTTTCGTCGTCAATTATGTGAAGCGCTCGCCGCTGCGCGAAGAGCCGTTCTGCGCCCATTTCGGGGTCTGCGGCGGCTGCAAGTGGCAGAATCTGCCCTACGCCGAACAACTGCGTTTCAAGACCGAGCAGGTGCGCGACCAGCTTGCCCGCATCGGTAAGGTCGAGCTGCCCGAAATCGCGCCCTGCCTGCCCTCGGCCGAAACCCGTTTTTACCGCAACAAGCTGGAGTTCACCTTCGCCGAGCGGCGCTGGCTCACCTACGAGGAGATCGCCGAAAAGGGCGAGATCGCCGATGCCCCGGCGCTGGGATTCCACATCCCCGGTATGTTCGACAAAGTGCTGGACATCGAAAAATGCTGGTTGCAGCCCGATCCGTCGAATGCGATCCGGGAAGAAACCCGGCGTTTCTGCCTCGAACACGGCTATACGTTCCACAATCCGCGCGAGCACCGGGGGCTGATGCGCAACATGGTCGTCCGCACCGCCTCGACGGGCGAGGTGATGGTGATCGTGGTTTTCCATGCCGACGAGCGGGAGAAGATCGCGGCCCTGCTGGACCATCTGGCGGCCGCTTTCCCCGAAATCACGTCGCTGTTCTATGTAATCAACGAGAAGTTCAACGACTCCACCGGCGACCTGGAACCCGTCTGCTACCGGGGCAAGGATCACATCATCGAGCGGATGGAGGGGCTGCAGTTCAAGGTCGGACCCAAGTCGTTCTATCAGACCAATTCGGCGCAGGCGTACGAACTTTACAAGGTCGCGCGCGACTTCGCCGCCCTGACGGGAAAAGAGATTTTATACGACCTTTACACCGGCACGGGTACGATCGCCAACTTCTGTGCGGCGCGGTGCGCGAAGGTCGTGGGCGTGGAGTACGTGCCCGAGGCCATCGAGGACGCCCGCATCAATTCGACGCTGAACGGCATCGGGAATACGGTGTTCTATGCTGGCGATATGAAAGCCGTGCTGAGCGACGAGTTCATACGGCGCAACGGCCGTCCCGACGTCATCATCCTCGACCCGCCGCGTGCCGGAGTCGATGAGCCGGTAATCGACGTGATCCTGCGGGCGGCGCCCGAGCGGATCGTCTATGTGAGCTGCAACCCGGCTACGCAGGCCCGCGACCTGGCCCTGATGGACGGCGCGTATCGCGTCGAGGCGGTGCAGCCGGTCGATATGTTCCCCCATACGCACCACGTGGAGAACGTGGTGAAGCTCGTCCGCCGGTAGGCGGCTCCTGTTCCGGGGCGGTTTTTATACTATCGGCTCCTGTTCGGGCGTTATATTTGCAGTACTATTTCAAAAACGAATGAAACGTATGAAAAAATGGATGATTTTAGCGGCGGCGGTCGTATTGGCTGCGCCGGTGTTCGCTCAAACCCAGGAGGCTTTTCCGAGTTATATTCAGGTGAACGGACGTTCCCAGATGGAGGTTACGCCGGATGAATTCTATCTGTCGATCGTAATCAACGAGCGCGAGTCGAAAGGAAAAATTACGGTCGAAACTCAGCAGCGGCAGATGATCGATGCCCTGAAGAAGTTGGGCGTCGATGTCGAGAAACAGCTCAAGGTGGCCAATATGTCGAGCGATTTCTACAAGAAGGCCAGCTCGCTGACCACCGCCAAATACCAGTTGCTGCTCCATTCGGCGGCCGAAGTAGGTGACGTGACCGCCGCCCTGGGCGATCTGGGCATCTCGAACGTCGGTATCGTACGCGTGACCCGTTCGGACATCGATTCCCTGAAGGAGCAGGTGCGCCTGGATGCCATCCACAACGCCAAGTCGTCGGCCGAAGCGCTGGCCGGGGCGATCGGGCAGAAGATCGGAAAATGTTTCTATATCTACGATTCGAATTACGACGTGGCTCCGCAGTATTACGACAATATGATGATGGTGCGTTCGAAGGCGATGATGGCCGACAGCGCCGAAGCGGGTGCGCCCGAAGAGCCTTCGCTCGATTTCAAAACGATCAAGCTGGAGTATAACGTCCAGACCAAGTTCGTCCTCGAATAATCGGGGTTATCGTCGGAAATGAATTGGCAGGCCGAATTTTTGGATAACCCGGAAATTCGGCTTACCTTTGACCACTTTCCCTTTTTTCAAAAGCAAGGAATTATGGAGAACAGATTCAGTTTCGATTACCAGCACTACGACTCTCCGGAGGGGATGCCCGCCGGGGACCGGGAGTTGGTGGAGGAGGCTCGCCGGGCCGTCGCCCGGGCGTACGCTCCCTATTCCAAATTCCGGGTAGGCGCTGCGGCCCGTTTGCGCAGCGGGAAGATTCTCTGCGGCAGCAACCAGGAGAGCGAGGTGTTTCCTGCGGGCATGTGCGCCGAACGGTCGTTGCTGTTCCATGCCGGAGCGTGCCATGCCGACGATCCGATCGAGGCGCTGGCCATCGCTTCGGAGCCGTCCGAGCGGGAGTGCTATCCCTGCGGACAGTGCCGCCAGGTGCTGCTCGATGCGGAGCGTCGCCAGAGGTCGCCAATCCGTATCATCATGTCCGGTGCGGGCGGTGCCACGGTGGTGGATTCGGCCGTGCGGCTGCTTCCTTTCACGTTCCAGTTATAATCCGCTTCGCAATTACGCTCCGTTTCCGATGTTTGCTCCCGAAGATATTCTGTACGAGGACAACCACCTTTTGATCGTCAATAAACGGTGCGGCGACCTGGTGCAGCCCGATCCGTCGGGCGGCGATGCGCTCGAACGGCAGATCAAGGAGTTCATCCGGCGGCGCGATGCCAAGCCCGGCGAGGTGTTCCTCGGCGTGGTGCACCGTATCGACCGTCCCGTGAGCGGAGCCGTCATTTTCGCCAAAACGTCGAAAGCCCTCGCCCGCCTGAACGAGATGATCCGCCGGGGCGAGATCGAAAAGACCTATTGGGCGCTTACGGAGAGCCGTCCCGATCCCGAAGAGGGGGAGTTGTCCCACTATATCCTGCGTAACGAGAAAACCAATCGTTCGCGGGCGCTCGATGCGCCCCGGGGCGATGCAAAACTGGCGAAATTGCGTTACCGCACCCTGGGGGCGAGTACCCGTTATACGCTGGTGGAGGTCGATTTGCTGACGGGGCGCCACCATCAGATCCGGGCGCAGCTCTCGAAGATCGGCTGTCCGATTAAGGGCGACCTGAAATACGGGGCCCCGCCGTTCGAATCCCGACGGAGGCATTTCGCTCCATTCGTACCGTGTCGATTTCATCCATCCCGTGCGGCGCGAGCGGATCGTCGTGACAGCGCCCGTGCCGAAAGAAGATAATCTCTGGGCGTTCTTCGCCCGACAATTTTCATTGTTGCCATGCGAATTTTGATTCAACGGGTGCGCCGTGCGTCGGTTTCCATCGGCGGAATCCTCAAATCGGCCATCGGACCGGGGCTGTTGGTTTTCGTCGGTATCGAAGCCGAGGACGGCGAGGAGGATATCGAGTGGCTTGCGGGTAAACTCACCCGGCTGCGGATTTTCGACGACGAAAACGGGGTGATGAATCTCGACGTGCGGCAGGTCGGCGGCGAAATATTGGTGGTGAGCCAGTTCACGCTGCATGCCTCGACCCGTAAGGGCAACCGTCCGTCCTATATCAAGGCGGCCCCCGAAGCGATTTCCCGACCTTTGTACGAGCGGTTCGCCGCCGGTGTAGGCCGTGCGCTCGGGCGCGAAGTCGCCACCGGGGAGTTCGGAGCCGATATGCAGGTCGAGCTGGTGAACGACGGGCCGGTGACGATCTGGATCGACTCCCGACAACGCGAATGACTTCAGTTATTTCAAAGATAGTGAAAGATGAGCGCAATCGTGCGGGCTTGCACGCAGAGATTGCCGAATCGGATCCTATCTGAGGCTATGTCAAAGATATAAAAAGTTTGTTATGAAGAAGTATTTTTTGTGTATGGTCGCTTTGCTGTCGCTGGCGATCGTAGCCTGCGAAAGTGACGATACGGCGCCTGCGCCGGCCGTGCGTCCGACTTTCGATCTGATCGACGCGCAGCCCGATGTGACGAGTGCGGTCGTGGCGGCCAACATCGAATCGAAGGGCGAAGTGCCCATCTCCGAAGTCGGCTTCTCCTACCAGGAAGCGGGCGGAGAGTACGTCGATGTGGTTTGTACGAATTTCAAGGACGGTCTGGCCCGGCAGACCCTGACCGGCCTGAAGCCCGACACCGAATATCGTTGGTACTGTTATGCCGTCTTGGGCGGCGAGCGGTTCAATGCGTCGCTGTCGAAAACGTTCAGGACCCTCAAAGAGGGGGAGGTGCCTCCGGCTCCGACGCCCCAGTTCGGCAAGCCTTCGGCTTCCGAGGTGCAGGCTACGAGCGCATTGCTCGCGTGCGCTTATCTATACACCGGTGATGCGGCCGATATTGCCGAAGCCGGTTTCGGATACAAGCCTGCGGCATCGGCCCAAACGGGATATACTATGGTAGAGATTACGCCGGACGACTCTTCGTTGTCGGCCCGTCTGGAGAAGCTGACGCCTGAAACGGCTTACGAGTTCTATGCCTATCTGGTAATCGACGGAAAGAATTACACCAGCGAACGGGTCGTTTTCACCACGTTGAAGGAGGGCGAGCAACCGGGAGCTCCGCAGTTCGAAACGCCTTCGTCGTCCGGGGTTTCTCCGACCGGAGCGACGCTTGCCTGCGTTTATGAGTACGAAGGCGACGGCGATGTTGCGGAAGCCGGCTTCGGGTATAAGGCCGGTGCGCAGGAGGAATATACCGAGGTGAAGGCTGCTTCGACGGCTTCGCCCCTGACTTATGAGCTGAACGGACTCGAACCCGAAACGAAATACGATTTTTATGCGTATGTCGTTGTCGGCGACGAGCGTTATACGAGCGCCGTCGCGCAGTTCACGACCCTTAAAGCGGGTGAAAATCCCGAGCCGGAGTTCGGTCCCGTCGCTGCGACGGATGTGACCGCTTCGTCGGCCACCCTGACGGGCAGCTTTACCTATGAAGGCGAAGAAACGGTCGGCATCGAAGTAGGATTTGCTTACAAAGCCTCCGGTGAAACGGATTACACGACGAAAACGGTGACGGCTTCGTCGGGAGATAAGAGTGCGGTCATTACCGGATTGAGTGCCGCGACCACCTATACGTTCCACCTGTACGCTTCGATCGGCGGCAAGCAGTATCGGAGCGAGGAGGGTACTTTCACCACCGAGAGCGGAACAGTCCCCCCCCCGGAAAACGTCTATCGTACCGGCTGGGCCGAGTTGCCGGTGGAGGTGCAGAACAGCGACTACTACTATGCGCATCATATTTGCCCGGATTTCTATGTCGGCAGCCAGAAAGCCCGCAATTATACGGTCTGCTTCAGCGCCGAGCACCACTGTCCGGTCTGGGTGGCCGCTCCGCGCCACGCTTGCTACGAGGTGAAAGGAACGGATCGTACGGACGCTTACAGTCGCGATCCGGATATTCCGTCCGGTATTCAATACAGCAGTAAATCGACCGGCGGCGGTTGCAACAAGGGCCATATGCTCGGTTCGGCCGAACGGCTCGTGACCCGGAAAACCAACGAACAGGTATTCTATTATTCGAATATCGCGCCGCAATATTCGTCGAACTTCAACAACGGCGGCGGGGCATGGAACAATCTGGAAAGTTTTGTCGATGCGCAGGTTTGCGCCGATACGACTTATATCGTGGTAGGCACCTATTTCGAACCTTTCACCGATGCTTACGGCAAGAGCTGCACTTCGTCGAAAATCGATTTCGGCGGACGCAGCGACGTGAGCCGGCCTTCGATGTTCTACTACCTGCTGCTGCGGACCAAGAACGGAAATACGAAAAAATCGGTGATGGATTGTGCCGCGAGCGAATTGAAGTGCGCCGCCTTCGTGCTGCGTCATAACATGGATAAAGGGCACGAGCCGCAGGCCAAAGATATGATGTCGGTGGCGGAAATCGAGCGATTGACGGGCTTTACCTTCTTCGCCAACGTGCCGAATGCGCCGAAGGATACCTACAATCCGTCGGACTGGGGCTTGTAGCGTTCCGAATGGAAACCCGGGTCTATTCTTGGGGCGACGGCCGACCCTGGCACAGCTACGCGGCGTATTGCCGGCGACATTTCGGCGGCCGGGTGCGTAAGATCGCGGTGGATGCCGGCTTGAGCTGTCCCAACCGGGACGGAACGATCGGATCGGAGGGGTGTACGTTCTGTGACAACAGGGCGTTCACCCCTTCCTACTGTTCGCCCCGGAAGAGCCTGACGCGGCAGATCGACGAGGGAATCGCTTTCCATGCGGCCCGAGGGCGGGATGAAGGGCTTTGTCTGGTCTATTTCCAACCTTTTTCCAATACGCACGCTCCTGTCGCACGGCTTCGGGAGCTTTATGCCGAAGCGTTGGCTCATCCCCGGATTTCGGGACTGGTGATCGGCACGCGGCCCGATTGCGTGGACGACGAGAAGCTGGATTTGCTGGCGGAGCTGGCACGGAAACGCTATGTGGCGGTCGAATACGGCGTCGAATCCACCTGCGACGAAACATTGCGGGCCGTCCGTCGCGGCCATGACTTCGCGGCGGCCCGGCAGGCTATTGCGGCGAGCGCCGCACGGGGGTTGCACGTCGGGGCCCATTTCATTCTGGGGCTGCCCGGCGAAGACGACGAAATGCTTCTTCGACAGGTGGAGCGGATCAATGCCCTGCCGCTCGAAACGGTCAAGTTCCACCAGTTGCAGCTCGTTCGGGGAACGACCCTTGCCGCGCAATACGACGCCGAGCCCGGCCGCTTCCGCCTGCGTACCTCCGAGGAGTATCTCTCGCTGGTGGTCGAGGTGTTGCGGCGGCTGCGTCCCGATATGGCTGTGGAGCGTATCGCCAGCGAAGTGCCGATGGGATTTCACCACTTGACGCAGTGGCATTTAACGCGGGTTTCCACCCTTTGGTCCCTGCTTGAAAAAAGATTAACGGCACGGAACGCGTATCAAGGCGAAATTTTTATACCTTTGCGCCGTTAAACCTTAATTGTTCAAAGAAAAATGACTCTGTTGAAGGAAAAAATAACTTTCGGGACGATTATGGGCGTAGTACGGGAATATTTCGTGATGACGATCGGTATTCTCCTCTACACGTTCGCGTGGATCGCCTGTATTCTGCCCGCACACGGTACCGGCGGCGGTGCCACGGGTGCGGCGCTGGTGTTGTGCGGGGCGATCGAAAACCTGTTCAACTTCCAGATTAACATCGGTACGATGGCGTTCATCGTCAATGGTATTCTGCTGCTGTTCGCAGGTTTCATCATTGGTTGGAATTTCGGTATCAAGACGATTTTCTGTATCATCGTGCTTCCTGCGTCGCTGAACTTTTTCCAGGAAACACTGCCCGGCGTGCAGGCGTGGCTCGCGGAACTGGGCGTTACCCCACCCGATGCGATCAGCCTGTTCGGTAATCTGGAACCGCTGCTGCTGGTCATCATGGGCGGTATGCTGTCCGGTGTGGGTATCTATATGTGTTTTCGTCAGGGCGGTTCGACCGGCGGTACGGATATCGTGGCGCTGCTGATCAACAAGTATCATCCGATCAACTACGGCCGTGTCGTGCTGGTGACCGATTCGCTTATCATCTGTGCATCGCTGCTGGTGGGCAACGGCATCGAGACGGTGATCTACGGCTTCCTGCTGACGGCGGTATTCGGTCTGAGCACCGATGCGTTGCTGGCGGGCAACCAGCAGTCGAATCAGATTCTGGTCATCAGCCATGAGCACGACCGTATCGCCGCAGAGATCGTCGAGAAGGCGCATCGCGGGGTGACGATGCTCAACGGCATGGGATGGTACACGAAAGAGTCGTCGCAGGTAGTGATGGTTATTTGCCGCAAACGCGAAACGGCCGACATCCTCAAGATCGTCCGCAACCTCGACCCCAAGGCGTTCGTTTCGGTGGCTTCGGTAACGGGTGTTTACGGACAGGGCTTCGGTATCATCGACGGCGGTATGCTCAACGGTATGAAGAAGAATTAGGGAATCTTCTTCGATTTGAAATAATACTCCTCGTCGATCCGGCGGGGAGTATTTGTTTTCCGGGAATAATGCGTAACTTTACCCGAAGAAAAACCGAATTGATTCCGTCGTTTTGCGGTTGCGGCTCGGCTCCGGACGGGCCGGTCGGTTCCGCAGCCTGAAAGCACTCCTTTTCGATCCTGCTACGACCATGCGCTATGCCGACATCGTACTTCCTCTGGCCCAGCCTCTCTACACCTTTGCGGTGGCGGAAGGCGTGACGCTTTGCGAGGGGATGGCCGTAGTCGTGCCTTTCGGCCGATCGAAGATCTACACGGGCATCGTCTGGCGGCTGCACGACCGGCGCCCCGATTTCAAGACCGTCAAGACCGTCTCCCGCGTGCTCTACGGTACGCCTCTGCTCGACGAGCGGCAGCGCCGTTTCTGGGAGTGGGTCGCCGATTATTACATGTGCACGCTGGGCGAGGTGATGCGCGTGGCGCTGCCGTCGCTGATGAAGCCGAGCGGACACGGCGAGGAGGAGTTTGCTGCCGACGAGTTCCGGCCCCGCCGGGAGTGGTTCGTGGCCCTGGCCGGCGAAGCGCTCACCGCCGACGGGCTGGCCGCCGCGCTGGAACGTATGGGGCGTCGTGCCCCCCGGCAGCGGGAGGCGCTGGAGGAGTTGGCTGCCCTTGCGCCCGACGGGGCGGAAGTCGCCCGGAGCCGACTCGCCGCCGATCGGACGGCTCTCGCTCTCCTGGTGAAAAAGGGGTTATTGACCTGTATCGAACGGGAGGTCGCACCCGGTCCGGTGACTGGCGGTGCGCAGTTTCGTCTGCCGAC
>ERZ860590.1797-NODE-1797-length-10134-cov-2.624566_pt1 | contig 10134 bp, 8 predicted proteins | sample MGYA00509975_ERZ860590 | MGnify/ENA primary metagenome ERZ860590 (study PRJEB30046, sample SAMN00715250) | human gut metagenome | study: EMG produced TPA metagenomics assembly of the A metagenome-wide association study of gut microbiota in type 2... | reverse complement strand
CTGGAATTCCTTGATGATGTTCGGAAGCCAGTGCGTAGCCACACTCGAGAATGTTCCGATGCGGATGATACCGGATTCCAGACCAACCAATTCGTCAACATGCATCTGCAGCTTCTCGAATTCCTTGCAGACTGCGGAAGCGTAGGGCAGAAGCGTCATGCCGTCACTGGTCAGCTTTACACCGGTTTTGTTGCGCTCAAGGAGTGTGATATGCCACTCTTTTTCCAAGTCATTGATCATGCGGCTGATGCCGGACTGGGAGTAGTTTAAAAGCTTTGCAGCTTTGGTAAAGCTTCCGAGTTCTACGGTTTTGACGAACGCCATATATTTTTGTAAATTTTTATCCATATCGAAATCCTCTCTGCGCGTTTCCGCTATGTGTATAAATACACACGTTACCACGTTAATTCTTTATCTATGCGAAAATCTCATAATAAATATGATAAATATTCGCTTTTTATATACATATACTTATGATATAATTCCGGTTAGAATTTGGCAAGAAGTTTTTCGATGGGTTAATAGAACTTTCTTGCATACACATAGGAGGAATTTTGTTATGTTGAACACATCAATCATCTGTATTCTGGTGACGATCGTAGCATATCTTCTGATCGTTCTTCTGGTCGGTTTCCATTATGCAAAGGTAAATGAGTCCGCATCCGATTTCTATCTCGGCGGACGTAAGCTTGGACCGCTTGTGACCGCGATGAGTGCGGAAGCGTCTGATATGTCAAGTTATCTGCTTATGGGACTTCCGGGACTGGCTTATCTGTCTGGTCTTGCGGATGTCGGCTGGACCGCGATCGGACTGGCAATCGGAACTTATTTAAACTGGCTTTTTACAGCAAAACGCCTGCGCCGTTATACGCACGCGACCAAGTCGTTTACGCTGCCACAGTTTTTCTCGAATCGTTATCGTGATAAGAAGAATATCTTATCTTTGATCGCAGCCGTGATCATCATTATCTTCTTCGTTCCGTATACAGCCAGCGGATTTGCCGCATGCGGTAAGCTTTTTGCTTCCCTTTTTGGTGCTAATTATATCGTAGCGATGCTGATTTCAGCCGTTGTCATCGTGGCTTACACGACAGCCGGCGGATTCCTTGCAGCATCCACCACAGACTTTATTCAGAGTATCATTATGACGATCGCAATCTTCTTCGTACTGATCTATTCTACTATCCAGGTTGGTGGAATTGGTGTGGTCGTTGACAATGCGCGTCAGCTGCCGGGTTACTTCTCCTTTACAACATCTTATGTAGTGGAGACCAAAACCTCGCAGCCGTACAGTCTGCTTACCATTGTTTCGACACTGGCATGGGGACTCGGATATTTTGGTATGCCGCATATTCTTCTTCGTTTTATGGCAATTGAGGATGAGCACAAGCTTAAGATCTCAAGACGTGTCGCTTCCGTATGGGTTACGATCGCGATGGCCGTCGCAGTCATGATCGGTGTGGTAGGTCGTGAGATGAGCTCTCAGGGATTGGTGGAATCCCTCTCCGGCACACAGACGGAGACTATCATTGTAAAAGTCGCAGATCTGCTCTCTAAGTATGGTATCTTCCCGGCTCTGATGGCTGGATTGATCCTTGCGGGAATTCTTGCAAGTACAATGTCAACTGCAGATTCACAGCTTCTTGCAGCATCTTCGAGTGTGTCACAGAACATCTTACAGGAGGCATTTCATCTGAATCTGTCCAAGAAAGCAAGCATGATTGCTGCCAGAGTGACCGTTCTTGTTGTTGCCGTACTTGGCATTATCATTGCAAGAGACCCGAACAGTTCGGTATTTGGAATTGTATCGTTTGCGTGGGCAGGATTTGGTGCAGCGTTTGGTCCGCTTGTTATCTGTTCTCTCTTTTGGAGAAGAACGAACTTCCCGGGCGCTTTGGCAGGAATGATCTCCGGTGGAGCGATGGTCTTCATCTGGAAATATCTTGTGAAGCCAATGGGAGGCGTGTTCGGAATCTACGAGCTGCTTCCGGCATTCTTAGTCGGACTGATCGTTATCGTTGTGGTAAGCTTACTTACCCCGGCTCCGAGTAAGGAAATCGTTGATGAATTTGATCATGTAAAGTCTGGTAATGAGATTGCAGATTAATGGGAGATAGACAGTCGAATTAAATATTTGAATACAAAGCGATTGATGAATAGAAAAGTTGGTGCATGAGTGAAAAACGTGTACCAACTTTTTATGTATATAATAAAAATGACAAAAAGAAGAAGCACAAAAGATAAATGTGTTGTGCATATTTCCTTGACAGAAGATTATAAAACAAGGTAAGATGTATAAATAGTACAAAAACAAAGGAGAAGGGTTTTTTATTATGTTGGCTGCGCAGATTGTAGCGGTACTGATCTTCATCGTGATGTTTTTGTTGATCATTACCGAGAAAATTGAGCGGCAGTGGGTGACTTTGGGGTGTGCACTTGCTGTCCTTGTCATTGTATTTGGAGTGTGCATGCACAGTATGACCGCTGTCATGGATACCCTCAATGTGAAGAGCATCTTTTCGCTGAAATTCTGGTATGAAGCGGGCGCAATCGAGGAGGAGAGTGCCGGTATCAACTGGGCAACGATCCTGTTTATTGCCGGAATGATGGTGATGGTCGAGGGGATGGCAAAGTCGGGCTTTTTTCACTGGCTTTGTATCACGATCGCGAAGCTGGTGCATTTTCAGGTGATTCCGATTTTTATCACATTCATGGTAATGTCTGCGGTACTTGCGATGTTCATCGACAGTATCACGGTCATTCTGTTTCTGGCGGCGGTCACGGTCGAGCTTGCGAAGCTGCTTGGATTCAATCCGGTGCCGATGATCCTGACGGAGATCTTCTGTGCGAACCTTGGCGGTTCATCTACAATGTGCGGAGATCCGCCGAACATTATTATCGGTACGGCACTGAAATATTCGTTCTTCGATTTTGTGACGAATACCGGTGTGATTGCGTTGCTTTCCCTGATCGTGGTGGTCATCTATTTCTACTTCTGCTTCCGCAAGGAATTAAAGAAAAAGCCGGAAGGATATGTGAAGAAGGATGTGAATATTGATCCGTGGGACGGCGTGCCGAGTAAGAAGGAATTTGTGATCAGCTGCCTGATCTTTGCGTGTGCCGTCATTCTTCTTGTGACACATGCCAACACAGGACTGACCGTAGCGTTCATCGGCGTATTTATTGCGGCGCTCACGCTCATTACGGCAGGTAAGCATCGCATGCATATCATCAAAAGCGTGGATTACAAGACACTGTTATTCTTTATCGGATTGTTTGTTGTAGTTGGGGGACTGGAACAGACGGAGATCTTAAATCTGATCGCGCTGATGATCGAGAAGTGGAGCAAAGGCAATCTCTATCTCATGGTTGCCATCATTCTGTGGATTTCTGCAGTGGCAAGCGCTTTCGTCGACAATATTCCGTTTGCGGCAACGATGGTTCCAATCATCAAGACACTTGCTGCATCGAGTGGGGCGAACCTGCCGATGCTTGCATGGACACTTTCTATGGGAACGGATATCGGAGGCAGCGCGACACCGATTGGTGCTTCTGCCAATGTCGTCGGAATTTCGGTGGCAACGAAGGAAGGTCATCCGATCGGATGGGGCGAGTATTGTAAGTCGGCGATTCCTGCCACAATTCTTGTACTTGTCATTTCGATGCTGACTATTTGGGTGCGTTATATTTAGGAGAAGAAAATATGGGAGAAAAGCAGAAAATTATATCAGTAAGCCGAGAGTTCGGAAGCGGGGGGCATGAGATCGCAAGACAGATCGCAGAAGCGATGCAGCTGGAATTTGTGGATCGCAGCATCATTGAGATGATTGCAAAAGAGAAGCTTGTGGATGCGGATAAGCTGCATCCTTATGACGAAGCAACGCGGTTCGTTCCGCGCCGTACCGTCAGAGGACATAGCAGTTCGCCGGAGGAGACAATCGCACAGATGCAGTTCGAGTATTTGAAGAAGAAGGCAGCAGCCGGGGATTCCTTTGTGGTTGTCGGACGATGTGCGGAGACCGTGTTAAAAGATTTTGAAGGCCTGACCTCGATTTTTGTGCTCGGCGATTACGATAAGAAGCTTGCTCGTGTCATGGAAGTATACGGACTGAACGAGAGGGATGCCAAGGCGAAGATGACGCGCCACGACCGGAACCGTAAGGCGTACCACAACCGTCACAGTGAAGGCAAGTGGGGGGATTCGAGACTGTATGATCTGTGCATCAACAGTTCGACGCTCGGTATGGACAAGACCGTGGAGGTGCTGGAACAGTATTTGCAGAAACGGTATGAGTAGTTCTTGATTTTTCCTGGTACGTGCTGTATATTATACTAATGTACTAGGATATAATTGATAGGAAGAAATGTAAAAGCAGCAGTTGATGCTGCTTTTGCTATGAATAGGCGATTGCGATAAAAGATAAAGGAGCAGCACATGTTAAATCAGTTTTCAAGAACACAGTTACTTCTCGGCAAAGAAGCAATGGATAAATTACAGAACTCGCGCGTGGCGGTATTCGGTATCGGCGGCGTGGGCGGATACGTCTGTGAGGCTTTAGTTCGAAGCGGTGTGGGTGAATTCGATCTGGTCGATGATGATAAGGTATGTCTGACGAATCTGAACCGACAGATCATTGCGACGAGAAAGACCGTTGGAAAATATAAGACCGAAGTCATGAAGGAACGTATCTTAGAGATCAACCCGGATGCGAAGGTGAATATTCACAATTGCTTCTTCCTGCCGGAAAATGCGGATGATTTTCCATTTGAAGAGTATGATTATGTTGTAGATGCAGTAGATACTGTGACAGCAAAGATTGCTTTGGTCATGAAGGCGAAGGAGAAGAATGTGCCAATCATCAGCAGCATGGGCGCGGGAAATAAGCTTGACGGAAGTCAGTTCAAGGTCGCAGATATCTATAAGACGAAGGTGTGTCCGCTTGCGAAGGTCATGCGCCGCGAACTCAAGAAGCGAGGTGTGCGGAAACTGAAGGTTGTATATTCGGAGGAGATTCCGACACGTCCGCTTGAGGATATGTCGATTAGCTGCAGGACACATTGCATCTGCCCGCCGGGGGCTGAACACAAATGTACGGAGCGAAGAGATATTCCGGGAAGTGTGGCGTTCGTGCCATCTGTTGCGGGACTTATTATCGCGGGCGAAGTTGTGAAGGATCTGTGTAAAAACGCTTAACCATAATACGAAAGATCTTATAGAACAGAAAGTAGTTTTTATAAGATCTTTTTTGTATTGTGTTTAACTAAGATTACATTATATAATGTTATGGAGATAAGGAGGAATGACAAATGCCAGTATTTGACTTTAGCAATACACCGGATGCAAACAAGGATCCGGTTTGTACCTATACAACATTTCGTTCGAATGAATCAGTGCCAAGCGCCGAGCATCCGATCATGCTTCTCGACAACAGAGAGCATAAGTGGAACCACCATTCATCCGGTGTGTTCACGAATCCGATTAAGCGTACTTCGTTTGAATTTCAGGAGGAAGAGGGCACGATCAGTGCAGATATCTTAGAGATTGATGCGCGTTTTGTCAGCCTTCTGCGCTGGCTCGGAGAGAATCACATCAATGTGCGTCTGTCCGGTGAGAATACGGATAAGGGATATGCGGTATATAAGATCCGTGAGATCGCATTCGGTGGCGGAACGAAGCTTTCTGCGGAAGATGGATTCTTACAGTTTATGATCGATCGTCTGCTCGCGAGCAGTGCCCCTGCGGATGAAATCGAGGATGAGGATCAGGATGAAGACGGCGACGATATGAAGCTGACCAGTCTGCAGAGTATCACAGATTTCATGAACTGTGCGGGAAGAACACTTCCGGACAACATCCGTCTGTGGGCAAGACGTAACCTTGCGGTAGCCCGTTCCAACGAGGTATCACCGGAGGAACGCCGGCACGCGCAGAGAGCACTCTCTATCATGATGAATATTCAGTGGAAGAGTAACTATTTTGAAGCAATCGACCCGAACGAAGCGCGCCGTATCCTCGATGAGGAACTCTATGGAATGGAGCGCGTAAAGCAGAGAATCATCGAGACGATCATCCAGATTAACCGTACCCATACACTTCCGGCATATGGACTTCTTCTGGTCGGACCGGCGGGAACCGGTAAATCACAGATCGCCTACGCGGTAGCAAGAATCTTAAAGCTTCCGTGGACAACACTCGATATGAGTTCCATCAATGATCCGGAGCAGCTGACGGGAAGCTCCCGTGTCTATGCGAATGCCAAGCCGGGAATCATTATGGATGCGTTCTCGATGGCCGGGGAGTCTAGCCTTGTATTTATCATCAACGAGCTCGATAAAGCTGCCGCAGGCAAAGGCAACGGAAATCCTGCAGATGTACTTCTGACGCTTCTTGATAATCTTGGATTCACGGACAACTATATGGAGTGTATGATTCCGACAGTCGGAGTCTATCCAATCGCTACGGCCAACGATAAATCACAGATCAGCGCGCCGCTGATGTCGCGTTTTGCAGTCATCGATATTCCGGATTATACAACGGAAGAGAAGAAGGTAATCTTCTCGAAATTTGCTTTGCCGAAGGTGCTTAAGAGAATGAGCCTTAAGGAAGAGGAGTGTGTGATCACGGACGAAGCACTCGACGCGATCGTGGAGCAGTATAAGAATACATCTGGAATCCGTGATCTCGAGCAGGCAGCAGAGCACATCGCAGCCAACGCATTGTACCGCATCGAAGTCGATCATGTGGATCATGTTGCATTTGATGCAGCGATGGTTCGCGAACTGTTAGCGTAATCATAATTGGAGGATATATGTTAGATCAGAGTTTATTTACAGAAACGATCCATGAGGTATCTGAGATTATTCGTGTGTCACAGGGAAATATGACACGTGAGGAAATCTTGGGATACTTCAAAGACATGGATCTTAATGAAGAACAGCAGCAGATGGTGCTGGATTTCTTATTAAAGCCGCATCCGGAGGATGAGCAGATTGCAGAAAATGCAGAAGATCCGCAGGATGATAATGCAGAATCCGGTGAAGATGCGACGGATGATGAGAAAAAAGAGGCCTATCAGACAGAATCGCTGGATGCAGCGGATGCAGAGAAGAACAATGAAGCCGCCCACACCGGCGTCTTTCAGATGTACCTCGACGAATTAAACGAACTCTCCACCTATTCTAAGGAAAAGCAGGAGGAAATGTATAAGGCTCTCCTTGCCGGAGATGAGAGCGTGATCAACGATATCACGAATTGCTGGCTTCCGGTCGTGCTAGAGAATGCAAAGAAACTCACGGAATCGAATGATCCGGACAGTTTGCAGGATGTCGTGCAGGAAGGCAATATGGCACTTTTCATGCGTCTTACGGAACTTTGTGGATCGCAGGAGAAGGTTGATGTTGAATCAGAACTTGCACAGGAAATTGAGAATGCAATGAAATCCTGCATTATAGAGGAAGAGGGAGAGGGCGAAAGCGAGGATGCGATGGTCGGCAGGATCGCTTTGGTCAATGAGGCGGTCAAGTATCTCGAGAAAGAGAAGGGAATGAAGCCTAGCATCGCAGAACTTGCAGAATACACGAAAGTACCGGCTTCGGAACTTGATGAGATCCTACTATATATAGAGAAAGCAAAGCAAAAGAAAAAATGATAAATTTTTAACAAAATATTTTGCAAGCATATTGATTTTGGAAATCAATCATGTATAATATTAGGCGAAGAAGTTGGAAAAAGAATAACAAAAGAAAGCTTCTGTAATTATTAAAGAAAAGGAGTCAGGGCAAGATGGCAACAATTGATTTAAGCAAGTATGGAATTACCGGAACTACAGAAATCGTTTATAATCCTTCTTATGATGTATTATTTGAGGAGGAGACAAAGGCTGGTCTCGAGGGATACGAAGTTGGTAAAGAGACAGAGCTTGGCGCTGTCAACGTAATGACAGGTATCTACACAGGACGTTCACCAAAAGACAAATACATCGTTATGGATGAGAACTCTAAGGACACTGTATGGTGGACAACAGATGAGTACAAGAATGACAACCATCCAATGACAGAAGATACATGGGCAGTTGTTAAGGATATTGCTAAGAAAGAGCTTTGCAACAAGAAACTTTTCGTAGTAGATGCTTTCTGCGGAGCAAACAAAGATACTCGTATGGCTATCCGTTTCATCGTTGAAGTTGCATGGCAGGCACATTTCGTTACAAATATGTTTATCAAGCCTTCAGCAGAAGAACTTGAGAACTTCGAGCCTGATTTTGTAGTTTACAATGCTTCAAAAGCTAAGGTTGAGAATTACAAAGAGTTAGGTCTTAACTCAGAGACTTGTGTAGCATTCAACATCACAAGCAAAGAGCAGGTTATCATCAATACATGGTACGGCGGAGAGATGAAGAAAGGTATGTTCTCTATGATGAACTACTTCCTTCCACTTAAAGGAATGGCTTCTATGCACTGCTCAGCAAATACTGACTTAAACGGTGAGAATACAGCAATCTTCTTCGGTCTTTCAGGAACAGGTAAGACAACACTTTCTACAGACCCTAAGAGACTTCTTATCGGTGATGATGAGCACGGCTGGGATGACAACGGTGTATTCAACTTTGAAGGTGGATGCTACGCTAAGGTTATCAACCTTGACAAAGAGTCAGAGCCTGACATCTACAATGCTATTAGGAGAGATGCTCTTCTTGAGAATGTTACACTTGACAAAGATGGTAAGATTGATTTCGCTGATAAGAGCGTAACAGAGAACACTCGTGTTTCTTATCCTATCGATCATATCAAGAACATTGTTCGTCCTATCTCTTCTGCACCTGCAGCAAAGAATGTTATCTTCCTTTCAGCAGATGCATTTGGAGTTCTTCCACCGGTATCTATCCTTTCACCTGAGCAGACACAGTATTACTTCCTCTCAGGATTTACAGCTAAGCTTGCAGGTACAGAGCGTGGAATTACAGAGCCAACACCTACATTCTCAGCTTGTTTCGGACAGGCATTCCTTGAACTTCATCCAACAAAATATGCTGAAGAGCTTGTTAAGAAGATGGAGAAGAGCGGAGCTAAGGCTTATCTCGTAAACACAGGATGGAACGGAACAGGAAAGCGTATCTCTATCAAAGATACTCGTGGTATCATTGATGCTATCCTTAACGGAGACATCAACAATGCTCCAACAAAGACTATTCCTGTATTCAACTTTGAAGTACCTACAGAGCTTAATGGTGTAGACACAGGTATCCTTGATCCTCGTGACACATACGCAGATGCTTCTGAGTGGGAAAAGAAAGCTGATGATCTTGCAGACAGATTTATCAAGAACTTCGCTAAATACGAAGGAAATGATGCAGGAAAAGCATTAGTTTCAGCAGGTCCTCAGAAATAATCAATAATGCTCAAAATTTAAATTTTAAAGTGGGTATTAAAATATGTTAATATTTACACATATGTGTTAATATTATGCAAATGATGCTCCATGGTTATATTTTATCAGATATAGCCATGGAGTTTTATTTTATGTTATAGAAAAATGTTCATAAAGTAGTGTGGCACCAGGAGCAAAACGCTTTTTTTTATGAAAAAATTATTCAACAATGCAAGTTTCACTTGTTTACATAAAAGATAATGTTATACTGTTGCTGTAACACGATATTATAAAAAGCATATATTTTAGTATATATGCTTTTTTGTTGTTCAGTCAGATAGGTGTTTGTGAAACTAACTATATGTTATATCTGCACAATTTAATCAAGATTTATGATAGTTTCGCAAATACCTAGTTAAGTTAGAAATGGAAAGGGGCATATAGGATAATGAATGAATTTATAATATTAGCGATTCCTTTTTTGGGAACTTCGATTGGAGCGGCAATGGTATTTTTCTTAAAAAAACAGATAGCACCAAAATTTGAAAAGTTGTTGCTGGGATTTGCGGCAGGTGTGATGATAGCGGCATCCGTTTGGTCGCTTCTGATACCGTCAATAGAAATGGCAGAAAAACTAAATATGATACCATGGCTAATTGTAGCAGCAGGATTTTTATGTGGGGGAATACTATTATTCATAGGAGATAAAGTGGATATCGCTCTGATCGGAGTTACAGGGAGTTGGGCTGATACCCCTTGAAAGAAAA
>ERZ860590.1783-NODE-1783-length-10201-cov-3.423024_pt1 | contig 10201 bp, 9 predicted proteins | sample MGYA00509975_ERZ860590 | MGnify/ENA primary metagenome ERZ860590 (study PRJEB30046, sample SAMN00715250) | human gut metagenome | study: EMG produced TPA metagenomics assembly of the A metagenome-wide association study of gut microbiota in type 2... | reverse complement strand
ACTCGAAGCACTGCTTTTCCCCGCATACGCGGGGGTGATCCCCCATCTGTTTTAGCATGGATCCGCTGTTAAACTTTTCCCCGCATACGCGGGGGTGATCCCTCCGTCCAGCAGGCGCACCGGCTTGTGCGCTCCTTTTCCCCGCACACGCGGGGGTGATCCCGTCATGCGCCGGTGATGCAGCATCCTATCAAGCTTTTCCCCGCACATGCGGGGGTGATCCCCGGAGGGGTCTTTTGCCGTCAACCGCAGGGCGCTTTTCCCCGCATACGCGGGGGTGATCCCATCGTCTTTGAGAATAAGACCGCCACGGCTGGCTTTTCCCCGCATACGCGGGGGTGATCCCTATGCAGGGTAAGCCGCAGAGCGGCCACCCTGCTTTTCCCCGCACACGCGGGGGTGATCCTTCTGCTGTGCCTGTGCGCTCTGGCCTTGCATACTTTTCCCCGCACACGCGGGGGTGATCCCTCTGGCCTTGAGGGTCAGGGTGGCAGCATCCACTTTTCCCCGCACACGCGGGGGTGATCCCGACGGCCGGGCCGATTCGGCGCGGGCCCGGTGCTTTTCCCCGCACACGCGGGGGTGATCCCTTCATGTTTTCCTCCTTGTTAATGGAAAGCACCTTTTCCCCGCATACGCGGGGGTGACCTCAAGGGCAAGCGGCGCATGGTGTTCCTGCCGGGGGAGACTGGTGACGGACCGGAAAGCTGCGGCGGATGAAAAATCAGGTTGTACAAATTCGATGGAAAAAGTTTATGCAAGACTCCATATTGCAATATATGAAATTTTGTATTATCATAAATCTGCAAGCGATCTGTCTCTTGTGAGGAGGGGCGGAACGCCAAAAATACGCTTCTTTCCTGTGGAATTTCCCACGGTCCACCTGATGCGGATTGAAAGATAGGTCGAGAAGGGAAGAGCAACCATGATGAACACAAGTCTGCTCCAGAAGTCTGGTCTGGCAACGCTGCAGGTCGCGCAGATCCTGGCAGGGCTGGAACCGGGAGACCGGATCCCCACGGTGACGGAACTGAGCGAACAATGCGAGATGGCACGGGGAAATATCCAGATCGCGCTGAACAACCTGAAACAGAATCATGTGATCCGTCTGGAATCCCATGGGCAGAACGGCACCATTGCAACAGAGATCGACTATGTGGCAATGGCGCAGTATTGCAGCAATACGGGTCTGACCTGCGTGATGCCTATGCCGTATGGCCTGCGCTATGAAGGCCTGGCCAGCGGACTGTATGAGGAACTGAACCAGAAAGGGGTCACGGGTGCGATCGCATTCATGCGCGGTTCCGGCTACCGGCTGAACTGTGTGGAAGAAGGGCGCTTTCATCTGTGCGTCATGAGCCAGCTTGCATTTGAACACTATGCGCAGGAGGGCAAGGATATCCAGCTGATCGCGGCCTTTGGCCCGCAGAGTTATGTGGAACAGCATCGGGTCTTTGTCCGCCCGGACTTCAAGGGCGACTGGCAGAACTGCAAGGTGGGCGTGGATGCCTCCTCGGTGGACCAGGAGATGCTGACCCGGTTCTGTTTTGCCGATAAGCCGGTGCAATATGTGCCCATCATCTATAGTCAACTGGTGCCGTTTCTGCACAGCGGCGTCATTGATGCCGGCGTCTGGAGCGCCGATATGCTGCCGGAGGGGCTGAGCTATTATCCGATGCCCCGGCTGGATGAGCAGGAAAAAGATACCGTGGCCGTGCTTGCCTGCCGGAAAAGTGATAACATCACCGCGCAGCTGGTGCGCAAGATCCTGTCGGTGGAGCGTGTGGACCACATCCAGCAGCAGGTGATGCGCAAGCAGATCATTCCGCGCTACTAAGCAAAGGTGCTGTCAAACAGAAGTCACATCTGCATGGAGGACATGCGGATGTTTCTTTCGGGATGAAAATACAAAATATTGTATAAAACATTTTCTCCCAAAAACCGATACAGGATGTCTGATTTTTTTGCAGAAAGAAAAGGAGATCTCGCATGAAAAAGATCACTCGGCGCAACTTCCTGATCGCATCCGGCAAAACCGTTGGCACACTGGCAGCTGCCTCTGCCTTTATGGGGTGTGCCAGCCCGGAGCAGGCGGAGAACTGCTTCCCCCGGTCTGCAATGCCCGTCCGGACCGATGACCGCCTGACGGCCATCGACGACATTGTGGAAAACTACATGGGACAGGGATATTTCCCCGGCGCAACGATCGTGGTGGCACGCGGCGGCAAGATCGTGTATGAAAAGGCATACGGCTACGCAATGCTCAACGACATGGGCGTGCGGTTGGACGATCCCCGCCCCATGCAGATGGATACCATGTTCGACATGGCATCCTGCACCAAGATCATGGCCACGACACAGTCCATCATGAAGCTGTACAGCGAGGGCAAGATCGACCTGAATGCCACGGTAGCAAGCTACATTCCGGAGTTTGCCAGGAACGGGAAGGAAAACGTCACCGTGCATCAGCTGCTGACCCACACCTCCGGTCTGCCGCAGTGGAAGGCGATGTTCCTCTACATCGAGAAGGACAAGGCCAAGGTGCTGGATTACATCTGCAACTGTGAGCTGATGTTCGCCCCCGGCGAGGAAAAGTACAGCGACCTGGGCTTCCAGATGCTGGGCTTCCTGGTGGAGCGGATCACCGGGCGCTCGATGGACGAATACGTCAAGAACGAGATCTACAAGCCTCTGGGGCTGAAGCGCACCACCTATCTGCCGCTGGCCAACGGCTTTACCACCGAGGATGTGGCGGCCACCTCCTTCGGCAACCCGTATGAGTATGCCATGGTGGACGAGATCGACTACCCGGGCTTTGGCTACGACTGTACCGCCGATCTGGACGCGTTCCGCACCTTCACCGGCTGGCGCAACTACACCCTGCAGGGCGAGTGCAACGACGGCAATGCATGGATGGCAAACGGCGGCGTGGCCGGTCACGCGGGCCTGTACTCCGACGCGGAAGATCTGGCCGTGCTGTGCCAGGCCATGCTGAACGGCGGCATCTACAAGGGCGTCCGCCTTTACAAGAAGGAAGTCATCGACGAGTTCACCAGCGAGCAGAACGGCAAGCCGTCCCGCGGGCTGGGCTTTGAGCGGGGCTCCTCGTTCATGGGCCGCGGCGACCGCCACTACGACGCCTTTGGCCACGCAGGCTTTACCGGCACCCATGTGGTCATGAACAAGACCAACAAGACCGCAGTCATTTTCCTGACCAACAAGCAGAACGTCGGCTTCAAGCCTAACTCCATGTCCTACTACAGTCCCTACAGCTGCTGCGGCGAGATCTGTGAGCTGGTCTGGAACATTTTTGGAACCGAAGCACCGGCTGAGACGCTGGCCGACAAGATCGGCGCCTGGCTGTAAGCAAAACAAAAAATCATTGGGAGATGTCAGAGATGGATTTTGAACCGAGATTAACGATCCTGCACCAGGCAGGGATGCTGTCCGAGGAGGATTGCCGGAAGGTACAGGATGTGATCCGCTTTTTTCAGGAGAAATACGGTCTGACATTGACCGAAGAAAACGCCTCCGCCATGATCACGCACCTGTGCGCTGCGCTGGGGCGCATCCACCGCGGAGAGCCGGTGGAGCCGCTGGACGAAGAGGTCTACGAAGAGACCAGCCAGGAGCCCACCTTCCCCAAGGCACTGGAAGCAACGCAGGTGCTGGTGCGGGAGATCCTGCCGGACCTGCCGGAGGACGAACAGAAGTTCCTGACCATGCACATCGGGGTCGTGCTGGCACAATCGTGACAGCATTTGCATAAAACCCACATCAGAAAGGAGGGCTAGCTTATGAAAATCGTAGTAGGCGGCCAGATCGACAAGCAGAAGGTTTATGACACCATCAAGGGTGTTGTAGGCGACCGTGCCTCGGTGGAGATCAAGGATGACATTGCGGCGGCAATGGCGGTCAAGACCGGGCAGGCAGATTACTACTTCGGCGCCTGCAAGACGGGCGGCGGCGGTGCGCTGGCAATGGCCATTGCCCTGCTGGGCATGAACCAGTGCGCAACGGTGTCCATGCCGGGCAAAATGCTGAGTGAGGACGAGATCCTGGCACAGGTCAAGGCCGGCAAGAAGGCATACGGCTTTACGGATCAGCACATCGAAAAGGTCGTGCCGATCATTCTCAAGGGTCTGGGCTTCTGATCCGGATCGTCAAATAAGGAGGATTACATATGGAAACCATTCTGCGCTACGTTATCATCGCGGCAGTTGGTGCGTTGGCATCGATCCTGGCAAACCAGAGCATCGCCGTGTTCAACGACGGCCTGCGCCCGGTCCTGCCGGAGTATCTGGAAAAGCGCATGGACCGCAAGGCTCTGGCAGCCACCAGCTTTGCCATCGGCTTTGGTCTGGTCATCGGCTACGGCCTGCCCACGTCCATTGCCGCAAGCATCATCCTGATCCACTGCATCCTGCTCACCACCGACATCATTGGCACCTGGTGCCCGGACACCAAAAAGGGCATGATCGCTTCCGGCGTCATCGGCGCTGTGTACGGCGTGGCCCTGCTGTTCGGCCTGCAGGTGATCATCGACCTGTTCAACCTGCTGCCGGTCAACTTCCTGGGCAGCCTGGGCCAGGTCTCTGCCGGTATCACGCTGGCCTTCGCCATCTTCCCGGCTGTGACGGTTGCCCTGCAGTTCGGCGCTGCCAAGGGCCTCATCACCGCCGTTGTGACCCTGCTGGTCCGTCAGATCGTTGAGACCTACGGCAAGATCGCACTGGACGCCGAGCACACGATCAGCCTGAACAAGGACGGTATGGCCCTGCTGGCCGGTATGATCATCATGCTGGTGTTCGCTGCCATGGATAAGGAAGGCAACGACCAGAACTCCAACGAAATGCTGACCCAGATCTTTGCCGACAAGGTCGCACGCATCCGCAAGTATATGCCGATTCTGGCCCTCATGGGCGGCCTGATCGCAGCAGGCACCAGCATGAGCATCATGGCCGGTGACCCCATCAGCCTGGGCCTGCTGGCCGAGGGTGACCGCGTCAACGCAGGTCTGACCGCTCTGGCCCGTGCCATCGGCTTTATCCCGCTGGTTGCCACCACCGCCATCACCACCGGCGTCTACGCTCCGGCCGGCATGACCTTCGTCTTTGTGATCGGTCTGCTGATCCCCAACCCCTTTATCGCCCTGATCGCCGGTGCAGCCTGCATCTGCGTGGAGATCCTGCTGCTGAACGTCATCGCAAAGGGTCTGGACAAGTTCCCCGGCATCAAGCGCTGCGGCGACAACATCCGTACCGCTATGAGCTACGTCATCGACATCGCCCTGCTGATCGGCGGCATCCTGGCTGCTCAGGCGATCATGCCCACGACGGGTCTGTTCATCATCGTGGCATTCTGGTGCATCAACAAGTGCAGCAAGAAGCCTCTGGTCTCCATGGCGGTCGGTCCTCTGGGCGCGATCCTGGTCGGCCTGATCGCAAACGTGCTGTTCCTGCTGTCTCTGTACACCCCTGCCGCCTGATCCCCGGATAAAATGAGCGCCTCCCGGCCTGCGTCGGGAGGCGGCTCTGGTTAAGAAACAATACAGGAGGCGAATCCTTTTGAAACTGCCTGAAAAGATTCTGTATGCGCACGAGCATACGACGATCGACCTGTCCGGCCCGAAGAAGAACATCGACTGCAGGCTGGATGATTTTGACGCGACCGCGGCGGAATACCGGCGGCTGGCGGAACACGGTGTGGTCGGCATCATCGACCAGACCAACCGCGGGATGGGCCGGAACGTGGCCTATGTGCAGAAAATGGCTGCACAGGCGGGGGTGGAGATCAACCACGCGACGGGCTACTACAAGGAGCCCTTTCTCCCGCCGGAGTGCTATACGCTGACCGAACAGCAGCTGTGTGACATCATGGTGAAGGAACTGACAGAGGGCATTGAAGGCACCGGTGTCCGGGCGACCGTCATTGGCGAGATCGGCACCTCGAAGGACATCACCGAGACGGAGGCCAAGGTGTTCCGTGCGGCATCCCGCGCCCATGCAGAAACGGGGGCACCCATCTGCACCCACACAACGCTGGGCACGCGCGGCCTGGAGCAGCTGGAGATCTTCAAGAGCTTTGGCGTTGACCTGAGCCGGGTGGTGCTGAGCCACATCGACCTGTCGGCCGATCTGGATTACATGAAGCGCCTGCTGGATCAGGGGGTCAACATTGCGTTCGACACCATCGGCAAGTGCAACTACCAGCCCGATGTCTCCCGTGCAGACTGGCTCAGCCGCCTTTGTGCGGAAGGGTACGACACGCAGATCGTCATGAGCATGGACATCACCCGCCGCAGCAACTTTGCAGACCGGGGCGGTGTGGGCTACAGCTACCTGCTGGACACCTTTGCTCCGCTGGCAAGCGAGGCAGGCGTGCCGGACCGCGCATGGGAGAACCTGCTGTACCGCAATGCACTGCGCATCTACAAAGGACAGAAATAACAAGGATTCGAGGAATTGACAATGAAAACCTATCCCCTGCATTCTATCTCGCTGGAACAGGCAAAACAGCTCCAGTTCAAGGTCATTGACGCAGTGACCCGCAATTTTCAGGGAGAGGAAGTCCTCTCGCTGGGCGACCTCGGCGTGGTGAAAGGGCTGAACAAGCCCCGCTGCACGGTAAAGGTGGAAAAGGTCTTTGCCGACACCTTTGATGCTCCGGCGGCGCTGCTTGTGCGCGGCTCCGGCACGGGCGCGATCCGCTGGGCTCTGACCGCCTGCCTGAAACCGGGGGATGCCATTCTGGTGCACACCTCGCCCATCTATACGACGACGCAGGTGACCATCGACGCCATGGGGCTGAAACCCATCCGCGCGGACTTCAACGATCTGGAACAGCTCAAGGCCGTCTGTGCGCAGCACAAGGACGAGATCCGCGGTGCCCTGGTGCAGCTGACCCGGCAGAAGCCGGAGGACCGCTACGACTACAAGGCCGTGATCGCAGCCATCAAGGCTGCGCTGCCGGGCATCCCGGTGGTGACCGATGACAACTACGCCGCCCTGAAAGTGGACGCCATCGGCTGCCAGGCGGGGGCCGACCTGTCCACCTTCTCCTGCTTCAAGATCCTTGGTCCGGAGGGCGTCGGTGCAGTGATCGGCAGCAAGGAGCTGATCGACCGCATCTACAAGATGCAGTATTCCGGCGGCAGTCAGGTGCAGGGACACGAAGCCATGGAGGCCCTGCGCGGCCTGATCTATGCGCCGGTGGCGCTCGCCATCCAAAGCGAGGTCAACGAGGAGCTGGTCCGTCGCCTGAACGCCGGCGAGGTCCCCCATGTGCGGCAGGCGTTCCTGGCAAACGCGCAGAGCAAGGTGCTGCTGGTGGAGTTTGATCAGGAGATCGCCGAAAAAATTCTGGACGCTGCCCCGAAGTTCGGCGCAGCGCCGCATCCGGTGGGCAGCGAGAGCAAATACGAGTTTGCCCCCATGATCTACCGTGTCAGTGGAACGTTCCGTGCGCAGGACCCGACCATTGAACACCGGATGATCCGCATCAACCCCATGCGCAGCGGCCCGGACACCATCATCCGCATCCTGCGCAGCTGCATGGAGCAGGTCGAGGAAAACTGAACCGCTGAAAAAACGAGAGGAAAAGGAGAGATGCCCTGTGTTTTTAAAGACCGTAATGGAGCGCAACCAGCCGTTGGTGCGTCTGGGCATTGAATGGCAGCAGAATGGCGTGATCCTGCCGGACACCTATCTGCTGGATTACGACACGATCCTGGAAAATGCCCGCAGCATCAAACAGGCAGGCGACGCAAACGGCGTGCAGAACTTTTTCATGCTCAAGCAGATCGGACGCAACCCCCTGATCGCCCGTGCGCTGACCGACATGGGATATGTGGGCGCTGTGTGCGTGGACTTCCGCGAGGCGCTGACGATGGTGGAAAATCAGATCCCCCTCGGCAACGTAGGGCATCTGGTCCAGATCCCCCGGGCGGCCCTGAAAAAGATCCTCCGCGCAAAGCCGGTGATCGTAACGGTGTACACGCTGGAAAAAGCCCGCGAGATCAGCGCAGTCTGCACCGAGCTGGGCCTGCACCAGAAGCTGATGCTCCGTGTTCTGGGAGAAGGCGACATGCTGTATTCCGGGCAGTACGGCGGCTTTGAATTGCAGGAACTGGACAGCGCAGTGCGTGCGATCGAGGCGATGCCGAACGTGGAGGTGGGCGGCGTGTGCAGCTTCCCTTGCTTTTTGTACGACGAAGCGGCACAGGACATCCTGCCCATGCCCAACCTCCGGACCGTGCAGACCGCAGCCGAAATGCTGCGCGCCCGCGGCTACCGGGACCTGATGCTCAATACGCCCAGTGCCACCTGCACCCACAGCATCCCGATGATCGCGGCGGCAGGCGGCACCCACGGGGAACCGGGACACGGCCTGACCGGAACGACACCGTATCATGCCGGCCACCCGGATGCCGAGGAGCGCCCCGGATACCTGTATGTTTCGGAGGTCAGCCACAATCTGGGCGATAAGGCGTACTGCTACGGCGGCGGGCATTACCGCCGCGGCCATATGAAGAACGCCCTGGTGGGCACGACGCCGGAAAATGCAAAGGTCGTGCCGGTGCTGCCGCCGGACGACTCCAGCATCGACTATCATTTTGAACTGCAGCAGAACTGTCCGGTCTCGGCTGCGGCGGTCATGGCGTTCCGGACACAGTTCTTTGTGACCCGGAGCCGGGTGGCAGTGGTCAAAGGGCTGTCCTCCGGCAAGCCGGAGCTGGCGGGCCTGTACTCTGCGCTGGGAGAACCGGTCCGGGAATGACAGAAAGGATAATTCGCAATGGGAAAGTTTGTTGTAATCGTTCTGGATGGTTTTGGTGTGGGCGCAATGCCGGATGTGCCGCAGGTGCGCCCTGCGGACTGCGGTGCCAACACCTGCGTGCATATCTTTGAGCGCACGCCGGACCTGAAGCTGCCCAATCTGGCAAGCCTTGGTCTGGCGAACATCGTGGGGCGGGAGTTCCCCGGCCTGCCGTTTGCGACGGATGCAACGTTCGGCCGTGCCGAGCTGATGCACGATGGTGCGGACACCTTCTTCGGCCATCAGGAGATCATGGGCACCCGCCCGGCAAAGCCCTTCGGCGAGCCGATCTGCAATAAGATCGAGCTTATCAAAAAGACGCTGGAGGATGCGGGTTACCATGTCCGGTATTACACCGGAACATCCGGCAAGCGCCTGCTGATCGTCAACGAGGCCTGCACCGTGGCCGACAACGTGGAATGCGATCCGGGTCAGGCCTTCAACGTCACGGCGGCCATCGACGACCTTGATTTTGAGGAAGAGCTCAAGATCGGTCATCTGGTGCGCAGCGTGTCGGTCGTGCCCCGCGTCATCACCTTCGGCGGGCGCGGCGTGCACCTGCAGAACCTGCTGGATGCCATTGAGGAACACGGCGATTACATCGGCGTGAATGCCCCGGCCAGCGGCGTTTACAACAACGACTACCATTGCATCCACATGGGCTACGGCGTTGACCCGGAGGTGCAGATCCCGACGATTTTGGGCAAGAGCGGCCTGCCGGTGTTCCTGCTGGGCAAGGTGGCCGACGTGGTCACGAACAATTACGGCACCAGCATCCCCATGGTGGACACGGCCAGCGTGCTGCAGCGCACCCTGGAGATCGTAAAGGAGCAGGAGACTGCGTTCATCTGCACCAACGTGCAGGAAACGGACCTGTGCGGCCACCGGGAGAATGTCGCAGCCTACGCAGACCGCCTGCGGGTGGCGGACGAATGGATCGGCAAGATCCGCGACGCCCTGGGCGAGGACGATATCCTCATCGTGCAGGCGGACCACGGCAACGACCCGACCATCGGACACCCGCACCACACCCGTGAGATGGTGCCGCTGATGATCCACAGCGCCCACTCCACCCCCAAGAATATCGGGATCCGCAAGACCCTCAGCGATGTCGGTGCGACCGCTGCGGACTATTTCCACAGCAAGGCACCGGAAAACGGCACCAGCTTTCTGCCGCTGCTGCTGAAGTAAAAACAAAGGAGCGGCGAACTTTTTTGTACAGAGGGCGCCTGCAATGCGCAAAAGCGGCAAAAGGAAACCCGGCAGGTATGCCATCTTATGATGACATACCTGCCGGGTTCTGTTTTATGGGTTGGTGCAGCGATTGCACCGATCCATAGCTTCATTCTAGTTTACTGCTCAATCGGCTTCATCGTGGGGATAC
>ERZ860590.1779-NODE-1779-length-10215-cov-3.154724_pt1 | contig 10215 bp, 8 predicted proteins | sample MGYA00509975_ERZ860590 | MGnify/ENA primary metagenome ERZ860590 (study PRJEB30046, sample SAMN00715250) | human gut metagenome | study: EMG produced TPA metagenomics assembly of the A metagenome-wide association study of gut microbiota in type 2... | reverse complement strand
AGTCTGCTGCGGCGGCTCATCCGCACGCCCGACCTTGTGCAGGAGGTGCAGCAGGCAGATACCGCCGCCAAAACAGAATATGCCCTCTGTTACTGCAAAAGCAGGGCAGACCCGGCCATGGTGCGCCGCGTGCGCAAAACGCTGGCCGCTGCAAAACCGGAACTGCTGCTGGATTCCAGCTATTTCGTGCCGTGGCTGCTGCCCAGCTGGGCCCGGCTGTTCACGCCGGTGAGCTATACTGAGCGCCCGGCCGCCGCGGCGGCAAAGCTCTGCGAGGGCAAGCTGGTAATTTTAGTCAACGGCAGCCCCTCGGCGCTGGTGCTGCCCGCGCTCTTCAGCGAGCAGTTCGAGTGTCTGGACGATTACGCCTCTACGGCGGCGTTCTCCTCTTTTCTGCGGGTGCTGAAGTACTTTTCCTTCTACCTTACTGTATTTTTGCCGGGGGTCTTTGTGTGCGTGGCGGTGCATCTGCCGGAGCTGCTGCCCCCGCAGCTGCTGTATAAGATCGAAGCAGCCGAAAAGGCCACCCCGCTGCCCCTGTTTGCCGAGATGCTGCTGGTGATCCTACTCTTAGAGATTATCCGGGAGGCCGGGCTGCGGATGCCGCAGTCGCTGGGTCACTCGGTCAGTCTGGTGTCGGCGCTCATCATTGGCGATGCCGCCATTGCCACCGGGCTTATGAGCACCCCGGTCATCTTTGTGGCCAGCATCACGGCCATTGCAGTCTTTGTCACCCCGGGTCTGTACGAGCCTGCCACCCTGCTGCGCATCGGCACGGTGCTGTTGGCAGGGCTTGCCGGACCAGTGGGACTGGCAGCAGCGTTTTTCGGCTTTTTGCTCAGCCTCGTCAGCACCGAAGCATTGGGTGTGCCGTATCTTGCGCCGCACCCGTTCCCGCAGCAGCCGCTTTCCGAGGACGGCGTTCTGCGCCGCAACTACCGGCAGCTGTCCCGGCGCGGGTTCAATATCTGGCAAAAGCGGGAGAAGGGAAAACGGCGGTCATGAAGCAGCAGACAGAACGTTTTACCCCGGCGGCGTTAACCCTCAGTGTGGTAACTGCGGCGCTGGCAGACGGCATCCCGCAAAGCGTTTCGGTGTGCCGGGCGCTGTGGCTGGGCGCTGTCAGCGCGGTGTGTCTGTGCATCCTTTCGGCGCTGGCAGTGGCAATGTTGCAGAACAAAGCGCCCTCCCTTGCGGTGCGGCTGGCACTGACAGCCGGGCTTTTTATGGAACTGGTGCACACCCTCGTGCAGGCACAAGGGCTGTGCACGGCAGAGTTTTCCTCCATGGCGCTGCTGGGCTTTCTGCCGCTGCTGCTCTGGGCGGGGTGGTGCATCCGTCCCGCAAGCTGGAACGCCTCGGCGCGGGTGCTGTGGTGGTTTGTAGCCGTGGGCGGCGTGGTCTGCCTGCTGGGGCTCGCCGGTCAACTGCACTGGTACCGCCTGTTCCCTCCGGCACAGCCGGCCGCAGCAGGTTGGAACGTACCGGTCTACGCTGAATATTTTGCCGGAGCCCTTCTGTGCAGTGCACGGTCTGCCCGCCGCACGGTCTGGCTACCGGTATGGGGCTTTGCGGTTCAGGCAGCGGCTTTGCTGGGCGGCGCTTTGCTGTTTGGCAGCAGCACCTACCCCCGGCTGGAGTTGCTGCGGGCGTGGAGCGGCGGAAGCTTTTCCCGCATGGATGCGCTGCTTTTGCTGCTGTGGCTGCTGTGTGCCGTCTACCGGGCGTCCATGCTGTGCGCCGCTGTCCGCTTGCTCTGGCAGCAGCCGGAAGCAGAGGTGCAGCCATGAGAAAACAGAAATCTTACAAGCCGCTGCTGTTTTTACTGTTGGCAGGGTGGTGTCTTTTATTCCTGCGCTGCGAAAGCACCGAGAAAAGCATGGTGCGGGCGGTGTATCTGGCACAGACCGAACAGGTGTATCAGGCAGGGCTGCTCTATCAGGCACCGCAGGCCGCCGCCGATGCCGCCGAGGCCTCTGCCGCGTTACAGTTTGTGCAGGCAGAGGGACAAACGATGGAACAGGCGCTGGCTGGGGCAGAGCAGGCACTGCCCCAAACCGCAAGCTACCGCCTGTGTGACTATCTGCTGCTGTCAAAAGCGGAAGAACCATTATTAACAGAGTACGAGCAGCTGGTGCTGCGGCGCGGCTGCGGCCGCACAGCCGCAAGACTGTTTTGCGCAGAAGGAGAGATAGACCGCCTTGCCGCACGGGCCGCCCTGCCGGATGCTCTGATGGCACAAATAAAGGCCGCAGCACCCACCGCACCCCGGCTGTATGAGCATACAGAGCCGGGACTTCTGCCTGTTCTCGGGTGGAACGCGGAAGAGGTAACGATACAGGAGGGCGGTGTTCTGCACACCGTAGCGGGCGATACGCCCTTGTCCTTGGAGCAGGCCGAGGTCTACCGGCTGCTTACCGGGCAGGGCGACACCCGGCAGCTCTGGCTGGAAGGGGAACGCATCGGCATCCGGCGCTGCATCGTTTCGGTCACCCTGCAAAAGGGGCAGGTGCTTGTGCGGCTGGACTGTCAACGCGCTGCCCACAGCCCGCTGCCCACGCAGGCGCAGCAGCAACAGCTGGCGGCGCAGTGCACTGCGCTTTTGCAAGGTTGCTGGCAGCAGGGCGTGGATGTGCTGCACCTGCAAGCCCGGGCAGCGCTGCAAAGCGGCAGCATTGCGGGCTTTGACCCAACAAAAAACGTCTGCCCGCAATTACGGACAGACGTGCATTTCATGCTGTATTAAGAGGCAGTAGGGAAAGTAACGGTAATGGTGGTGCCAACGTCTACCTGACTTTCCAGCTTGATGCGGGCGTTGTGGATGCGGGCAATGTGCTTGACGATGGCAAGCCCAAGCCCGGTGCCGCCGGTGGCCTTGCTGCGGCTCTTGTCCACCCGGTAGAAGCGCTCGAACACGCTGGCCTGTGCTTCCCGCGGGATGCCGATGCCATTGTCGGTCACGGTCAGGGAGCAGTGTCCGTCCCGGTTGCAGGTGGTGATGATTTGTACCTTACCGCCCGGGCGGTTGTAGCGGATGGCGTTGTCGCACAGATTCTGGCACAGTTCATCCAGCAGCGCGCGGCTGCCAAGCACCGGGGCGCTCTCGCCCAGATAAGTCAGGGAGATATAGGCGCGGCGGGCGTTCAGTTTCTGGCGCTCCACACACTCCTTGGCAACCTCCAAAAGGTCTACCGTTTCCATCACGGGGGTGTCCCCGGTCTCACTTACGGTATCCAGCTTAGAAAGCTGCAAAATGTCGTTGACCAGCTGGATCATGCGGGTGGCCTCGCTGTGGATCTTGCGGCCGAAATCCGGCACATCCTCCGGCTTTGCAATGCCGGTCTCAATCAACTCTGCATAGCCGGAAATGCTGGTCAGCGGGGTCTTGAGCTCATGGCTGACATTGGCAGTAAACTCCTGCCGCATTTTCTCGTTGTTTTCTCGCAGAATGCGGTCGGAGTGGATGCTCTCTGCAAAGGGGATCAGTTCCCGGTAGGGCACATTTTCCTGAATGTGATCCAGATCCTCAGTCATGTTCAGCACCGGCTGTACCAGTGCTTTGGTCAGCAGGGCGGCCAGCACCGCAGCAGCCAGCATCAGTGCCACGCAGCTCAGCACGATGGCTGGGATGGTGGCATCGTAGATGGACCACACGGTCTCGGCGTCCTGTGCCACGCGCAGCACATCCCCGCCGGAAAGCCGGAGCGCATAGTAATAGGTCTCGTAGCCCATGGTCTGAGAATCGCGGATGTCCCGACCCTCGCCGTTTGCAATGGCATCGCGGATCTCCGGGCGGGTCAGATGGTTCTCCATGGGCTGGTCGGTGGCAGATTCAAACAGCACGCTGCCGTCCTGACTGATCAGCGTCACGCGCAGATCATCGGTCACAAAGGCACTCAGCTGTGTGGGGTCTCCGGTCTGCTCGTACCCGGCGCGCACAAGGTCGGTCTCGCGCTCCAAAGCCGACCATGCCTGCGCCGTAAAGGCCTTATGGAACACAAAAATGCACAGCACTGCGGTGAATATAAGCCCCAGAAAGCCCATCAGGAACAACCGGTAGCTGATCTTTTCTTCCATGCTGCGCAGCTTCATTCTTCTTCGGCCTCCTCATCGGTCAGCTTGTAGCCCACCTTGCGCACAGTGCAGATGTAACGCCCCGCATCGCCCAGCTTTTTGCGCAGGGTGCGGATGTGCATATCCACGGTACGGCTTTCCACCGAGATGTCGGTGCCCCACACTACCTGCAAAATGGTCTCGCGGGTCACCACCAGACTGGTGTTTTCCAGCAGCAGACGCAGCAGGCAGTATTCCTTGTAGGTCAGCTCCACAGGGGTGCTGTTTACCGTAACGCTGTGGCGGGCGTTATCTAGCTGGATCTCGTGGAAAACCAGCACATCCGGCCTTACCTCCGGGGCAGAGCGCCGCAGCGCCACACGCACCCGGCTGAGAAATTCCATAATGCCGAAAGGCTTTGCAATGTAGTCATCCGCGCCGCAGTCCAGCCCGCGCACGGTGTCCAGCTCGCTGGATTTTGCAGTGACCATAATGATTGGCAGCCTACGCAGGGAAGGGGTGTTGCGCAGCTTTTTCAGGATGGAAAAGCCGTCCTCGCCGGGCAGCATCACGTCCAAGATCACCAGCTCCGGCTCGGCAGCACGCATGGCCTGCCAGAAAGGCTCGGCACTCTCAAAGCCCTGCACTTCGTAGCCGTTAGATTGCAGGGCATACTGCTCCAGCTCGCGGATGGAAGCGTCGTCCTCTACAATATAGATCATAACTCAATTCTCCTCAGCAGTCTGTCCGTCCGGGAACAAATACCGCTCGCGGTAGCGGTCCAGACGGCGGTGGAATTCTTCACTTTCCTTGGTGTCGTTGCCGTGGCGCAGATCGTTCAGATAAGCGTGGGTATCAAAGCTGTCCTGTGCCACCTCGATCTGTGCAACCGCCACATTGCTGCAATGGTCGCACACACGCTCGTAGTTGGTCAGCAGATCGTCCAGCACAAAGCCGTACTCAATAGAGCAGCTGCCGGCCTGCAGGCGGGCAACGTGTCGCGCCTTAATGGCACGCACCAGCTCGTTGACCACGGCCTCCAGCGGCTCCACCTTGGAGGCAAGGTGCAGATCTCCCTTGCGGAAAGCATCGGTGGTGCGGCTCAGGGTGTCCTGCACCGCATCCTCCAGAACCTGCAGCTCCTCCTGTGCATCCTTGGAGAAGTGAATCTCCTTCTGGTGCATCTCCTCGGCAGATTCCAGCAGGTTGACGGAATGGTCGCTGATACGCTCAAAATCACTGATGGTGTGCAGCAGGGTGTTCACGCTCTGGCTGTCGGTGTGGTTCAGTTCCCGACCGGACAGCTTGACCAGATAAGTGCCCAGCGCGTCCTCGTACCGGTCCACCCGGCACTCCTCGTCCCGCACCTTCTGGGCAAGTTCATCGTTCCATTCGTGGGTCAGGCTCATGGCCTGCACTACGCCCACCCGGGCAAGCTCTGCCATTTCGGCGGTAGCGGCGCGGGCGCGCTCCACAGCCACAGCGGGGGTGTTCAGCAGACGGTCATCCAGCAGCGCAAACTCCTCTTTTTCCGGGGAATCGGGAATGGTCAGGATAGCCAGCTTTTCCAGCCCGGTGGCAAAGGGCAGCAGAATGACGGTGGCCAGAATGTTGAACACCGAGTGCACGATTGCAATGCCCCAAGCCTCGATGGTGGTATTCACAAAGGCAAAGTGGCAGACAGCGTTGAGCCCGTAGAACCCGAACAGGAAGATGCTTACACCGATGATGTTGAAGTACAGGTGTACCATGGCAGCCCGGCGGGCGTTTTTGTTAGCACCCACCGAGGACAGCAGTGCGGTCACACAGGTACCGATGTTCTGACCCATGATGATGGGGATGGCACTGCCGTAGGTGATGACGCCGGTGGCGCTCAGTGCCTGCAGGATGCCCACGCTGGCGCTGGAGCTCTGGATGATGCCGGTGACCAGTGCGCCCACCAGAACGCCCAGCAGGGGGTTGGAGAAGCGGGTGAACAGGCTGGTGAACCATGCCTCGTTTTGCAGCGGCAGCACCGCGTTGGACATGGTGGTCATACCGGTCATCAGCACAGCAAAGCCGATGAGGATGGTGCCAACACCTTTTTTCTTCTCACTCTTACACATATACAGCAAAATGCCAATAAATGCAAGCACCGGGCTAAAAGAAGTGGGCTTGAGCAGCTGGATGAACAGGCTGTCGCCCTGCAAGCCGGAAAGGCTCAGAATCCAGCTGGTCACGGTGGTGCCCACGTTGCTGCCCATGATCACGCCAATGGCTTGATGCAGCTCCATGATGCCGCTGTTGACAAAGCCCACCACCATAACCGTGGTAGCGCTGGAACTCTGGATCACGGCGGTCACGCACAGACCCAGAAAAAAGCCCTTGAGGGGGTTATCGGTCAGTTTGCTGAGAATTTTCTGCAGCTGGCCGCCGGCCTGCTTTTCCAGTGCCTTGCCCATGATGTCCATACCGAACAAAAACAGGGCCAGACCTCCCAGCAGCGAAAAGACATTAAAAATGGTCATAAGTGTTTTCCTCACTTTTCTTGACGTGTTTTTCTCCTGTGCTTTAAGTATAGAAAAACAATGTAAAATCTGAAATCGCCGAAATGTAAAACCCATGTAAAGTAAGAAAAATGTAAAAATCCTGTGCACACGCTGCGATGCAGCGTTAGTTTCCCACTGCGGGTACAAAAACAGCAACCCGGGCGTTGTATTTGCCGCCGAATTTTATTATAATATGAATAAGAGTGCCCGCAGTACAGCGCGGCAAAAGGATACAGGAGGAACCAGGATGGGTACGTTCAATGTTTCGCTTAAAACGCTGACCGACCGCGTCAGCATGGAAGTGGTATACACCCCCCGGGCGCTGGATGAAATCAGCGTAGAGATCGCCGAGGTCAACCGCCCGGGTCTGTTTCTGGCGGGCTATTATGATTACTTTGATAAGCTCCGTTTGCAGATCATGGGTCTGGCAGAGATGAACTTTCTGTCCGGCCTGACGGCAGAAAAGCGCTACGAGGCGCTGGAACAGCTGTTCCGGCAGCAGCCCCCGGCGGTCATCGTCTGCCGCAGCGAGGAGCTGGAACCCTTCCCGGAGATGCAGGAGCTGGCGCAGAAGCACGCGGTTGCCCTGCTGCGTTCCAACGAGACTACCTGCACTTTGATGGGCAGCCTGATCAGCGTACTGAATCTGGAGCTTGCGCCCCGCATCACCCGGCACGGCGTGCTGGTGGAGGTGTACGGCGAAGGCATCCTGATCCTTGGCGACAGCGGCATCGGCAAAAGCGAGCTGGCCATTGAGTTGGTCAAGCGCGGCCACCGTCTGGTGGCAGATGATGCCGTGGAGCTGCGCAAGGTGTCCAACCGTCAGATCATGGGCACTGCCCCGGAAAATATCCGCCACTTCATTGAGCTGCGCGGCATTGGCATCGTCAATGTGGCCCGTGTGTACGGCGTGGGCGCGGTCAAGCTGAGCGAAAGCCTTGACCTTGTGGTTCAGCTGGAAGCATGGGACCCCACCAAGAACTACCAGCGCACCGGTCTGGAAAGTGAATACTACGACATTCTGGGCGTCAGCATTCCCAGCACCAGCATCCCGGTCTCTCCCGGCCGTAATCTGGCTGTGGTGCTGGAGACTGCAGCCATCAATAACCGCCAGAAGAAGATGGGCTACAACGCAGCCAAGGAGCTGCTGATCCGGCTGGGACTGGATGACAAAATGGACTGATTTTCCCGATAAAAAAGGAGCCTGACCCTATGGAACAACTCAAGCAGCTGCTGACCGCAGCAGGCATTGCTTATAAAGAAAACGAGCCGCTGGCAGCGCACTGTACTTTTAAAATCGGCGGCCCGGCGCGGCTGTTCGTGCAACCGGTAGATCATGCACAGCTTTGCCGCACCGTTGCCCTGTGCAAGGCGCAAAGCGCCCGGTACTATCTGCTGGGAAACGGCAGCAATATTCTGTTTGCCGACGAGGGCTACAACGGCGTGGTGCTGGATATTTCCTCCATGCAGGACACTGTGGAGGTGCACGGCACACAACTCACCGCCGGGGCGGGCGTGCGGCTCTCGGCGCTGTGCAAAACGGCGCTGGAACACGGCCTGACCGGACTGGAATTTGCCTACGGCATCCCCGGTACGGTGGGCGGCGCAGTCTACATGAACGCCGGTGCTTACGGCGGCGAGATGAAGGATGTGCTGACCACGGTGCAGTACCTCACCGCCGAGGGCGAGGTGAAGGAGGCTGCGGCAGCGGAGCTTGACCTGCGCTACCGCCACAGCATTTTTGAAGAAAACGGCGGCTGTATCCTCTCGGCGCAGTTTGCCCTGACTCCGGGCGAACCGGAGGCTATTCGCGCAAAGATGGACGAACTGATGGCAAAACGGCTGGATAAGCCCAGCGCAGGCAGTACCTTCAAGCGCCCGGTGGGCGCTTTTGCCGCTGCCCTCATTGACCAGTGCGGTCTGCGGGGCTACCGACACGGCGGTGCCGCCGTCAGCGAGAAGCACTGCGGCTTTGTGGTGAACCTTGGCGGCGCCACCTGCGCAGACGTGCTGGCGCTGTGCGAAGAAGTACGCACCATCGTAAAGGAAAAGACCGGTTATAATCTGGAAAAAGAGATCCGCGTAGTCCGCTGAACTGCGTAAATAGAGGGAGTGTGGAACACAGATGGAGCTGTTGATCGTCAGCGGACTTTCCGGCGCGGGAAAGTCTGTGGCTATGAATGCGCTGGAGGATATCGGATTTTTCTGCATCGATAACGTCCCGGCGGGGCTGCTGCCCAGCATTACGGCGTTTTCCAAGGCGGGCGACAACCAGCTGGAGCGGGTGGCGCTTTCCATGGACGTGCGCGGCTGCCGCAGCAGGGAACAAATCGAGACTGCCCTGCAGCAGCTGGACGAGCAGAAAACACCCTATAAGATCCTGTTTCTGGATGCGCCGGACGATGTGCTGATGCGCCGCTACAGCGAGACCCGCCGCCGCCACCCCATCAGCATTGCAGAGGGCATCTCTACCAGGGATGCCTTTTTGAAGGAGCGGCAGATCTTACAGCCCTTAAAGGAACGCGCAAACTATACCATCAATACCGGTCTGCTTTCTACCTCTCAGAATAAAGAGCGTATCTGCGATTTGTTCATGAAAAACGGCGGGGCAAAAAATGCCATGCGTCTCACCATTATGTCCTTCGGGTTCAAGTTTGGTTTGCCGCCGGAGGCCGACCTTGTGCTGGATGTGCGCTGCCTGCCAAACCCCTTCTATGTGCCGGAACTGAAGCACAAGACCGGACTGGATCAGGAAGTGGTAGATTTTGTCATGGGCTACCCCGAAGCACAGGAGCTGCTGCGCCGGTACGAGAACTTTTTGCAGTACGCACTGCCGCTCTATGTCAAGGAAGGCAAAAGCCAGCTGACCATTGCGGTGGGCTGCACAGGCGGCAAGCACCGCTCCATCACATTCGCACGCAAGCTTGCGGAATACTGCACCTCTCTGGGCTACGAGCCCGGGGTGCAGCACCGGGATGCCGTGCGCTGAAAACAGAGGAAATACTATGAGTTTTGCATCCAGTGCGCGGGAGGAAATCGCGCAGCGCAGCCCCACCAAGGAATGCTGTGTGCGTGCAGCTGCCTATGGCATTGCCTGCTTTGCCAAATACTTTGATGCCCGCGGCCTTGTGCTGCAAACCGAGCAACCCCATACGGTGCAGCTGGCGCAGCAGCTGTTTGCCCGCTGCGGCATCCGGGGCGAGATCCTAGAAAAGCCCCGCGTCAGCGGTGTGCTGTACGAGTTCAATATCCGCGATGCGGAGCAGGTCACCCGCCTGCACGAGCTGTTCGGCACCACCGGCAGGGAGACCAGCTTGCAGATCGACCCCGGGCTCATCCGTTGTCAGACCTGCGTCAGCGCCTATATCGCCATGGCCTTTTTGTGCAGCGGCACGGTCACCGACCCGCAAAAGGAATATAATCTGGAATTTCTCACCTCCCGGACGAACCTCGCCCGGGATTTTGAAGCGCTGCTGGCTGAGCACGAGTTTGCGCCCCACCGCACCCGCCGCAACGGCGTGAACCTGATCTACGTCAAGACCGGTGCCAATGTGGAGCGGCTGCTCCGCTTTATGGGTGCTGCGGATGCTGCAACACAGATCAGCGTACTCAAGGCGTTCAAGCAGGTGCGCAA
>ERZ860590.1773-NODE-1773-length-10275-cov-2.090313_pt1 | contig 10275 bp, 8 predicted proteins | sample MGYA00509975_ERZ860590 | MGnify/ENA primary metagenome ERZ860590 (study PRJEB30046, sample SAMN00715250) | human gut metagenome | study: EMG produced TPA metagenomics assembly of the A metagenome-wide association study of gut microbiota in type 2... | reverse complement strand
CTTTGCTTCTCTTGTCTTCTCTATATTGCTAAGAAGTGATGGTGCAATAACACCAACCAATACTACCATGATAGCGATTACTACCAAGAGTTCTACGAGGGAGAAACCCTTATTGTCTTTGTTTAACTTTTTCACACTAAAGTCTCCTTTAAATATAAATTATTAATTTTTTGGCTTAAGCCTATATATGTTATGCGGTGTTCGGGTCGACACCAAAATAACCTGCCTTATTTTTAACCTATTCCATTATACAATGCCATCATAGGTGCGTACACAGCTGCAATTATAGCTACAACGATAACTGCGAGAAATACAATTACAAGCGGTTCAAGAAGTGCTGCCATCTGCTCGGTTGCCATAGTTACTTCTTCGTCATAGTAATCAGCTACGTTATCAAGCATTTCTTCAAGACTACCTGTCTCTTCACCTATGCCGACCATATGTACAATCATTGGTGGGAATATTCCGCTCATCTTTAAAGGTCTTGAGAGCGGCTGTCCACCTTTTACTTTCTCCTGAGTATCAGCAAGTGCATCCTCATAGACAACATTTCCTATTACTTTTGCTGTAATTGACAATGCTTCAACTACAGACATACCCGCCGCAAGAAGTGTTGACATAGTTCTTGCAAACCTTGAACATGCAGTCTTGGTATTAAGATTTCCGAATACCGGAGCCTTGAGCTTCAGATTACCGAACATTCTCTTTCCCATAGGTGTATTCCCATATATTCTTACACCTATCACAACACCTGCAATAACAATAACCATAGGAATCCAGTTTGTAATAAGGAAATCACTGAGACTCATTACTGCAAGTGTATACTTCGGCATATCCATATCCATATCTGCAAATGTATCCATAAATCCCGGAAGCACTGCCACAAGCATTACAATCATGACAATAATGGCTACAATTATAAGAACGATAGGATACATCATAGCCTTCTTTAAAAGTCCTTTGAGCTTATTCTCCTTCTCAAAATGCACTGCCATTCTCGACAATGATTTTTCAAGTGAGCCTGACTGCTCACCTGCCGCAACCATGTTAAGGAGCATCTCCGGGAACATCTCACCCTGTTTACGCATCGCAGTTGAAAGGGTCTCACCTTTCTCAACACTCGCCTTAGTCTCCACTATAGCCTGTGCTAACTTCTTATTCTCAGTCTGCTGTGAAAGCATGTCGAGAGCTTCTAATACACTTACTCCAGCTTTTAATATACTATTGAACTGCCTGCAGAATACTGATAAGTCTCTTATGGAAGCCTTCTTCTTTCCAATATTCAAATCAATATCTTTGTTAAGAAAAGATGCCTCCTTGACGGACACTATCATGCCTGCCTCTGCTTTCAAGACTGCCCGTGCCTTATCTAAGCTGTCCGCTTCAACATTCCCTTTTTTCTTCTTGCCTTCCTTTGTGACAATCTCATACGAATATGCTGCCATTATGCACAACCTCGCTCACGTTTTACATTCCTGTACCAAAAGCAGGCACAATTTTAACCTATATCAGATTTATTTATGTTTTATTATAGTAATTCTTATCAACTTTGTCCATAGTTTTAGTTTAATTGTTTATGGTAAATTATGACTATTTTCTACATAGTTCGACACAAAAAAAAGCTCCTACATTATGTATTTATGTAAGAGCTTACATTTACATGTGCGGCTAATCCGGATCAGACATCATCCAGCCGGATATTTTAACCTATTGCACATATTTTTGTGCCTGGTCTATTGTCAGCGAAAATTTTTCCATTATCTTTTCGACAATTATATCCTTCGTCATACCCATATCTTTCAAAATATCAACTGTACCCCTGATTCCTTGTTCTATCCCCTGCTCTATCCCCTGTTCTATTCCCTGTTCTATCCCCTGTTCTATTCCTTGTTCTATTCCTTGCTTCATCCCTTGCTCTATTCCTTGCTTCATCCCTTGCTCTATTCCTTGCTTCATCCCTTGTTTCATTCCCTGCTCTATCGCTCTCTCCATTACAACCTCACTCAAATTACACATACTATCAATCCTCCCTTCAAGCTGCGTTGTCATCTTCATATCATATTTTTCTTCAAGCTTATGCTTCTTAATCTCACTATCCTCACTTGACAGCACATCCTCAAGCATTGCAATGAGCCTGTTTTTTGACTCTGCCTCACTATAATTCTTTCGGATGCGTATGACCATACCGCACATTTTATCAAGCATTGGGAAATCATATGTTTTTCCATACAATCTATCTGCCTTCAACGAAATACGGCTGATGGAATCCGCATCGTCATCTGCGTCCATGCATATCCAGATACTGTAAACTTTTTTTATTTTGTCGTACTCACTCTTCGTAAAGTCTATACCCTTCTGGGAAGATATAAGTCTGGCAAGATAATACACTATGCGGCTCTCAATGTGATACCCTAGTTTTCTAAAATCCGTACTTTTCTGTGCCTCCACATTTATAATAATCTCCAGCACAGCCGCTTCAACTATAAGCAAAAAGCGAATATCATATGTAATGTAACCTTCGTTCAAAATAGAATCCTCTGCCCCGATACTCTCAACCTTTTTCATGTTGGTAAGTCCCGGTGCCGTAGGAACTGCGCCGATTCTTATGCTGCTAACGTCAATACAGTTCATTATCTCTTCCACGCTTAGCTTCTCCACCTCTGAGACAGTATGCTTGACTATTCTTGCAAGCACCTGTATGTCAGCAAGCAGTTCCTTGACATTTTTGTCATATCTTGCCCTGAGCGCTTCCATTGCTTCTAAAGTATCCCCTAAATGTGTCTGTACTTTCATTGTACCTCCTCTTAAATTATATACCGAAAAATGTGGCAAAACAACTGTTTTCACCCTATTTTTCATTACAATAGCTTCATGTACACTGTGCTATCGTATCCCCCACAAAATATCATATTGCTTATATTAGGCATTACAATACTTTGAAATAATTATATAATCGATTATGGCACAATACAATCCCACTTTTGTTTAATAAAGCTTCAATTAAGCATTAATATATAGTCTTATGTTTTGCGCATCACAGATTTATTTCAATTTGCAAATGTCGGTTTCTTTTACTTCAAAATCACTATCATTAAACCGTCAAATCTGTCCTAAAAACAAAATATACCCACAAGAAAATAATTATATTTTACTTTCCTGCAGGTATACTATCCTACATTTTTCTATATAGATTCGAATTCCAAAACTCGTTGATTTATTTTAATAGTGTATAACATGTCATACAAAATTAAGTTTACAGAGCATGTTTTGCACCCGAATCCTATATATCACATTATGTCATTCTTCAAAGAAATACATCCACCTATAGATACTTAAAATGCATTATCTATTCTCTTTTCCATAAGCAGTCCATCGCGAGCATATGAAACAGCGTTTTCCTTATCAATATCTCCCTTCATATAAAGGTCAAAAATTGCATCGTCCATAGTCTGCATTCCCTGCTTTTTGCTTGTCTGGATAGTAGAGTTAATCTGTGGACTCTTCGCTTCGCGGATGAGGTTCTTGATAGCAGGAGTGCTATGCATCACTTCAAATGCTGCAACTCTGCTCTTTCTGTCGGCTGTCGGTATAAGCTGCTGGCTTATGACGGATTCAAGCACCATTGAGAGCTGGACTCTGATCTGCTGCTGCTGATGAGGCGGGAACACATCCACAATACGGTCTATTGTGCTTGCTGCACCTATTGTATGAAGTGTTGATAAGACAAGATGTCCTGTCTCGGCAGCAGTGATTGCTGTTGATATAGTCTCAAGGTCTCGCATCTCTCCGACTAAGATTACATCCGGGTCTTCACGCAGGGCTGCGCGGAGTGCATTTGAATAGGAGTGTGTATCAAGTCCTATCTCCCGCTGATTTACCATTGCCTTCTTATGATTATGAAGGTACTCTATAGGATCCTCAAGCGTGATCACATGAACCTCCCTTGTGGAATTAATCTTGTCAATAATGGATGCAAGCGTTGTTGATTTACCTGAACCTGTAGGTCCTGTCACAAGAACAAGTCCTCTCTTTCTCTGATACAGGTCTACCACCGATTTAGGAATACCAAGCTCCTCAGGAAGCGGAATCTTGGTTGAGACAAGACGTATTGATGCTGCCATTGAGCCGCGCTGGTGAAATACATTTACACGATAGCGCCCTATCTGTGTTATCGAATATGAAAAATCAATCTCTCCGAGCTCCTCAAACTGCTGCAATCTCTTGTCACTCATCATTGCGCTTATCACAGCCTCCGTGTCTGTAGGAAGAAGTCTTGGATAATCCATATCCACAAGTATTCCATTGATACGCATCTTAGGCGGAAGTCCGACTGTGATATGTACATCTGATGCTTTATTTTCCTTTGCTGTTATAAGAAGTTCCTCTATAGTCATATAAATCCTCTTTTCTGTAATTAATTCCTTTGGCATCTGCAAGACACAGTTTTGTATCATAACTGATATACATTCTGTCTATATTCGATCTGCCGATGTCCGATATTAATTATCCACATTGTATGTAATCTTCATCATCTCTGAAAATGTAGTAGTTCCGTCAAGAACATACTCTACCGCTGAAGCCCTGAGAGTATGCATTCCCTCCTCGACTGCCGCATCCATGATATCATCCGCATTTCGCTTGTCAGCAATCATTCTCTTTAGGCGCTTTGTGATAGGCATTATCTCGTATACACCTATTCGTCCGTAATAACCTATATTGTTACATAGCTTGCATCCCTTGGGTTCATGAAGCTTACATGGATTGTCGAGCGGAACACCAAGTATCCTTTTTTCTTCATCCGTAGCTTCCCTTGTATTGTCCCTGCCGCATTCACACAGCCTCCTAACAAGTCTCTGCGCAATTATGCCAACTAGCGAATCACTTAACAGATAAGGCTCAATGCCCATATCAATCAGACGTGATACAGATGATGCTGTATTGTTAGTATGCAGTGTACTGACAACGAGATGTCCTGTTATAGATGCTTTTACTGCAATACCGGCAGTCTCTGAATCTCGTATCTCACCTATCATGATAATATCAGGATCCTGCCGCAGAATCGAACGAAGTGCATTTGCAAAAGTTAAGTCAGCTTTTGAATTTACCATTACCTGATTTATACCATCAATATTCGCCTCGACAGGGTCTTCTACTGTGATAATATTAACGTCCATCTTGTTAAGCTCACTAAGAGCCGTATATAGAGTTGTAGACTTACCTGAACCTGTCGGTCCGGTTACAAGTATGATTCCGTGAGGATTCTTTAAAATATTGTCAAACTTCACCATATCGTCAGGCTTAAGTCCAAGCTTGCTCTTCTCACGCTTAAAGCCCGCCTTTAATGCAAGTCTCATAACAACCTTCTCGCCATAACAGGTAGGAAGGCTTGACACTCGGATATCATACTCCTTATGGTCAACATCGATTGTTATACGTCCATCCTGAGGCTTTCTCTTCTCCGATATATCCATACCGGATATAATCTTGATACGTGCTATCATAGCAGAATACAATGCTTTATCATAGGTTATCGCTTCGTTTAATGTACCATCTATACGATACCGGATTCTTATACTGTACTCAAACGGCTCTATATGGATATCGCTGGCTCTCTGTCTGGCTGCCTGCTCTATTATGTTGCGCACAAGCTGTACAATAGGCGAATTCTCAACATCCTCCCTTTTTTCATCATCCTGTGCATTCTCATTATCATATATCGCCTGCTCCTGCTTATATGCCTCAGCAACCGCCATAGCCTTCTCTCGTCCGAAATATTTATCGATAACTGTCTGAATGTCAGAAAGCTTGCTAAGAACCGGTACAACTTCCATACCTGTTATAATACTGACATCATCTATCGCCATGATGTCCATAGGATCAGCCATTGCAACCCATAGAACATTCGCCCTGTTTTTATCAAACATATAAGGGATGAGTTTTAATCGCCTTGCATTGTCTTCATCGATAGTTCTTACGGCTTTCTCTTCAATGGACGCAGCTGCCACATTTACATATTCCACATTAAGATGCCTGCACAGCACATCTATCATATCATCCTGTGATACATAGCCTAAATCAACAAGCGTATCACCAAGAAGCTTTCCTTTAATCTTCTGCTCCTTGAGCGCCGATTCAAGCTGTTCCTGCGTAATCTTTCCTTCACTGATAAGCACATCACCAAGTCTTATCTTCTTACGAATACCGCTTATCATTGCACATTCTCCTCCAGCTTGACTCCTTCTAATACTTCACTATTATACTGAACTTCCGTATTCTGCATAATCTCATTAAAAAGCGTATCATAATCCTGCCCGCACACATATCGCAGCTCAGGATTATTGCGTCCAATCATAAACTCACCGTCGCCATTTATTATTGCATTAGTGTATTCGAACACAAACCATCCATCTTCCGAATAGTTATTGTTAGAAATAACAGTATCAAAAACATACAAAATAATATTTTCGTACTGTGATGCCCCATCTCCATGTCCTGACATAAATATAACCTTATCGAGTTCTATTTTATCAGCCCACTCATTATTGTCCTGATAAAGATAATCAGAGCTTCCTGTCAGCCTGTACAGCATTCTCGTTGTTGTATCGTCTGTCGCTGTCCGTATCTGTGCTGCACATTCAGCCGCAATCGCATTCAACTGTGTATAATCAAGCTGTGAACTGTCATATATGTACGAGTCGAGTCCCTCAACCGTGTAATCCATTGACGTGACATCCGTATAGTAATAATAAAGTTCCGCTGTCTTAGCATCGATTTTACACTTTATTGTGATAACATCACCGTTTTTAAGTCCCGATGTCCTGCCTTCTATGACGTACTCAAGATTTTTAATGTATGAGTCTGTCGAATTGTTGGTATATGTAACAAAAGCGTATGGTGCAGTCCCTGTAACCTCAACCTTGAGATCCTTGAACACATCTATCTGTGTACCTTCATCAAGTCCTGAAATGTCAACCTTTTTCACAAAATCATTCACGTTTATCTTAAGCTCGTCAGCCACAGCAGCATCGTATGTGACTGTTATATTAACTGCATCCCCATTAGCAAGCTTATCTACTTTGTCACATGTAAGTCCCAGTGATGATACAAATGTATCATATTTTGCTTTCTCATCCGCAGATGCGTCAACTCCGGCAAGTGCACTGTAAATGCCTTCCGTGTCAAGATATACTGTCGCCGTTGCGCGCCCGGACAAACCTGATACGCTTGTCATTATGTATGGGCTGATTGATATGTTTTTCCTGCCGGCACTACAGCCGCACAACAGCAATACCATCGCTGACAACAATATATATTTTATTTTCTTCATTAAACCCTAACCTCCAAAAACTAACTGTTCTCCTTTTTAAGCACTTATCAGAATATCCTCATCAGCTTTGTCAACATGCCCACAGGCAACCGCCCTTCTCAATTCATCAAGACTCACTGAGTAGAGCAGTCTTTCCTGTCCATTAACAATTCTTATAAAATCTGTCTCTCCCTTACCATGCTCATAACAGAAATAATCCACATTTACCATTCCGAGCAATGTTTTGTATCTGCCTATTCTGTCATTTACATTCTCATACGCATGCGTGAGAGTATCGATATCATAAAACTCCATATCCCATAGCTGTTCACCGCACACAATCTTTGCCTTTTTTCTAACCTTGATATACGCATCACGGTACACATCATCGGCGCGCTTAATTCTGACAGATATCCCCTTCCAGTGTTCCTTAACCGTTTCAAAAAAGGCATTAAAACGTTCAACATCGTCACTGTACAAAAGCTTTTGAAGTGCTCTGTACGCTTCCCTTCCGATGTATTCAAAATACTTTTCACTTCCGTAGCGAACATCAAAGAACTTGTCCACTGTAAATTTTCCACACTCTATATTATCAAGAACCATATTAATGTTCCTTTCAAACATTTTATCAAAAGTATACCATATTGTATTTGAACTTACAAGCATTTGCCCATTGCAAAAGCATTATAGGCACATGCATCTATTCGAGATAATGTCTCATGCTGCTCAGTGCATTTTTCTCAAGCCTTGACACCTGTGCCTGGCTCATCCCTATCTCATTTGCAACCTCCATCTGGGTTTTTCCTTGAAAAAAACGCAGTTCAATAATGTTTCTTTCCCTGTCCGGCAGTCTGTTCACAGCATCTCTTATCGCCATATCCTTCACCCAGTTCTCTTCAAGGTGCTTTTTATCGCTTATCTGGTCCATCACATACAGCGTATCTCCTCCGTCCGTATATACAGGCTCGTACAACGACACCGGACTTTGTATGGCATCAAGTGCCATAATCACATCCTCCCTGCTTGCACCTATCTCACATGCTATCTCATTCAGTGTAGGCTCTCTAAGGCTCTGCTTTGACAGACGCTCCCTTGCATATATCGCCTTGTATGCCGTATCTTTAAGAGAACGGCTCACTCTTATCTGGCTTGAAGTATCACGAAGATATCTTCTTATTTCGCCTATTATCATAGGCACAGCGTAAGTGGAAAACCTTACCTGCTGGCTTATGTCAAAATTATCTATCGCCTTAATAAGCCCTATGCAGCCTATCTGAAACAGATCATCCATATTCTCATTGCTTCCGGAAAATCGCTGTACAACGCTTAACACAAGTCTTAGATTACCTTTAATATATTTATCTCTTGCCTGTTTATCCCCTTTTTTTATCTTTTCTAGAAGTTCAACCTTTTCCTGTGCCGTAAGAAGCGGCAGCTTCGCCGTATTAACTCCGCATATTTCAACCTTAAAGGCAGCCATCCGAAAAACCCCCTTAATTTCTTCCTGAGCTATAGAACAACACTTAGCACCACAGCTCCTGATACTCATGTTAAAAGGATTTCCACAATGACTGCCTTTATACTGGTAAAAAATACTTATTAAAATTTACTCGTACCTAACTATTTCCTTCTTAAGACGCTTTATAATCTTCTTTTCAAGTCTTGAAATATAAGACTGTGAGATGCCTAACAAATCTGCCACCTCCTTCTGTGTAAGCTCCGTTCCGTCCTCACTGCTGAGTCCGAAGCGAAGGTCTACAATCTGTCTCTCCCTCTCCGACAGACGGCTTATCGCTTTGTTTAAGAGCTTTTTCTCAACCTCATCCTCGATATCCTTATAGATGACATCCTCATCCGTTCCGAGAATATCCGAAAGCAGCAGTTCATTCCCATCCCAATCGACATTTAACGGCTCATCGATTGATACCTCCATGCGCGTCTTGTTATTTCTTCTTAAATACATGAGAATCTCGTTCTCAATGCATCTTGATGCGTAGGTGGCAAGCTTGATATTCTTGCCGGAATCATAGGAATTGACTGCTTTTATAAGTCCTATTGTCCCGATGGAAATTAAGTCCTCCACACCGACACCTGTATTGTCGAATTTTTTTGCTATGTACACCACAAGCCTTAAATTATGCTCTATTAGCATTGATTTTGCTTCTCCATTGCCCTCCTCACCAAGCTTCTTAAGTGCTATTGCCTCCTCCTGTACGCTTAAGGGAGGTGGCAGCACATCGGCACCACCTATATAGTGAACCTCATTTCTGTCGGCACTTATAAGACTTTTGAACGTAGGAACCGACTTAAATTGAAATTTATTTGGAACAAGTACTTTTATAAACATATGTATTCTCCTTATCAATCATTTTATTTTGCAGATGTCTTACATTCTCTTGATGTGTGACATCTCAAAGGGATATTGCGGAAGTCGAATTATTTTCTGGTAAGGCTTGATGCGTTAAGTATCATCGAATACTCTCCCCTTTTTGACAAACTGCCTTCATACAATGCAAGCTCCTGTCTTCTATGGCAAATATGTCTATCATTATACTCGATGCTTATATTGTCAACTGTTATAAGTTTCATAAGACCATGCTCATTTCCAAGACTCATATACGGAATAAGTCTTAAGCCTTTGTCCTCACTTTTAGACTGCACCAGCTCATCAACTGCCTTTTTTTCCACTATACACACCGACTCCCCATTATAGGGGTCAGTCAGCGAATTTCCCGTATCATATAAACCCATCATTTCAACGCTTCTTCCATCAAGCTCTATCATTACTCTGTACAGCAGATTTTTTCTCTTCACATATCCTGTCAGATAACGTATAAGCGGAACGGCAAGCTGTGCAAACAATACAACCGTGACCATTGCTGCAAATGCGCTTCCTCCTCTTTCTTTTAACTGTCCCATCAGACCGCCTATAAGCACCGATACACCCATAAATACCGCGTATCGGTACA
>ERZ860590.1769-NODE-1769-length-10290-cov-3.817391_pt1 | contig 10290 bp, 7 predicted proteins | sample MGYA00509975_ERZ860590 | MGnify/ENA primary metagenome ERZ860590 (study PRJEB30046, sample SAMN00715250) | human gut metagenome | study: EMG produced TPA metagenomics assembly of the A metagenome-wide association study of gut microbiota in type 2... | reverse complement strand
ACCGATGTTGAACAGGCCGGTCTTGAAGGCAAATGCCACCGACAGGCCGGTCATGACCAGGGGTGCTGCGTTGGCCAGCTCCTTGCCGACGCCGTAGGGAGCGTCGTGGAAGCCGCCTTTCAGGATGCGCACAAAGCCGTCGCCCCAGGCGTGTGCCGGGTTGATGGCCAGCAGCACCAGAAAGCCCACGATCAGACCGATGAGGATGCACAGCAGAGCCGCCAGCACACTGGTGACCGAGCTTTGCAGACTGCTGTGGGAAAGTTTTTTCTTGTCCATTTGTTACTTAGTCTCCTTTCCCTGCTTGCGTGCACCGGCCATATACAGGCCCAGTTCCTGCACGGTGGTGGTCTTGGGGTCAAACTCGCCCACGATCTCGCCCTCGTACATTACAAGGATGCGGTCAGAAAGGTTCATCACCTCGTCCAGCTCCAAGCTGACCAGCAGCACGGCCTTGCCCTTGTCGCGCTCGGCCACGATCTGGCGGTGGATGTACTCAATAGCACCCACATCCAGACCACGGGTGGGCTGCACTGCCACCAGCAGCTTGGGGTCGCGGTCGATCTCGCGGGCAATGATGGCCTTCTGCTGGTTGCCGCCGGACATACTACGCACGGTGGTCAGACTGCCCTGACCGCTGCGCACATCGTACTGCTCGATCAGTCTGTCAGAGTACTCGCGCACCTTATCGGCACGGATAAAGCCGCCCTTCTGGAACTCCGGCTGCCAGTAGCGCTGCAGCACGATGTTGTTTTCCAGACTGAAATCCAGCACAAGACCGTGCTTGTGGCGGTCCTCCGGGATGTGGCCCATGCCGTCCTTGGAGCGCTGGCGGATGCTCTCGTGGGTGATATCCTTGCCGTCCAGCGTAAGCTTGCCGCTAGACAGCTTGCTCAGGCCGGTCAGGCCGTAGATGAACTCGGTCTGGCCGTTGCCCTCAATGCCCGCCAGACAGACGATCTCGCCTGCGTGCACCTTGAAGGACACGTCCTTCACCACGTCCTTCTTGCGCTGGTCATTGTGGATGGTAACGTTTTCCACGTCCAGCACAGTCTCGCCGGGGTGCGCGGGCTGCTTTTCCACCTGCAGCTGCACGTCACGGCCCACCATGCGGCGGGAAAGCTCTTCCTTGGTGGTGTCCTTGATATCCACCGTGCCCATATATTTGCCCTTGCGCAGCACGGTGCAGCGGTCGGCCACAGCCATGATCTCGTTGAGCTTATGGGTGATGAACAGGATGGACTTGCCCTCCTTCTTGAACCCGCGCATGATCTCCATCAGCTCGTCGATCTCCTGCGGGGTCAGCACAGCGGTGGGCTCGTCAAAGATCAGGATCTCGTTGTCGCGGTACAGCATCTTCAGGATCTCCACGCGCTGCTGCATACCAACCGAGATATCGCTGACCAGTGCGTCCGGGTCCACCCGCAGGCCGTACTTTTCGCTCAGCGCCATCACCTTTTTGCGTGCCTCGGCCTTCTGCAAAAAGCCCATCTTGTTGGGTTCCACGCCCAGAATGATGTTGTCCAGCACGCTGAAGCATTCCACCAGCTTGAAATGCTGGTGCACCATGCCGATGCCCAGTGCGTTGGCATCGTTGGGGTTGCGGATGGCAACCTCCTTGCCGTTTTTCAGGATCTTGCCCTGTTCCGGCTGATACAGGCCGAACAGCACGCTCATCAGCGTACTTTTGCCCGCACCGTTCTCGCCCAGAAGGGCGTGTACCTCGCCCTTGCGCAGTTGCAGGGTGATATCATCGTTTGCCTTGATACCGGGGAATTCCTTGGTAATGTGGAGCATCTCGATCACATAATCCTCTGCCAATCTGCTCACTCTCCTTTCGTGCCGTAACGACACCTTTTTCTATACTACAACCCATTATACCTGATTTTTTGCAGTTTGCACACGGCTTTTTGATTTTTTGTCAAAAAGCACAAGTAAAAGTATTACTTTTGTACGGTCTGCATGATTTCCTACCTGTTTCTCCCACACAGGCATACAAAAAGGGCGGGGTGCCCCTGCATGAGCACCCCGCCCCTATTACGGGAGTAATTCCGGGATAGCGATTACTGGATGTAGTTGACCTTGGTGAACTCGCTGACGGTGGGCTTGGTAGCGTCGTCGGAGCTGTTGTCCACAACGAGCTCGCCGGAAGCGATCTTGCTCTTCAGGGCCTCGTACTCGTCCTTGGTGAAGGTCTTGAAGTTCCAGCTGTCATCAGCAGTGGGCAGACCAACATAGTCGCCATCCTCCAGACCGAAGTTACCGTTGGTAGCAGCAATGTTGCTCCACTCGCCGGCCTCGATGTCGCCCAGAGCAGTGCTGACAGACTCAGACAGACCCTTCATGGCAGAGGTGATGAACGGGTTGTAAGCGTAGCCGTCCTTTTCCACGCCGTTCGCGCCGATGTAGTTCTGGTCAACGTCAACGCCCACAACGTAGCCGTTGTTCTTCAGAGCAGCCTCGACAGCGGAAGTGTAGATGCCGCCGCCGCAGGCAAAGACGATCTGAGTGCCGTTGGCATACCAGCCCTCCATACGGGAGGTGATGTTGGCATCGCCGTAGAACTGACCGCCGTAGAAGTAGTTGATGTCGATGTTGGTGCCCAGCTCCTTTGCAGCAGCGTCAGCGCCCTGCACATAGCCGTAGCCGTAACGGATCACAGCGGGCACAGCCATGCCGCCCAGGAAGCCCAGCTTGGTGTAGCCGTCCTTAACAACGGCGTAGCCTGCCAGATAACCTGCCTGCTCCTCCTTGAAGGTGATGCAGTAGCAGTTGGCGGGGATGCTGTCGGTGCCGATATCGCCCTGAGTCACATCGATAGCAATGAACTTGATGTTGGGGTACTGCTCAGCAGCCCATGCCAGAGAGGCACCGTACAGGTAGCCAACGCAGACGATAACATCAGCGCCTTCGTTGACAGCCAGACGGATCATGGTCTCGCGATCCTCATCGGAAGCATCGGACTCGGGGATGTAGTACTGGCAGTTTTTGCCCATGTAGCCGGAAACAGCAGCCCAGCAAGCCTGGTTGAAGCTCTCATCATCGATCGTGCCGGTATCGCAGGTCAGAGCGACCTTGGCGATCTTCTCAGCGCCGTCTGCTGCGCCGGAAGCGGCGGAAGAGCTGGCTGCTGCGGAAGAAGCAGTGCTGGTAGAAGAAGCGGAAGAACCGCCGCAGGCGGTCAGGGCAGCAGTTGCAGCCATAGCGCCGCAGACAGCGAGAAACGAACGACGAGAAATCTTCTTCATGTGATTTTTCCTCCTGATTTTTCCAAACAGATCTTGCTCTTCTCGGATGAGCCTCGCGCAGGCCCATCTGATTTTCATGGCTTTATCATACCATGTTCATGTCCTGTTCACAGCTGTAGAATGTCACAACCGGAATATGACATTCTGCCAAATAAAACATGACAAATGTCACTTCTTTCGTCAAATAGTCGAATAAAAGCCCGTTTTTATGCAGCAGTTTGCACAAAAACGGGCTTTCCGCGTGGATTTTTTGTCAGCTTGTCAATGTGACGTCGAGCTGCTGCTGAATTTGCAGCAGCTGCAATTCAAAGTTCTTGTCTGCCGACATGGCCTCGGTGATCAGGCGGTCGGCGCTCTCCATCGCCTGATGATACCGCGCAAAGCGGGGCGTGGCAAGCGTATCCTCCATGATGGCAGGCAGAGTAGACATTCCGCGGGAGGCGGTGTCCTGCGAGTCCAGCTGAAGCAGCCGGGCGACCTCATCCGATTCCGTCACACTGTGCAGGGCGGACACGCCGCTCAACTCGGTGTAGACCATCGTCTGCATCTCCTCCGTGCAGGCAATGGTCTTCAGCAGCTCCCACGACAGCCGGGAATGCTTTGTGCGCTGGCTGATGCCCAGCATGAGGGTGCTCAGCCGGGAGTAGTTGCCGCCGCCGACGCTTGTGCCGCTGGGCATGGCGATGCAGTCCCACTCAAAGTTCGATGAGCGCTTGATGCGCCACGGATACGGCTCATAGCTGCGGTACTCGGAAAACAGCATCGGGCGGAACGCCACTCTGCCCTCGTCGAAGGTCTTTTCGCTCAGATCCGTTCCGGCGTTGAGCTGGTAGAGCTTCCGCGCAAACTGCATGGCGGACTCCTGTGCGCTCTGGTTCAGCAGGCAGTGCTGGCCGTCCTCGCTGAACAGAGAACAGCCGTTGGCCACCAGCGCCTCTTCCCAGCCGTAATCGTAGACGCCGAACTGGTCAACGATGCCGTCCCCGTCCGTGTCTCTCGTCAGCTGCTCACACAGGCTGTAAAACTCATCCCACGTCCAATCGTTATCCGGGATGCGGATGTGCTCTTTTTGGAGCAGTGTCTTATTGATGAACATCATCTGCGGCACGCATTCCAGCGGCAGCGCATACTGTTTCCCCTTGTCGGCTCCGGCCTGCAATGCCGCCGGGTAAAAGCCGCTCAGATCCGCTTCCGGGTCTTGCTTCATGAACGAATCCAGCTCCCGCAGGGAAGCTGTATCGCTGAAAATTACAAGGTCCTCGGGAAGGATCACCATCACATCCGGCTCCTGCCCCAGCAGGTACTGGCCGCTGAGCCATTCGGTGTAGTCTTCGACCCGGATGCCGCTGGTGTACTCGACTTTCACGTTGGGGTGCTCTGCCTCAAACTTTTCAATGGCGGCGTCAATAAAGGTATAGTAGTTCTCGCCCGGGACATTCCAATAGCTGTCACACGGGAAGCCGATGTGCAGCACCACCGGACGGCTGGCAGCCGCCAGAATGATGACCGCTGCCAGCAGAAAGGGCAGCGCGGCTTTCCAGTACCGGCTCATACGTCTGCCTCCGGCTGGCTGTTCTAGTTCTGCACCGCCCAGATGGCCAGCTGGGTGCGGTCACGGAGTTCCAGCTTGCGCAGGATGCTGCTGATGTAGTTGCGCACCGTGCCTTCGGAGAGATAGAGTCTGCCCGCGATCTCCTTGTTGGAGAGGCCGCAGCCCACCTCGCGGATGACCTGCCACTCCATCTTGGTCAGCTCCAGTGCATTCTTTTTGTTCACGCGCACCTGCACGTCGCCCTGTGCCATGCGGGAGAACATCTGCAAGACCTTGGACGCCACATCCGGAGCGATGATGGAGCCGCCGCGCGCGGCCTCCCGCACGGCGTTGGTCAGGCCGTCCACCGAGACGCCCTTGAGCAGGTAGCCGGAAGCGCCGTACCGCAGAGCGTCAAACACATAATCGTCATCGTCAAAGGTGGTCAGGATGATGACCTTGATGCCCGGAAACTCCTGCTTGATGCGGCGGGTACACTCCACGCCGTCCATCTCGGGCATCCGAATGTCCAGCAGCACCACGTCGGGCTGCTTTTCCTCCACGAGTTCCAGCGCTTCACAGCCATTGGCGGCTGTACCCACCATCTCAATGTCTTCCTGCTTGCTCATCACAAAGCTGAGGCTCTGACGGATCAGTTCCTGGTCGTCGGCCAGAAGCACCTTTATCATACCGTTTCCTCCTGTTTCCTCTTTTCACTGCCCGGGGTCTTGCGCAGAGGGATCTCTGCCCGGATGCAGAACCCGTCGCTGTTCTCATACCAGAACGTGCCGCCCAGCATGAGCATCCGCTCCTGCATATGCTGCAAGCCAAAGCCCGGCGTCACGCTCTTGCAGCCGATGCCGTTGTCCCTCACCGACACTTCCAGCACGCCGTCCTCGATATGGCACCGCACCTGGACACGGGTGGCGTGGCCGTGGCGGATGGCGTTGGTGATGCCCTCCTGCACGGTGCGGTAGACGCAGTCTTCCTCATCCTGCGAGAGCGTCAGCCCGGCCAGCGACTCTTCCAGCTGGATCTGCGCGCCGCTGCTCTGCGCCATGCTGGTACACATCTTGTTGAGCGCACCCGAGAGGTTTTCTTTTTCCAGCGAGTCCGGCCGCAGCGCCTTGACCGAGCGCCGGACATCGTTCATGCCGTTGCGGGCGGTGTCGGCTATCAGCTCCATCTGGTGCCGTGCCATCTCGGGCGAGTCGTCCATCATCTGGATGCAGGCGTCTGCGCCCGCTGTGATGCCCGTGAGCACATGGCCTAACGTGTCGTGGATCTCCCGCGCAAGGCGGTTGCGTTCCTGCACCTGTGCGGTGTGGGCGCTCTCCTCGGCGTAGATGCGCAGCTGCTCGTTGGCCTGCTGCAGCTGCTGGTTCAGGTTCAGGATCTCCTGTTTCTCGCTGGTCTGCTGGCTGATGAACAGCACCATGTACAGGATGAAGAGTATCATTTCCAGCGCCGACAGGCTCTCGATCACCAGCTGCAGGACGCTGCGGGTGTGCAGGCTGTAAAAAGCCAGGTATTGTTTCAGCGTCACGGCATGGAGGGCGCTGGTGGCGGCGTCCATGTTGCAGAAAAGGTACACCACGATCATGGCGCTCAGAAAGCGCTTCTGCCGGAGAGAGCGCGGGTCGTCCACCATATCCACGATCGCAAACAGAGCGATTTTGTCGCAGTTCTGCTGGAAGATCAGCGCCGAGGCACTGTACAGCACGCCCTCCAATAAATATAACTGCCAGCTGCTGCGGGAGAGAAAGCCGCTGTCCACCTCATGGGAGCACTTGCTCAGGATGGTGCCCACCGCTGCCAGCATCACGCCCAGGGCAAGCACACCGGGGCGGTAGGGCAGCCATTGCAGCTGCTGCAAAAACGAGTCTGCACGACCAACTCTCACCGCGTAGAGCGGCGTGATGATCTGCACCGCAAAGATGAGCAGGATCAGAAATACCGTCAGCCACTCAATGGCATGGTAGAGCACCCGGAGGCCGATGGACAAATTTTCAGTTTTCATTGCCAGCCCTCCGTGCCGTAGCGCAGAATATCCTCCTGCGTGATTTGATTTACCGGCACCACGATGTTGGTCAGGTACGGCTTGCCCTCCAGGATCTCGTACACCACCTCTGCCGCCATCCGGCCGATGCGGAGGGGCGACTGCGCCGAGGTGGCCGTCATCAGCCCTTCGGAGATCAGGGCTTTCGCCTCCGGTGAGCCGTCCACGCTGTAGACCAAAGTGGACGAGAGCGCGCCCTTTTCTTCCAGCGCCGCCATTGCACCCAGGGCCGCCTGCTCGTTGACGGCCATCACGACGTCAATGCGCGGGAACGTCTCCAACAGCTGCACCATCGCGCGCATGGCACGGTTCAGCTCACCGCCGCAGTCCCGCAGCTCCAGGATCCGGTAGTCGTTGCCGCTTTTGGTCAGGGTCTGGCAGAAGCCCGAAAGCCTGTCCCAGCTGGAGAACGAATCCGAGTTGGACAGCAGCACGATGCGGGCGTTCTTGGTCTGGCTGATGAGGTGACGGGCGTCCAGCAGACCGGCGCCGTAGTTGTTGGAGGTGATGGTGCAGGTGACAAGCTCCGGGTCGTCCACCTTGGAGTCGATGAGGATGACCGGCACGCCCTTTTCCCTCGCCTTTTCCAGCGCAGGCGTCACGCCCACATAATCCACCGGGTTCACGATGAGCAGCTCAATGCCCTTATTGAGCATATCCTCGATCTCCTGATTCTGCCGCTCCTGGTCTTGTCCCGGGTCGCGCACCAGGAGCAGATCGCCGTTGCTCTTGATCTGCATCTGGATCTCATCGTTGATGGTCTCATAAAATGGGTCACTCAGGGTCGTATATGTTGCCCCGATCACCCGCGTATGAGTCGGCAGACGCACCGCGTCGATAAACCTTCCCTGCACCCAGATGCCCACTGACACCGCAACCACCAGCATCAGCATCCCCGCCAATGTCCGCCGAAACAGCTCCATCTGCATCCCCTCCTTCCGACTAACTGAGTGGCTTTATTATAGCCCAGTTTCCCGCTGGCGACAAGGGCAAGTTTTTCGGTACACCGTCTCCCCTTCATCTTGACAACCACACAGCGGCAGGGTATGCTTTAACCATCCCACCACATCTGATTTTACAAGAGGGTCTATGAATATTTACGATATTGCACGGGAAGCCGGAGTCTCGATCGCCACCGTCTCCCGCGTACTCAACCACAAAGATACTGTCCGCGCCGACACCCGCGCCAAGGTGGAAAAGGTGCTCAAACGCTGCAACTACGCTCCCAGTGCCATTGCACAGGGCATGGTCAGCAAGAGCCTGCACACGGTGGCCGTGCTCACAGTGGACATCCGGGATTCCCATTATGCCCGCACAGCCTACACCATCGAGCGTGAGTTTGGCCGCAGAGGGTACGAGGTCATCCTCTGCAACACCGGCGGCGACAGGGCGGAGACGCTGCGCACCCTGCAGGCTGTGGCGCAGAAGCAGGTGGACGGCCTCATCCTGGTCGGCTCGATTTTCAACACCATCTGTCAGGGGGCAGAGATGGAGAACCTTCTGCGCAAAATGCCCGTCGTCCTTGCCAACGGCACGCTGGCTCTGCCGGACGCGTATTCGGTCATGGTCGATGACTGCCGGGGCGTCGAGATGGCCGTGGAGCATCTGGTGAAAACCGGCCGCCGGAACCTCTACTATATCAAGGATAAGTCCACCGACAGCGCCGCTGCCAAGGCAAAAGGCTTCCTCTCCGGGATGGCCGCTGCCGGTCTGGACGCAGAGGGGCATATTCTCGAAACCGGCGAGACGCTGGAGGACGGCATCCGCGTGGTGCAGCAGCTTTTGGCCGAGGGCATCCGCCCGGACGGCATTCTCTGCGGTGAGGATCTGACCGCCGCCGGTGTGCTGAAAGGCCTGCTCCGGGCGGGCATCCGCGTCCCCGAGGAGACCGCCGTGGTGGGCTATGATAATTCCACCTATGCCCGCCTGTGCGAGCCGGAATTGACTTCCGTGGACAACAAACCGGAGCAGGTGGCCTTGCTCTGCGTCCAGCTGCTGCAGAGCCGCATCGAGCACGGCGAGGACTATTCTTCTGTCACCTTGCAGCCGGAACTCGTTCAGAGGCAGAGCAGTTAAAGTGTAAAATCTTAGGAGAGAGTGTGTGTTTCTCAAAATGTAAGCGATTACAAAAATTTTGCAAAAGCACTTGATTTTTGCTTTTGTTGTGCTATAATCACGTCAAGAAAGCGCTTACATTATTCTTTTCAAACACTGCTCAGGAGGAGATATTCATGAAACGTGTCGCCTACGAAGAAATGGTCGCTCAGTTCACCCGCGTGCTGGAAAAGCACGGCTTCACCCCGTCGGACGCCAAAGACGCCGCTGTGATTTTCGCCCAGAACAGCCTTTCCGGCGTGTACAGCCACGGTCTGAATCGCTTTCCGCGCGTGGTGAGCTACCTCGAAAAGGGCGAGATCGACCCGCTTGCCCGCGCCGAGTGCATCTCCCGCATGGGCAGTATGGAGCGCTGGGACGGCCACCGCGGCTTCGGCCCGCTGAATGCCCGCCACGCCATCGCCGCCGACGTGGCCGCCAGCGAGCCTGCCGAACCGGGCCGCGAGGTGCGCTGCCCCGGCATGGGCGAGCACCGCAGCCGCAAAGAGAACATGGAGCTTGGCATCCCCGTGGCCGAGGAAAAGTGGGCCGAAGTGCTGGCGATGTAAGCCGCCTTTGCCCGGGAAATACGCAGACAAAAACGGACTGCCGCACAAAAAACATGCGGCAGTCCGTTTGTTTTATCTCTGATGCTCTGCAAATATCCGGCCCAGCTGCGGCAGGATGTCGTGGGGCAACATCCCGTATTCACCCAGAACTGCCGCGGCACGGTCGGCGGCGGCACCGTGCAGGTACACCGCGCAGGCGGCGGCTTCAAAGGCGGGCAGGCCGCAGGCCAGCAGCGCCGCCGTCATGCCGGAAAGCACATCCCCGCTGCCGCCCCGGGCAAGGCCGGGGTTGCCGGTGGGGTTCACGCACGCCCGGCCATCCGGCGCGGCCCCCACGGTGCGGCTGCCCTTCAGCACCACCACGGCGTCCCACGCCTTGGCATACCGCAGGGCAATGCCCTCCCGGTCGGTAGCAAGCGCTGCTGCCGAAAGGCCGGTCAGGCGCGCCATCTCGCCGGGGTGCGGGGTAACTACCAACTCCCCTGCCGGGTGCGGGAAGGGCTTGTCCTCTGCCAGCAGCTGGGCGGCGGCGTGCAGGCCGTCTGCGTCCAACACCGCAGCCCCCGCAAAGCCGGGCAGCAGCTGCTGCACCAGCGTGCGGGTCTCGGTGGCCCGGGCGGCGCTTTGCGCTGTGCCGCCAAGGCCGGGGCCCAGCAGCAGCACGGTAGCCTTCTGCCGCCGGAGCAGCGGCACATTTTCCGGCGCAATGCCGCCCTGTGCGCCCTCTTTACAGGGGCACAGGCAGCACTCCGGCAGGCGGGTGACAGCAGCGCTGACCACCGGCTCCAC
>ERZ860590.1766-NODE-1766-length-10304-cov-3.076983_pt1 | contig 10304 bp, 9 predicted proteins | sample MGYA00509975_ERZ860590 | MGnify/ENA primary metagenome ERZ860590 (study PRJEB30046, sample SAMN00715250) | human gut metagenome | study: EMG produced TPA metagenomics assembly of the A metagenome-wide association study of gut microbiota in type 2... | reverse complement strand
GGCTGCCGCTGAATTTGCGGAGCTTGCTGTGCTGCTGTCGGAGCCTGAGCCGCAGCCTGTAAGTGCTGCTGTGCCCATGCACATAACTGCCATAAGAGTGCAGAGTATCTTCTTTGTTTTCATAATTCTTCTTTCCTTTCTTATGTGTTGTCGATTATATAGTTGAGCCACTTGTCGCAGTATTCGCTCATAAGGTGTATTCCGTCTGAGGAGGCTTCCTCCGGAAGAGTGCCGTCTGCGCCTGCTACAGCGGAGGTACAGTCAAGGTAATTTATACCTGTCTGCTGTGCCACCTCTGAGATAGCCTGATTGAATGTGGCTACATTTGTGTTATTTATGGCGTCGCCCTGCAAGCTTCTTGAAGCTGTTACAGGGAGGATAGATTCAGCATAGATAACAGCGTCAGGCTGTATCTCCTGAATTTTTGTGATAAGCTGTGTATAACAATCCTTGAAGGTGTCGATATAAGGCCAGCCAAGCTCGTTAGTGCCGAGGTTTATATACACTCTGCCATATTGTCTTTCTCCAAGAGCGTCGATAACAGTGCCTGCATTGCCGTTTGAGAGGGTGATGTTCTGTTCTGTCATAACGGTGTCGATGTGCATTCCCACAGAGCAAAGGAACGTTGCTTTTGGTTTATCGCAGTTGTTTTGCAGACCAACTGTTCGTGAGTCGCCTATGAAAACTGCGTCGGAAAGGTCGTCGGCGTCATCATGGGTAACTGAGCTGTCAGTAAGGCTTTCATCTATGCCACTCTCATCGACTGTGCTTTCTGCCAGAGAAGAGTTGTCTGCCTTGCTCTCGGAGCTTTCGTTCTCTGCCACAGAGCTTGAAGCTGACATATTTTTTGCTTCCACAGCCCTGCTGTTGCCGCTTCCTGCATGGAAGCCCCATATTGCCGCAAATGCTATGCACACAAGACAACTCAATGACACTATGCTTTGCTGTGCTGTGGCTCTTTTTTTTCTTATATTTTTCAAATTGCTACCGTGTTGGCTCTCCATTATACTACCTCTTATATTATCTCTCCTGACCTGCAAAAATGCAGATCCGTTTCAAAGATTATCATAACACATTTTACAGTCTTTTTCAAGTGCTTTTTAGTCGAATTAAGGATTTTCTTCACTTTTTACAAACAGACGCAAAAAAGTCGGGAGAATTTGTTCTGCCCGACTTATTGTTGACAAATTATTCTGTTTTATTTGTTTGAAAAAGTTTTATTTCCAAAGCTTTTCAGGATAAATGCCAGCCTCTATAAGCTTTGCGATATCGGCTTTAACGGTTGGCTTATCCTCTTTATATGTAACGCCGAACCACTTATCGTGAGTTTCCAGAAGCTTGCAGTCTGCAACACCTGTTTTTATCATTGTATCGATACCTGCAGGGAGGAGAAACTCCGCTGTCAGGCTGTCTTTATTTTCTTTCATAAAGTCTGCGAACATACCATTGAGCTTATCTATAAAGCCGTCAGGGCAAGCCCACATATTCATTGACACATAGCAGTTCTCGTCAAGCTCGGCTGTTTCTTCCTTGCCTGAATAGACCTTGCCGTCATTCTCACGGCGGATATTGTATGTTTCAACAACGTCTGTGAGCATAGAGTCTTTCACTTCACAGACACCTCTGTTCACTGCACCGAAGTCGCTCAGAGTGTTTTTCAGTATGAAGCCTGCCATGCCGAGATGAAGCTTTTTGCGATCCGAGTTTTCATTGCAGAGAAAATCGTGGAGCTTCACAAAAGCTTCCTTGCCGTAAAAATCATCAGCGTTTATTACTGCGAAAGGCTCATTTATAACGCCTTTGCAACAGCAGACTGCGTGACCGTGACCCCACGGCTTAACACGTCCCTCAGGTACGGAATAGCCCTCCGGAAGACAGTCAAGCTCCTGATAAACGTAATCTATCTTGACGTATTTTGAGATACGGTTGCCTATCATTTTATCAAAGGCATCACGGATATCCTTTCTTATAATGAATACGACCTTGTCAAAGCCTGCCTCAACGGCGTCATAGATAGAATAATCCATTATTATCTCGCCGTTTGGTCCGAAAGGTTCAAGCTGTTTTATGCCGCCTTTGAAGCGACTTCCAAGACCTGCGGCAAGTATGCAAAGGGTACAACTCATAATTTTTATCTCCTTGTTCTTTGTTCTTTGATTTCTCAGTTTAATTTTATTCTATTTCTTAAAATTATATTAACATTATGCCATACTTTAAAGTAAATGTCAAGAGATTTTGACATTTTTATTCAGCTTTTTGCGATGCTTTTCTGCGTATTTTACATCTTTCTCACACTTGACAGGGTGATACTAATGTGATATACTGATATGACAAAAATCAAATAATATCCCTGAAAAGGGCGGAGGATGATATAAATGGCTAAGACGGCTTTGGTAACAGGCGCAAGCTCGGGAATTGGCAGAGAGATAGCGAGAGATCTGTCTGCAAGGGGCTTTCGTGTGATACTCAGCGCAAGACGTGAGGAAAGGCTCAGAGATCTTGCGTCGGAGCTTGGTGACAATACAAGGGTGATAGTTTGCGATGTTTCCGACAGGGAAGAATGTCTGCGGCTTTATGAGGAAACAAAGAGCGAGAAGATATCGGTGCTTGTGAACTGCGCAGGTTTCGGTGCAGTGGGCAGCTTTGACGAGCTTCCTCTGGACACTGAGCTTAAAATGATAGACACCAACATTACAGCGGTGCATATGCTTACAAAGCTGTTTTTGAAAGACTTTGTTGCCGCTGACAGGGGTTATATAATGAATATAGCTTCCTCGGCAGGGCTTATGTATGGTGGCCCTATGATGGCAACATACTATGCTTCAAAGGCTTATGTTGTGAGCCTTACCAGCGCAATATATGAGGAGTTGAGGGCGAGAAACAGCAGGGTACACGTTTGTGCTGTATGCCCGGGTCCTGTGGATACGGAGTTCAATGACGTTGCAAACTGCAAGTTCGGCGTAAGCTCCATAACACCACAGTTTTGTGCAAAAAAGGCTCTTGAGGGAATGTTCGGCAGAAAACTCATCATTATCCCTGAGAAGTCTATAAAGGCACTTTATGCAGGGGCTAAATTTGCTCCTAGAGGTATCGTGCTGAAAGTGGCCGGAAAGGTGCAGAAGAAAAAGCTTGATAAATGACGGTTTAGTATTTTTACATAAGATAAAAAAGTTTTGTGAAGTGCGAAAATTGGGCTATATTTCTAAAAATCAATAGTACAAATTGTCATGATTGCATAAGAAAACGATATCATATTTGTTAAATCAGCCGATTGAATTTTTTCGGTAAATAAAGTACAATATACTTAAAGTTATTTAAGAAAGGAAGTTTTAGAAATGAAACTTACAAAGATTTTCGCAGGCATGGCTGCAGCAGCTATAGCTGCAACAGCTATGGCAACAACAGCTTTCGCAGCTGATAAGGGTCCTAACGGATCAAATGGCGTTTCTGTATTTGGCATTTATATCCCAATGACAGAGGATGAGGCTAAGGCTAACGGCATTCTTGATGAGAACGGCAAGGGCCCGGAGGATTGGTCTTCACTTCCTATCACAATTACTGTTGACGGTGTAAAGATCGATGGTGAGGATGCAACTATCAACGATCAGCCAAAGCTCCTTTATTGGCAGAGCGGCGAGCTTAAGCTTGAACTTGCTAATGTTTACAATCCAGACGTTTACGGTGAGCAGAAGGAAATGAACGATCAGCTCTTTTCAACAATGCCGGCTAAGTCAATTGAAGTAACATTTACTATCAGCGGACTTACAAGCGATCTTTCAGCAGCTGCTTGTGACAAGTCTACAACTGGTCAGGCATATCTCGGCGGCGGTTTCTCACTTGATGGTGCTGCATTCAACACAACATTCTGGCAGGATGGCTCAGATCTTAACCCTGCAGAAACTCAGTTCACACTTGCAAAGGTAACAGGCAATGGTCAGTACACAGTTGGTCTTACATTCCCGGATCAGGGCGGAGATGACACATCAAGCGGCACTGACAGCAAGACTGACTCAACAGCAGACAGCAAGTCTGACAGCAAGACTGATTCAAAGGCTAACAGCACAGCCGCAACAACTTCTTCAAAGACTGGTACAACAGGCACAACAACTGCTACATCTTCAAGCGCAGCTTCTGACAAAACAGCAGCTACAGGCGCAACAGCAGGTATCGCTCTTGCAGGTATCGCTCTCGCAGGTGCAGCTATCGTAGTTTCTAAGAGAAAGTAATCTTAACTGAGGACTTGTTTCTTAGGGTACATAATTAAAATAACTAAAGGGACTTCCGCTGTGAAGTCCCTTTTTGTGTGCGGTATAAAAAATAAAAAAATATCGGCGAATAGTCTAGACAAATGGTAATTAATATAGTATAATGATTGTATACTTTTATTTTGGAGTTATTTTTTATGAGAGTTATTACAGGTTCATGCAGAGGAAAAAAGCTTAAAACTTTGGAGTCGTTGGACACAAGACCAACTACAGATATGGTAAAAGAGGCTGTTTTTTCCATTATTCAGTTTGATGTACCAGCAAGCTCGGTGCTTGACCTTTTTGCAGGCAGCGGTCAAATGGGTATAGAGGCTCTCAGCCGTGGGGCTAGTCACTGCGTTTTCGTAGACAGCAATCCTGAGGCTGTGGCTATCGTCAAGGATAATGTGGATTCATGCGGTTTCAATAAGGAATCCCGTGTGCTTTGCATGGATAGTCTGGAATATCTTAAAGTTGCCAAAGCCGGGCTTGATATAGTTTTTATCGACCCGCCTTACAGAATGGGCATAGTTGAAAAGGCCTTGGAGCTTGTGGAGAGCAAGCTCAATGATGGTGCTATCATTGTGTGCGAGCATGAAAAGGAGCTTGAGCTTGGAGAAAGCTACGGCAGACTTAAGCTTCATAAGAGATATAAATACGGTAAGACCGCTTTGACGGTCTATAAGATACCAATGAAAGAAGTGGACTATTGATGCGTATCGCTGTTTGCCCGGGAAGCTTTGACCCTGTTACGCTGGGCCATCTGGATATAATCGACAGAGCTTCAAAGCTTTTCGATAAGGTGATAGTACTGGTGTCCTTTAATGCTAATAAATCAAGGGCTGCTTTCACACCTACAGAAAGAATGGAAATGATAATTGAAGTCACGAAGCACCTTGATAATGTGGTGGTGGATTGTTATAACGGTCTGCTGGCGGATTATCTGCAAAAGACGGGTGCTAATGCTATCGTAAAGGGACTTAGGGCTGTGTCTGACTTTGAGTATGAGTTCCAGATGGCTCTTGCAAATAAAAAGCTTTACAATGACGCTGAAACGGTGTTTCTCACCACTACGGGAGAGAATATGTTCCTTTCGTCAAGCGTTGTAAAGGAGATCGCGAGCTTCGGCGGAGATATCACAGGCTTCGTGCCGAAACAGATACAGAGCAAGATCACTGACAGGCTCTATAAGCCTGCCAATAATATAGATCAGTAATGAAAGGGTGTTTAAAATGACGGTAGAGGAAATACTTGAACTTATGGACGAACTGCTTGACAAGTCTTCAAGCGTACCGTTTTCACAGAAAAAAATGATCGATGTTGAGCAGATGCGTGAATACATCGACAGCATAAGACTTAACCTTCCGGGTGAGATAAAGCGTGCAAAGGATATGACAAGAGATAAGAAAAATATCCTTACTGAGGCCAACAAGGAAGCCGAGGAGATCGTAAAGAAGGCTAAGGACGAGGCTAAGAAGCTTGTGGCTCAGGAGGAGATCATCAAGCAGGCGGCTGACTATGCAAAGCAGATAGCTGCAGAGGCTAACAAGCAGGCGGCTGATATCGTTGAGCAGGCTAAGGCTAAGGACAAGGCTATTCGTGAGGCACTTTCTGAAAATCTTAACAAGTCGCTTTCTGAGGCGGCTGAGGTGCTTACAAAGAGCCTTAAGGACGTAAACACTACTAGGGACGCAGTTTCCAAGATAGGTGCGGCAGAGAAATAATATTGTTTGATGTAAGCAGATGGGCTTTGCGGCTTGTCTGCTTTTTTCATAACTAAAATTGCCCATATGAAATTCAGGCAGAATGTGAAAAATTGTGACAATATCTATTGACAAAGAAGCATATGTTGCCTATAATAAATAGTATATGATAAAAAGGCGAGCTTTTTCGCCTATGTGAAAGGGACGGTATTTTTTTTATGGACGATGTCGGGCGACTGTGGACGGGAATAGGTGTTTGTGCGGCGGTAATATTGCTTATGGCTTTTCTTACCTTGTGCGAAAATGCGGCTGTGGAGTTCAATGACGCTAAGCTAAAGAAAATGGCTGAGGAGGACAAAGACCCGAAAGCTATAAAACTTGCGGCTTTGCTGAAAAGAACGGGCAGGGTAGTTGCGACAAACCTCATCGCACGTTCTATTATGATAATCGCAGTTTCGGTGGTGGGAGCGATCTACTTTTATGCACCGCTTTCAAATAAGCTTCACAAGCTTTTTGATGTATATACTCAGGCTTCGTATTATATTATCGGCATATGTTCATTTGTTATAATAAGCTGTCTGCTTGCCCTTGTTATATGCACTTTTGGCGTAGGCATACCAAAAAAGCTTTGCATTTCAGGCAAGGTGGGCGAGAGATTTATTCTAAATAGCTGTGTGGCTTACAAGGCACTTTTGGCGGTGTTCAGCCCGTTGGCGATAGTGAGCGGAGCGGTATCCGCAGGGATATTAAGGCTGTTCGGCGTTAAGTCAACAAACAAGGCGGATTCTGTCACTGAGGAAGAGATCCTCATGATGGTGGACGCTGTAAACGAAACTGGCGGCATCGAGGAAAGTCAGGCGGAAATGATAAGCAACATTTTTGATTTTGACGATATCGAAGTTCGTGAAGTTATGACACACCGCACAGAAATGGTTGCCATAGAAGAAAATTCCACGCTTTCGGAGGCTGTGAAGCTTGTTATAGGCGAGGGCTTTTCGAGAATACCTGTTTACTGCGACAATGCCGACAACATAAGTGGTGTTATATTCGCAAAGGACTTGCTCAGGCTGGTTTTTGAAGAGGATAAAAAAGAACGTCCTGTAAAGGAGTTTATGAGAGATATAACCTTTGTGCCTGAAAGCAACAAGTGTGGTGAGCTTTTCAAAGAGTTCACTGAAGATAAGACACAGATAGCAGTTGTGGTGGACGATTACGGCGGAACAGCCGGTATCATTACTATGGAGGATCTGCTTGAAACTATCGTGGGTAGTATTCAGGACGAATATGATGATGAAACAGAGGAGATACAGAAGGTATCTTCTGACTGCTATGATATGGTAGGCACAGCAGCGTTTGACGACGTTATGGAGGCTCTTGGCAAGGAGTATCACGGCGAGGTGGATTATGACACTATAGGCGGATTCGTTATGGACCTGCTGGGTCATGTGCCAGAGGATAACGAAAAGGTGACGGTGCATTGGGAAAACGTGGAGTTCAAGGTGCTGTCAATACATGAAAAGAAAATAGAACGGCTCAGGGCTGTGATAAAAAGAGATAATGAAGAGGTCACGGACTAAGGGCTGAAAGATACAGACAGAATTTTGTGTAAAAATCGAGGACAAAAATTGAAAAAAAAGAAAATGGTCGCCGCACTCACAGCGGCAGTGCTTATCTGCACATCGGGGTGCAGTTTAGGCGGAACGGGAGAGAAAAATAAAAACCGTTCAAAAAATACTTTTGTGAACACTCATGCGTATGTTGAAGCCAGTTCGGAAAGACATACTGAAACAGGGCTTGACAGCAGAAACGAGAGTTTTACGGCACTTGAGATACCTGACACGGCAGAATATATCGCTGATTTTCTTTGTACTGACGAAAAACGTGTGTTTTCACAGCTTTACAAAGGGCTGAGCGGATTTGAAAGCTCTGTGGAGCTGGCTGAGGGAGTTATAAGCAAGGACGATATCGGCGCATTTATCTCCATGCTTACTTCGGCTTGTCCTTATATCGACTATATGGGTTCACAGTATACTATCTGCATTGACGGAGATGGATATGTGACATCTGTGGAGGTCACATATGACAAGACCGCTGAGGAAGCGCAGGCTGAGAAAGAAAAGCTGGATAAAAAGGTCGGGGAGATACTTGCAGGCATTGAGCAGGGCTGGTCGGATTATGACAAGGTGCTGTATTTCCATGACAGCATAATTCTTGAGTGTAACTATGACGATACAGCGAAAAATTGCTATTCTGCATATGGCTGTCTTGTAGAGGGCAAGGCTGTGTGCGAGGGGTATGCAAAGGCTATGCAGATACTTTGTACCAAGGCGGGTATAAAGTGCATACCTGTGGCAGGCAAAGCCTATGACGGCGGAGCTGTTCAGCCACATTTATGGAACAAGGTCATGATAGACGGTGAATGGACGAATGTTGACCTCACTTGGGACGATCCTGTGACAGACGCAGGGGAGGACTATATCCGCTATGACTATTTTGGCATCACTGACGCCGAGTGTGCAAAAGACCATACAGCGGACGACAACAAGTTTTTGAACTATCCTGAGGCATTTTCCACGGGGGCAAATTATTACAGAAGAAACGGTCTGTATGCTCAAAGCGGTGATGATGTCGTTCAGATGATGTGCCGTTCTGTGGCGGAAGCAATGGCTGACAGTGGATATGCAAGGCTAAAATGTGCTGACAGTGAAATGTATGACAAGGCTGTGGATACTCTCTTTGATGAGAATAGCGGTGTTATCTTTGACGTGCTGAGGCGTGCGTACAGTCAAGCTGGGGGAGATTGGTCTACCTCGAAATACGCAGTCATAAAAAATGATGAACTGTGTACTGTCACGATAATACTTTACAAAAATGAATAATTTTCTCAAAAGCAAAAAATATGCTCAAATGTGTTGAAATTTGCGGCGATTTGTGATATAATGAATGTATTAATGCGATAAAATATGATATTTTGGATATATCTCGGAAAGGAATGTTATTTTTAGTATGAGCAGTGCTACTAAGCAGAAGTCATCAGCAGGCAAGAACGTGCTGATATTCTTTATTGTTTTTATTATTCTGGAAATGCTTATCGTTGTGGGAGTGGGACGTGTTTTCAAAAACAAGAACGTTACACCGAGCATTGCAGGCTACAGCCTGTACATAATGAATGGTGACGGCATGGGTGACAGAGTTCCTGACGGCGCACTTGTTATCACATCGAACATGACCCCTAGCACAGACAAGATAGGCGAGGCAGTTGTGTGCGAGAACGTGCCTGATATTGGAACAAGCGTGTTCTGGCTTTATGACATCACTTCAACTGACGATAACAACGGCGTTGTTTACACTGTTTATCAGGAAAAAGACCCTGCAAAGCTTTATGAGATAAGCTCAAAGAACGTTGTGGGCGTAGCTTCTACATATTACATGACAGCAGGCAAGGTGCTTACGTTTATGTCGTCAACATTCGGCATGATAGTGTGCGCTGTTGTTCCTATATTCCTGCTCGTTGTTATCGAGCTTATAATTGCTATCGCTACTCATTCTTCAGATGATGAGGAAGAGGACGATGACGAGGAAGAACCTGCAGAGAGCGTTACTCTTGACGATTTCCTGTTCGGCGGCGAGAATGAGGGCGAGCAGATCGCAAAACATCGCAAGCACGTTGACGACGAGATAGCTTCTCACCACAAGGCTGAGCCTGAGGGTGAAGAGAAGGCTGAAACGGAGGAAGTTATCGAGGAAGTAGAAGAGGTCGAGGAAACTATATTTGAAAGACCTGCGGAAAAGGAAGAGCGTGCTGAGATAGACCGTTCTTACTACGAGAGAGCTTCACAGCTTCTTGACGAGGCGGCTTCAACTGAGGGCACTGTAGCCCCTGAGCCTGAGAAAAAACCTGTGCCAAAGGCAAAACCTGCGGCAAAGCCTGCACAGCAGACAAAGACAGCGTCAGCTTCCTTGGAGGAACTTATGAAGCTTATGGAGCAGGAGCAGGAAAAGCTCAAAAAACAGCTTGATAAAAAATAATTCTTGAAAAAAATTTATCCGTCGGGCGTGTGGCTCGGCGGATTTTTTTGGAGGGAAGCCTGATGAAAAAAGCCCATTTCAAGGCAAAAAATGCGGCTCTGATGTTGCAAATGCACATAAGTTTTTAAAAATATCGAACTGGCATTGTAAAATGATACAAAACATAAAAAATATCAAAAAAGGTGTTGACAAACAGGGCGGGATAGTGTATAATAGATACTGTTGTGAGGGACACAACAAAACAAAGTCCTGAAAACAACAAACCAGCTAAAAGGGAGCATAGCTCAGCTGGGAGAGCATCTGCCTTACAAGCAGAGGGTCACAGGTT
>ERZ860590.1750-NODE-1750-length-10404-cov-2.517345_pt1 | contig 10404 bp, 6 predicted proteins | sample MGYA00509975_ERZ860590 | MGnify/ENA primary metagenome ERZ860590 (study PRJEB30046, sample SAMN00715250) | human gut metagenome | study: EMG produced TPA metagenomics assembly of the A metagenome-wide association study of gut microbiota in type 2... | reverse complement strand
TCCTCTAAATAATAGTAAACAGATTCTAATGAATCAGTTATATTTTCAAAACGATTTTTAAAATTTTCTATATCAACCACAACATTATCAAAACTTTTAACATAAGAATAATCATTGTTTTTTGTATCTAATGGATATCTTGCAAAATCCATTTGTGGCTTTTTCTTTTTATCATCAGGCTTAACAATATATGAGTAAAGTTCCGTTATGTAACTTTCTAAATTTGATAAAGCTTCATTTAAACTTTCAACATTGTTATCATAATATTTATTTATTAATTCTTTTGCTTTTTCAAATAATTTATCTATATCGTGTGTGATTTTTAATTTTTCTTCACTTTGATTATCATTATGAATTTTTATAATAATTGCTTTTAAATACAATTCTATTGAATGATCAGCCGAATACAATATTGGGAAAATAATAGAATCGGCTTTCTTGTCTGTATTGTCATTCAAAATAGAATCTAAAAGTATAAAAGTTGAGTTAGAAAATGATTCTGCCATAGTGAAAAAATTGTTAGAATCCGAATGGCGATTCATTCTCCAATTCAAATAAGCATTTTTATTAATGTCTACATTAGAAGAAAATATCTTTTTCATTTTTATTACCTCGTTCGTGTTTATTAAGTATCGAATTATTCGTAATGATTTTTATACCGTTTCATTGTTTACTATCGCTCATCCACATAATTGTGTGAAGAAATAAAGCTGAGGGAAGAATGCCATTTCTTAATGCAATCCTACTTACTTCACGAAATTGGCGTTGCTGTTCTTCCTCATCTATAGGTGCGCCCTGTTCTTTTTGCCTTATAATTTCTTTCATTACAATCTCACACAACCTTGTTGCTTCGGAGCGAGAAATTGAGTTTGCACTTTTAATTATATCAGTCTTGGAAACTTTGTCCCCTGACAACATGTTGAATATATCAAAAAATTCTTTCACCTTATCTGACTGCGGAATAGGATAATTACAATTATATTGCTTTGGCAATGCTTTTAGCTGCCTCCAAAGTTCTTGTGCGTTCCTATACTCAACTTCTTGATGAATAGGAAGTCCTTTTTTTGGCTTGCCCTCAGAGAAGGAATAGAATACCACTTTATCAACATTACTCTCATCAATCAATTTAAAAATATGATAGTCGTTGTTAGGCGACATACCAATAATGTGAAGTTCCCCTGTAATTTTCTTAAACTCTGTAAAATGGTAATTACTACCGAAAGAAAGCTCTGAATGTTCTTTATGGACCTCCAGTAGTTCCTCTATCGGAGCAGGAAAAAATGCAGGTGGAATACCACTTTTTTCTAAAGATTGAAGTCCTTCAGAACCTTTTTCAAACGCGCAAGCAATCTCATACTTGTGTTCTCCGGCATAGTCAAAAAGTGCATTACAAAAGCAATGTTCAAAATCTTTGGGAATATCTACATTTTCCCCTTTAGTCTTTCTTATATATCCCAACAATGTTTGTGGGTTTTCGCTGTTTGCAGGTGTACGAAAATCTCCGTGCAAATGGAAAACCGGACGTTTTGTTAGTTTTTCAACATTATTATCATAATTAAGGGTAAAAATATTGCTGAATTCCAATAGCCAACTCTTTACAGGTTCTCCCATATTGGTGTAAAGATTTTGAATATCACCATCATTATAGATTGCATCAAGCATTATTCTTTCAAAACCTTGCTTTGCCGCAGACCAGTTATCAGCAATGTCGGCATTCTGCAGAAAGTAAACATGGAGAATAAACAACCAATCTTCCAGACCAACTTCATAATAATGTGATAATTTCCAATTATATCTATTTTTGAAATCTTCAAGTATAGACTTTTCATTTTCCGGTATAATCGTATCATATTTTCCATCGACAATTTCATTCGTCCACTTTGCAAGTTCAACAAAAATATTTGCTATTTCATTTCCATTTATTTTGCCGTCAAATAAATAATCATATTTATTTGCTCGTGCATTAAACAAAATACGTTTAATTATAAAATCATTAGTATAGGCTTTGCCACCAAAATTGATATTTATTCCATTGCCAATTAAAATTGATTTATTTACATTATTCATAATCAATAGTCCCTCATTCACACTAATGGATTTCGCTTAAAATCCCAAGATATTTCAAATGAATCCCACTCTGCTTTTGATATCTCTACTGTTTCCATTACTTTTTTGCAAACTTTATCTTCTATCTCAGACTTGACAATTGGAAGTTTCGCAATATCTCCCTGATTATAATTTAATCCTTCATTAAACAAGCCTAAATAAGCTTGACTTAGTTTTGAGTTCAAAAAGCCTATAAGATATAATAATTGATTATGTTTCGCATATATAGCCATGCCTGCGTTTGAAAAAAGGAAACCCTCTGGAAAATACCTTACCGAAAAAGACGAACTCGAAATAGCTGACCAAGTTCCACCCTCACGATAATAATATTGTTGATTTTGCGGACGAGAACGTTGCTTTCCCTTGTCATCTACAAATCCTTTTACTTCAACACCATCATTCAACCAATTAACTACATCATCATTGTTTCCATACCATTTTCTATATGCTCCACCATTACAATATGGAAACCATTTTCCAATCCTCTGTGGGTCTGATATTTTTGCAGACAAATTTAAATTCGTCAAAGAACACTCATACCATTTTCTAACAAATCGGTTTACATCACCTGTTATCAATCCTTGCCGTGGATTTGCTATTTCTGTTAATAATTTGTTATTTTGAAAAACTTCCGTTATTGCTTCTGTTGCCCAATAAGCCAATGGACTTCCTGGTATTCTTCTAAAATCATTTTGCTTAGCTTCATAAAAGTACCCGCATTTTTTATTTTCAATTGCTTCAAGAACTTTTTGTTTTTGTACTTCCATATCTCCTTTAAAATCCTCAAGCCTGATAAAATCGCCTAAATCATTATGACTATTATGTAAAACAAATGCACAAATATCTACTGTAGCCTCTTTAAAAAAAGCACCTTTTGCCATTTGAATCAATGAAGAAATACCTCTGTAATTGATTATATATTTCCTTAAAGCCTCGTAGCTTTTTACAAACATCCAAACATTCGGTGTCATAAATGCCGAGTAACCGTCAGGCGTGCAGAAAGAAAAGTTGTGATACATAAACACGCTGAACAAATCGCCTTTATATTCGGCAAAATTATCTGCTATATACTTCTTTAATTTTGCGTCAAACTTGTTCATATACGGTGGATTGGTAACAACAGCCGTATACTTTTTAGCCATAAGCTTTGCTTGATTAACAAGTGCACGAATATCATCGGTTTTACCACGGAGAATTTGAGCCTCAAAATCAACAGGAACAGACTGCTCAAAATCATCTATAACAGACAGTGCATAATCATAATCGGCGTCAGGGACATTTAATATTGAACCATATTCCTTAGCATCGATAAAGGTATCAACTACTGTTTGGAATATTTTCCTAAATTTTTCATCGTCCGATATTTTTTGCCAAGAGTCAGCAAGGAAGTTAGACTCTTTAATCGAATAAACATTAGGCTTAATGTCACGAGTTAAAATTCTTCTGTCATAAGAACGAGCCTTCATCATAACGGCAAAATATGCAAGCTGATATGCTCTATCATCAATATCAAGACCGAATAGGTTATTTTCAAGTATGAGCGAAGTTGCATCTCTTTCGGTATAGCCACATTCAAGATAAATCTGCATAAGCACTTCAAAAGCATAAACAAGAATATGACCGGAGCCCATACACGGGTCAAAAACAGTTAAATCTTCAGGTGATATTTTTTCGTCAACAGTTGTAAAGTTTTCAGGCTCAACATAGAATTTCAGCTTGCTTTTAAGGTCGCTTTCAGGGTTTCTTTCTATCCAATATCTGCCAAGTGAGTTATCAACCATATATTGAACTACCCAATGAGTAGTGAAAAGTTGGGTTGCAGCAGGTACATCTTCTTTTTTTATTGCTTTTCCGCCTTTTATATCAATAACGGAAGAATGTTTTTCGGAAATATAATATTGATAAAGCCAACCGATGATTTGAACCTGTCCCTCTTTTTCAACATTAAAATCATCCTCTTCAATATCGTGAACAAGGTGATAAAGAACGCCATCGCTATCCGTAAACGAAACGGTGAGGAGCAATTCCGAATAATCATCGGTTTTTTCAAACAGTTCGGGTAAAATATTGTGAAGCTTATTACACTGTTTAATAAAGAGCATACGGAATAGTTCGTCCAGTTTATTATCGTCTTTTAACTTGATTATCTTATCCTGTTCGTCTGATGTAAATTCCAAATCGGCATCAAACGGTGTCGTTACTAAATCAGGCTCTTTCTTCGCCTTGTTTTCAGAAGAAAGCACACGAACACCGGAAGGCAAATAATCATTGACTTCCATAAAACGAATCGCAATCAGACGGTTGAACCAAGTATATGCAACTTCTTCAACCAGATATCTAAATGCTTCTTTATAATCCTTGGTATCTTTTTCTTTTTGATTTATTGCCTTGACCAAAGCATTACGCTGTTTAATCTCTTTACCCGATACTTCGGCATAATCCTTTGTTCCGATATCATAAAATTCCAAGTCAGAGGTTGAGTGAGGCAATTTGTCCGCAATACCGTCCTCTGTAATGCCGAGCATACCTGCCTTATATGTAATATCGGATATAAGCTTTTGTCTTGCCCAAACGGCAAAGTTTTTTATCGCTGTTTTATTCATCTTATACCTCCGTCAGGCAATTTTTAGTATCAATGGTAATAATGCAATACCAACATCAACACCCTTGTCGGCAATCCATTTGATTATTTCTTTTGCTTTAGACCACTTTTTGCTCTTAGTCTCTTTTGAATTGACAATTTCTTCTATCTCGCCAATTCGTTTTTGTATTTCCTCAATATCCTCATCAGGCAATGAAGTCATATTGTTCACTTTATCTCGAACAGATTCAAAAGTTACCGAAACATAATTATTATTCTCATTGGTATTGTTATTTGTATTGGTTATTGTAATGTCGGTTTTCTTTAGCTCAACCTGTAATCGTAACTTTTCAAGTTCTCGTTGTTCCTGTTCAGACTTCACTCGTTGTTTGACTTTTTCATTTTTATCAATCAAAACAGCTTTGTTATACTCCAGCTTTGTCTTTAATTTTCTTACATCTGACATCAAATCATCACTATCATTATATGAATTGTAATAATCTAACCAAAGTTCTCGCAACTCATCTTTACTAATGAATACCCTTGTAATATCTTCAATTAGCGCTTCTATTTCACTTTGTTCAAGAGAAGAAGCTTTGTCGAGTTTTTCAATATATTTGTCTAAAAGAGTTACTAATTCCATACAATATTCCTCCTTAGAACTCAATATTGATAATCGTATCTTCTTCAAGAGTAGACATCAATCGAGTTTTGAGTTCATCAAGATACCGTTTAATATCTTCTTCTGTTTCAATCTGCCAAGTAGCCGCATTATTTATAGATTTAATGCTGAGAGTTTTCTTTTTCTTCACTTTCACGGCAGGTGCCGTAGTCTCAGAATCGCAATTATCAAATTGTTCAGCAGATTGTTCGCAAGCAATGAGTTTTTCTTCTTCGTCGCTTATTTCATTTAGGCAACGGACCTTGAGTGCATCTGCTTCTAACTTGATATTTTGCAAATCAGCGATATTGGCACAATGATTAGCTTTGTCACTGATTTCTTGGAATAAGCGAATATATTTATCCGCCAATTTATCGTGACATTTTTTATCTTTCAAATCTTCAAACACACGCTGTCTTGCATCTGAAATTGCAATATCTATAGGCTTTTGAGTTTCCTTCAGCAACGAGCCGTAAAGGCTGATAAATTTATCCAGCAACTCAGGCAATTTGAATATTTCAAAATAAGGTGACGGTTTTTTCAAAACATCATTAACGTTTTTAACAACCGATTCTATATCACCGTTTACGATAAATGTTTTACTGTCATCGTAGGTTTTCATCAATTTAAGTGCCTTGTCAAACAAGGTTTTTTGCTCTCCTGCAAAGAACTTCTTAACAGGCTCATAATCCTCTGCAAAATCAAGAAAATCATCTTTCTTTTGGTCAACAAATGCGAAAAACTCCGCAGAATATTTCATCTGCATTGTATCTGTCATAAGCTTTTTACCTGTTAAAATTATATTTTTACCGGGATATGCGCTCTGTGTCGAATAGTAAATAACCAATTTTTCAAGGTCATTCTTCAGATTTGATGCGTAACCAAGAAAGCTTCTCATAATCGCATCGTCATCATCACTTGCCGAAGTAACATTGAATAGTTCTTTCATTACTGTACGGACAGACTTTTTCTGCTTTTCATTCGCCTTTACACGCTTTTCAGTCATAAGCTTTTCATTAAACTCTTTGCGTGTCAGATAACGGATAATTTCTTCCGGAGTCTTTGAAAGCAATGTAACTGCTTCGTTATTAACGAACATTGCAATTTCGCCGTCTTTGAACAGCTTTGCAACAAGCCATTGAACATCGGCTTCTACAAAACCATACGGTGCTTTCAAGAAACGTTCCAAAATGGACTTCATAGAAGTTTTCATATGTCGCTGTGTGTTCAAAGCGATATAGTCATTAACATCGTACAAAGCCAATTCATTCTTTGCAGTATTTGTACCTGCAAGAGTAAGCTGCTGTCCATTGTTTTTAAACAGTGTGCGTATATCCGACTCACTCATTGCCGCATCAATATAAGACAATTTGTGATAAACAGTGGAAACCAGCTTTCCGAGTGCATCATTTATCTTGGAAGCAATTTCCTTTGCTCCGCTCTGAATTTTATCGCCATTCACATAGATTTCTGCATTCTTCAAACTTTCTGAAAGGAACAGTTTTGCAACACCGTTTCTCTCACGCATTTCCACTTTCTTAGCTTCTTTTATGCTTTCAAACTGTGTAACTGCATTTGTAGCATCAAAGCGGATAAATTTTTCTATCTGCAAAGCAGAACGGATTTCATCAAGAAATGTTCTGTCGTCAGGCAATACTACAAGTACGCAGTTTGACTGACCGGACAGAATTCTCATTGTTGTTTCATCTGCTCGCTCATCGCTGTTCGGAGTAAGGATTTTCAACGTGATATCATTATTCTGATTTGCCTTATATGGCTTATCATCAACAACCTGATTAAAAGCAAACGCATATCTGCCGTTGAATGCCGGATAGCGATACTTTTTTTCATCATAAAGACCGTCAAAAATCATCTCGGATACCTTTGCAATGACTTCTCCGGAATCCACGTTTTGTGATTCAATCGCCCTGTTGATTTCCTGCTCCTCATCTGTCAAAAATACATAAATATCCCCGTTCTTCTGAACCAAAGTCTGACGAACAAGACGTTTCAGTGCATCTTCTACCTGCTGCGCAAGTGCCATACGGTCATCATTTACATTCGATACCATAAGACTTGTGATATTTTCAATATTAGCTTTGATTTCTTTAACATACTTAATCATAAAGAGTGTTTTCAGTACATTCACATCAAAGCATTCTTTTTCGTGATTTGGATTCAGATACTCATTATCTAAGGCACGGGAAATAACACCCTTATGAGAATGGTCAAGGAATTGCTCAAGGGCATCATAGAACATATTAAATGGCACAATCGTTCCCGGTTCATCGTTCATAACCTTTACGGCAGATTCTTTGAACAACACAAGCATAGAACGCTCGCCTTCTGCCAGATGCTTACCGGATGCACCGTGAGTACGAATGGAAGTCAGAACACTTCCAAGTAAATTAAACTGATATGGAATAAACGGATAGATGTCCGCAAAATTTTCTCTGTCAGAATATAATTTCTTTTCAACACCATCGTTGAACAGAATGAGGTTTTTGATGACTGTCGCCTTATCATCATAAAGCAGTGTAAGTGTCTGTTTTCCCGCTTCGTTCTTTTCAAGGATTCTCTTTTTGATAACCTCATCAACATTAGCTGATGAGAGAGAAAGTCTGGTATCAAAACGTCCCTGAATTTTCGAGAAGTCATTTCCTTTTGTTTTTGTAATCGAATCAATATCCTGCTGACTTGTTACGATAATCCAAGCCTTGCCGCCGCAAGCAGTACCCAAATCTTCTGTTACAGTCTGAAGGTTCAGCATAAGTTTAGAATCATCACCTATGTACTGTCCAATCTCATCAATCAGGAATACGATATGATGATTGCTTTCTTTTTTATCAAGATATTTCTTAACAAGTCTAGCGAAATCCTCAACCTTATATGTATATTCACTGGTAGCTTTTTCACAAAAGTTTCTACCGGCTTCTACACTCATAAACCCAATCTCATCAAGAACTTCTACTACATCGTCCTGAATGAAATCAAAGTCGCTGCGTGATTCTTCCCAAGTTGAACCAAAGCTATCTTCAAATTTTTCTTTGAATAAATCGTACTTTCCTTCTTCCGTCAAGTTGCGTTCCAAATCTGCAAGGAACGGATTAGAACCACTAAATCCCTGCATTTCATTGAACACATTCTGCAATACGGAAACAATAGCAACCTTTGACTGTTTTCCATTCACTTCGCTTTTAGAGTCAATATTGAAAAGGACAACATCCGTCGGAATCGTACCTGCCAGTTTCATATCTGCAAGCACCATATGGTCAGAAATTTTATTATCATCTACGAAGTAATCAATCGCTTTCTTACCGCCAACTTCTTTATTTTCAAGGAGATAGGATAAAATCTTCAGGAAGTGAGATTTACCACTTCCAAAGAAGCCGGAAATCCACACACCCATCTTGTCTGTATTTCCGGTAATTCCTCTCTTATAGCTTGCAAAGAAATCAGAAAAATGCTTCTGAAGTTCTCTTGTCACAACATATTCTTCAAGCTCTTGCTTAATATTTGCATCGTCATCCTGTCCAACTTTGATTACACCCTTAATATCTCTGTCAATAGGCTTTGAAAACATATTCTTGATAATCATAATTTCCTCTCCTCTTAATCCACGAGCTTGAATGCTCTGTAATAGTTATCGTCCTTTATCTCTCCAAACAGCACCAGTTCCTGACCGTCATAATTGCCTGGATAAAACAGCACTACTGGAACATTATCTATGACCTGATGTAAATTATTCAGTACCGTATGTGAACGCAATATCGGATAGCACTTTCCAATACCGGTAATAAACACAACCGCTTTCTCCGGTGTATTATCCCTGATATGATTCACTATCAGACTGTCTGATGATGTTATCCTCAACATATTGCTGATGGATTTTGATACTCTCTCAAAGCCCTTTGTCTTTTCAAACTGATAACACTTTTCTAAATATCCTTTTTTGATAAGAATATCAATCATAATGTCATAAAGGTCAAACACTACAACTCTAAAATCATCATCCGAGTTTTCACTTTTTTTCTTGATGTATTCGATCCTCTCACGGATATACAATTCTTTTTCAGCCGGGTAATCAAAGATATAGTATCCGACTTCATTACCTAACCCTTTGTTCTCTCTAAACGAGGGTTTTTGTATCATTTCTTCTGCTTTATCCAATCGTTCGTCAAGCGACATCATTTAGTCCACCCCTGTAATTGCCTTAATCATTGCACTCTCTCCACACACTTCAAGATAACGTTCTAAAGCAATATCAAGAATTGGCGGCGTTATTGTTTTCTTCTTATCAACAACCGTTAAAAGGTTCGCATCTGTCAAATAGTTAAAATATATCGAGCGAAGCCTGCGTTTTGTACCATCTGTCCAAGCCGCAATATCTTCACTTTGAATTTCTTTATTCTTGAAAAAAATATTTACATCTGCATCTTCGATTATCGGAATACCAAGTATATTTTTTTCTCGATACACTTCAAACATAAATTCAAAGAACAATCGGTCTGACCTAAGAATGGCAATCAAATTGATTACCTTTTGGGTTGCCAAATCAGAAGTACAAAACAAGTCAATCAGTGTCTTATCAAGTCTTTTTGCTCTATTCCAAATGTATCCATATATCCTTTTGGCTCGATATTCTTTTGCCGCACCAAAAAGATTTTCTTCTATACACATTTTTTTAATTTCTTCTTCGGACTTTCCATCATCAATCAATTTGATAACTTTCTTCATTTCAACAAACCAGAATGATTGGGAAATCAATCCTGCATTGTATCTTTCCTGCATTACATAATCCTCAAATTCATAAGAATAATTTTTTCGATTTACGAAATAATAAAAGCAGCATTTCTCGGAATAGACAGTTCCAAGAAATGCTGTGCGATTAAATCTTAACAAGATTATTTAACTTATTCATTTGTTTTTTCTTCTGCGTGAGCGATGAATGAACATATAAATTCATCGTAGTTGAAACATTAGCGTGACCGAGAATTTCACTCAAAGTTTTATAATCCATACCAAGTTCGATACATCGAGTTGCAAAAGAATGGCG
>ERZ860590.1749-NODE-1749-length-10412-cov-19.656175_pt1 | contig 10412 bp, 13 predicted proteins | sample MGYA00509975_ERZ860590 | MGnify/ENA primary metagenome ERZ860590 (study PRJEB30046, sample SAMN00715250) | human gut metagenome | study: EMG produced TPA metagenomics assembly of the A metagenome-wide association study of gut microbiota in type 2... | reverse complement strand
TATCATGAGGAAATCCGTGGGACAGAGAATACCGGAAAAAGAAATCGCTAACTTCAAGTTTGTAGAATTCAAAAATTTAATATGAAATGTGAGATAGAGCGTATGGAAATTAACTATACGTTCTATTTTTTTGCCTTTTTTGAAAAAGTGATTAAAAAACTATTGACATTTTGTTACTGGCAAAACTGCAAAATCGATTTTGATTTCCTGACATGCTTTTCATGCCAGATGCTTTGAATTTGGCAGTGAGAATGTACTGCTCATCATCGCTGAGATAAAATTGCATCGGATTGGTGCGGTTTCTGCTTGCTATTTTTGATTAGTTAAAGGTTTTTAACTTCCCTGATTTTAAAATAATATCGGTCAATAATATCCTGCAATGTAATGGATTTCATTTTTTCATCTATCATATTTTGAATTTCATGATAGAAGTCCCCAATAGCGAATTGAATGTTGATACCGATTCCACAATCCGGATTGGTATCTGTGTCCAGGTGAAGCAGCGGCTTATCGCCCTCTACAGCTCGGTAGATGTCATACATATTGATTTTATCTGCCGATTTTGCAAGAGCGGCATTCGCATGACCTTGTGTGTTGACAACAATGCCTGCATTTTTCAGGGTTGCCATAAGCTGTCTGACATAAGCCGGGTTTGTCTTGATACTTTCTGCAATTTTTGTGCTGGAGAGTTGTTCGTCATCTCCAAGAGCAATAAATATAAGAATATGAATGGTGTCACTAAGTTTTGTGGAATATTTCATTTGTCACCTCGAATTTTCTTATTGCAATTTTTAAACTTACATGATAATATAATTTTAATGCTTGATGTAATTTTAATTTTAACAAGTAAAAAAATAAAAGTCAAGCAAAATAAAAAGTGTGGAATCTGATATAAAAAAGGAGATAAAGTGGTGTATGCAAAAGGAGGAACAAGTCAGTTTTCTGGCAGAAAAAATCCGTCAGGCAGATGCCGTTTTAATAGGCGGTGGTTCTGGTCTTTCCAGTGCGGCGGGATATAACCATTATCATTGGCTACCCTATATGGAGGAATGTTTACAAGATTTCAAGGAGTGGTATGGACTGAAATCTCCCTTTGACGGTTTTTACTACTGTTATTCATCGCCGGAACAACAGTGGGCATATTATGCACGTTACATACAAAGTATGTGGGATGCACCTACAGGACAGCCATACTATGACCTGCGTGATATTGTGGCGGAAAAAGAAGTCTTTGTTTTAACAACCAATATAGATATGCAGTTTGAACGGATTTTTCAGAAAGAAAGGATTTGCGATTATCAAGGTAACATCGGCTATCTTCAATGCAGTCAGCCTTGCCATGACCAAATTTATTCCAATGTAGAAATGATTCGCAGGATGAACGAAAATATCCGGGAGCTGCGTGTTACTTCCGAGCTTCTGCCAAGATGTAATGAGTGCGGGAGAATCATGGTTCCCTGGGTAAGGGATGATACATTTTTGGAGGGGAAAGACTGGAGGGAAGGTGTAAGGCGATATGAGAATTTCCTAAAAAAATATCTCATGAATGGAACAGATAAGAATGTTGTACTGCTGGAGCTGGGGGTTGGTGAGATGACACCCAGTATTATTAAACTTCCTTTTTGGGAAATGACATACAAAAATGAAAAGGTGTTTTATGCCTGTCTGAATCAGAAGAAATCCTCAGTTCCAGAGCATATAAAAGACAAAGGCATTTATATAGCAGGAGATTTGGCAGAAACCCTGCGGGATTTAAAAGAAAACATAGTAGGAAAGGAAATGTGATGAAGATGAATGTATATCAAGAGATAAGTCAAATAATCAAAGAAGCAGATGGTATTTTGATTGGAGCCAGTAATGGTTTGTCTATCGCAGAGGGATATAATATTTTTGCAGATGACGCATGGTTTCAGGAAAATATGGGAGATTTCAGAGAAAAATACGGACTGCGCTGTGTTTTACACGGATTTTCAGTGCCAATGAAGGTAGAAGAAAAGTGGGCGTTTGTAAGCAGACTTGTTAAGGCAAAAGCTATGCAGGATGAGCCGAGTGAGATTATGAAAAACATCTATGCACTGGTAAAGGATAAAGAATATTTCGTAGTAACTTCCAATGCGGAGGATCATTTTGTGCCGGCAGGTTTTGAGGCAGATCGTGTTTTTGAAATGGAAGGAAAATTAACCCAGATGCGGTGCAAGAACAGATGTCATGACGAGGTCTATCCTAATCAAAAAGCAGTTCTCGCCATGACAGAAGAGGAAGTAAACGGAAGAGTACCCAAAGAGTTACTGCCGAAATGTCCAAAATGCGGTGGAGATATGGAAGTAAATTGGGGTGCGATGTCCTCGTTTACAGAAACGAAAAATTGGAAGGAAAAGGCTGCCCGCTATCAAGAATTTATTCAGAATTTACATGGAAAGAAGCTGGTAATTCTGGAATTTGGCATTGGTTGGAGAAATCAGATGATTAAAGCTCCTTTGATGCATCTTGCAGCAGTAGAACCACAGGCAAGATATATCACATTTAACAAGGGCGAAATTTACATTCCAGAGGAAATCAAAGAAAAATCTATCGGTGTGGATGGTAATCTTACGGAAGCGTTAAAGGAAATCAGAAAGGGAAGGATAGACTAAGTAAGGTAGTTAAAGATATTACAGTTGTGAGACAGGAGAATGAAAAAATGAGCTGTTACGAAAATTTGGTAATGAAAACACAAATGAACTATTCAAGACACTATAGTACCTATGCATCCGGCGGTACTGCTGTAGTGTTGAGCAAACAAAAACCACTTCCTTATGAGGAACAGATTCAGGAATTTGTTCGCAGAGTGCAGGAGGCAGAGTGTATCATAGTAGGCGGAGCATCCGGTTTATCAGCGGCTGGAGGTGGTGACTTTTATTATAGTGATACCCCTTCTTTTCGTGAGCATTTTGGAAAATTTGCAGATAAGTATGGATTCAAAGGTGCTTTTAGCGGAATGATGCATCGGTTTTCTACAAGAAATGAACACTGGGGATATGTGGCAACTTTTTTAAATACTACACAAAATGCTCCTATCAGAGAGCCATATCTGGATTTGGATAAAATTTTGCAGGGAAAGGATTTTCATATCTTAACGACTAATCAGGATACACAGTTTGTAAAGATTTATTCGGAAGAAAAGGTCAGTGAGATTCAGGGAGATCATCGTTTCTTCCAGTGTTCCCAGTGTTGTCAGGATGAAACATGGGATGCCGTACAACCTGTGGCAGATATGATTGCGGCTATGGGAGAGGGGACAATGGTGCCGGATGAACTGATTCCTCGCTGCCCTCATTGTGGTGCGGAAATGTTTCCGTGGGTAAGAGGATATGGGAATTTTCTGCAAGGAAAAAAATACGAAGAAGAATATGAGAAAATTTCAAAATACATTCAAAAGAACAAAGATAAAAAAATTCTCTTTATAGAACTTGGAGTAGGGCGCATGACACCGATGTTTATACAGGAACCGTTTTGGGAACTGACAAACAGCTTGAAAGACGCATATTATATCTCCGTAAATTCAGAATATCAGTTTTTGCCGGAATTCATTGAAGATAAGGGGATTGCTATTTTGGGAGATATAGGAACAGTGTTAAAAGATTTGCAGAAAGCAAAAGAGGAAAGTGCATTTGTATAGGATACTTGTTCTTGATATTCCACTTAATGGAGAAACATTAGAATATTGATTGATACAAAACTGCACTCAGTGATATGTGGGTGCAGTTTTGTATTAAAATTATTGATTACGATACAGTTTCTGATATGCAGTAGGTAATATCTGAAATATATCTCGGAAAGCCGATGTAAATTTACTTTGGCTTTTATATCCCACAGCGGCGGCAAATTCCGAAATAGATTTATCTTCATGCAACAGCATATTTGATGCCGACTTCATACGGTATTCTTTCATGTAAGAAGCGATGGGCATTCCATAGACTGCTTTGAAAACGGATTTCAAAGTAGTGGTGTTCATCAGGTACTGTTTTGACAACTCTTCAATAGTATAGTGGCGTTTTAGGTCGGATGTCATCAGACTGTGAATTTCTTTGATAGTTTCCACCTGTCCGGAAACATACTGGTTCAATCTTTTTGTATTTTCTAAATCCAGCAGATCTAAAAACAACAGCAACTCTTGAACTTTTAATTTGAAATAAGGTAAGTACATTCTTTCTGGCAAATCATATAATTCTGAAAAAAAAGGGTTTATTCGCCAAGAAAATCCCAGTCTACATCACTGTCTGGCTGTGAATTTTCAGGTGTTGGAAAGGGCGCCCTGATTTGGGGCTCCCTTTGCACCATGCCTGCAGTCAGTCCGGAAAGAAAAAGTGTCAATGACTGTTTCAGGCTGTATTCCACTGCATCTACAATTTGTTTCACAAAAAGTTCTTCCCGTTCTCTTGTTTCCAGATAGAGATCAGCCTGAATGCGGTAGTAGCGGTCAAAATAATCTACCAGTGCAAGAGAGATTACCTGACTGTAAGATTTAAAATCCTGCCTGTCCATCGTCTGTAAATATTCCCAGGCTCTCCGTTGCTGTTCTTTGTCCAGATTAAAACGCAGGTTTGTATTGCGGATATTGTTCTGCATGGTTTATCCCCTCCTTTTTTCGTATTGATTGATTCAGCAGGTCGTACCGGTGTGGTACTGCTCTGCTGTGGGATAAGCATACGAAAATCGGAGGAAAAAGGCATTGAGGGGAAATTGAGCTGGAATTGAGAAAAAATAAACTTTTTATTGATAAATAAGTTTAGATACTAACTCTTTTGTCGTTTTGGTTGTTAATTATATTAAAAGTAGAAATATTTTGATAATGAAAGTGTGGGAGAGAAAATGAACAAAAGAAGATACAGCAATCGTAGAAGAAAGAGTATTTTACGAGTATTCATTCTTTTAATGACTATCATAATAACCGTTGTAATGTGGAGAACAATAAAATTGACAGAATTATCGAATGGTAAAAAAGTAGATTCACGGATTTATCCAGAATTACAACAAATGTTTAATGATGCAAGAGCTGAGGGGCTGGCACTGTTTGTTAGAGAAGGATATCGAACAACAGAAGAACAACAAAAAATTATGGACGAGAAAATCAACGAATATGAAAAACAAGGATATTCTGCGAAAGAAGCAAAAAAAGAGCCGAGAAATATGTTGCAATTCCCGATACAAGCGAACACCAATATGTTGGAACGACTGTCGCTAAAATAATGAAAGAAGAAAATTTATGTTTGGAAGAATATTTAGAAAAATATAAATAAAAACAAAAGAAAATCCTAACTTTTTTTATAGTAGGATTGTTATATTATTTAGAAAACAGAGGGAGGCAAATTTGCGAATGGAATACAAAACTGATTCTTTGTTAGTACATCTAGCAAGAGCAGGAGATGAGGATGCGTGTGAAAAACTGGTCAAAAAATATTACTCAAGTATATATCAATATTGTTTGCTACATATCAATGATCCCTATGAGGCAGAGGATTTGACACAAGAAGTGTTTACACGTTTCTTTTCCAATTTATATAGATATAAAGAATATGGAAAAGTTAAGAATTATCTTTATACAATTGCCAGAAATACCGTTAAAAATTATTACAAAAAGAAAAAAGATATTCCATCAGAGGAACTGCTAAAATCAGAGGACTGTAGTAAAAATCATGTAGAAGATCTAGGAGTCCGATTAACTATTGAACAGGCAGTGAGAAAGTTACCGGAAGAAATTAGAGAAACGGCAGTTTTATATTTTTTTCAGGAATTGAAGCAAAGAGAAATTGCAGAATTACTTCATATCAAACTTTCTCTTGTAAAATATCGAATCGGAAGAGCAAAAGAGCTTTTAATGAAAGAGTTGGAGGTGAAAAAAGATGAAGAATTATAAGCAACAAATAAAGGAATATAAAGAGGAGATTGAAGAAAAGTATGTAAGGGCTGAAGCAGAGAACAAAACAGTAAAAGCATGTCAGAATATTTTGTCAGAGTCGGTTTTATCGAAACAATCGCATAGAACATCTTATTTTGAATTTTTGTATGAGCAGACAAAATTCATAAAAAAAAGATGGTGGATTTTACAAGGTTGTGTTCTTATGTGTCTATGGATATGGTTGAGTAATTATACGTCAGACATAAAAGATATGATGAGGATTATGGGAATATCTGCCACAATATTTGTGGTTCTGATTGTCCCGGAAATTTGGAAAAACAGAAGAAATGGTGCGATTGAGATTGAGCAGGCGTCTTATTACACACTGCGTCAGATTTGTACAGCAAGAATGTTAATGTTTGGAGTAGTGGATTTGGTGATCGTTATGGTGTTTTTGGCAATTACATATCAAACAACAATACTCTCGTTAAGTGATTTGGTGGTTAATTTTTTGCTTCCAGTAAATGTTTCATGTTGTATATGTTTTCGTGTATTGTACAGCAGATGGGAAAAATCAGAATATATAGCAGTGCTTTCCTGTCTGGTATGGGTTGGTTTATGGATGATGATTGTTGCAAATGATGTTATTTATCAGAAAATTGTAACTCCGGTATGGGTGGCTATGCTGATATTGACTTTTGTATATTTTATTTTTTGTGTTCAGAAGTCATTAGTATTTGATGAAAAAATTTTGGAGGATTACACGTATGAAATTAGAATTTAAAAATGTAACAAAACAATACGGAGAAGTAAATGCTGTTAATAAAGTGAATTGTGTTATGGAAAAAGGAATTTATGGACTGCTTGGAGTAAATGGAGCAGGAAAGACCACATTAATGCGTATGCTTTGTACGATTGTTCAACCATCAGAAGGACAAATATTATGGAATGGTAAAGATATATGGAAACTAGGAGGTGAATACCGAGAAGTTCTGGGATATTTACCACAGGATTTTGGATATTATCCAGATTTGACCGTATATGATTATATGATGTACATTTCTTCTATAAAAGGGTTAAAAATGCCATTTGCCAGAAAAAAAGTGAAGCAATTATTAAATCAAGTAGGAATGGAAAAATTTAGTAAAAGAAAAATGAAGAATTTGTCTGGAGGAATGGTTAGACGTGTAGGAATAGCACAGGCGATGTTAAACGATCCGCAAATTCTTGTCCTGGACGAACCTACCGCTGGATTGGACCCGAATGAAAGAATACGTTTTCGTAATTTAATTAGTGAATTGTCGGAAGAACGTTTGGTGCTCTTGTCTACACATATTGTATCGGATATTGAGTACATTGCGAATAACATTATGTTAATGAAAGATGGAGAACTTTTTTATGCAGGTACTGCGGAAGATTTAGTATCTTCTATGAAAGAAAAGGTATGGCAATGTAATGTTTCGAGAAGTATGATAGACAAATATATGAATGAATATTTGGTTGGAAATATAAAAACAACAAAAACCGGAGCAGAGCTTAGAATTATTTCAATAGAAAAGCCAACAGAAGATGCTGTGGCTGCAGAAAAAAATCTGGAAGATGCATTTCTATTTTATTTTGGAGAAAAATCGGAGGAAAAACAAGATGCTTAAATTAGAATTAAAACGAATTTTTTCAAAGAAAATTAATGTATTTGCAATCGGATTGGCATTGATACTTGCTGTCATTTTTAGCGGATTTGCAGTTACAAGTAATCGCTATGTGGATGAGAATGGAAATGCTAGTACTGGAATTATGGCAACAAGAAAACTTACAGATAACAGACGAGCATGGAAAGGTACATTGACAGAAGATGAACTTGGAAAAGTTATAGAACAAAATAAAAATGCGGTGACACAATCCTCAGAAGAAAATGCAATTTACGGAACGACATTGCAACCGATAGATGATATTAGGAGTTTTATAATATCGGTATTAACACCGGATGCAGAATATGATGAAAGTGTTCTGAATCAAATTACAGAAGAAAATATACAAGAGTTCTATGACACTTATCATAAAAATATGAAAAAGATGGCAGAAGAATATGGAAAGACTGCTGTTCAGAAAAAATACTTGGAAAAGAAATATAATGAAATAAAATTACCAGTAGAATACGAATCTTATAGTTCGTGGGATACTATGATTATGTATGTAGAAACGTATTCTATTATTCTGGCAATCATAGTTGGTTTTATTTGTGCTGGAATATTTGCAGATGATTTTCAGACAAAAGCAGATGCAGTATTTTTCTCTACAAAGTATGGACGTACAAAAGCTGTTAAAACAAAAATACTGGCAGGAATAGTTACGACAGTTATGATTTATTGTATGGGAATTATATTACTTAGTGTGATTTGTTTTGGAATTATGGGAACCAGTGGTATGAATACACCCTATCAAATGTATCAGGCATATAGTATTTACATTATGTCATATGGACAATACTATTTGTTGACAGTTGTATGTGGATTTATAGCCAGTATGCTGGCGGCTTCAGTGTCTATGTTAGTAGCGGCTAAAATGCATACAATTAGTGTCGCTGTTTGCATTCCGTTCTTTTTATATTGCTTATTGCCATTTATAGGACGGGCACTTTCTGGGTATACAACGCTTTTCAATTTGATACCAACAATTTTGACAAATGTACAGGCAAGTGTAAAAGTCCCACTTATTTATCAGATTGGGAATTGTGTATTTCGACAAATTCCGCTTGTAATGGTAATGTATACAGTGATGGCAATAGCCTTACTGCCTTTTATTTATAAGAGTTTTCGCAGATACGGAAATAAATAAAAATTGTATTCATACTTATGAAAAACAAAGTAAGTAAAATATTTTCTGGAAAAATCAAAGCATAATTTAAAGATTTAAGGCGGGAAAGTTGCCCGCCTTTTGACGATGTCTCACGATACCAGCAAATATATCGGCGAACTGTACAGCAGGAGTTACAGCAGAGCTGACAAACAAAGGCATTGGTTCTTTGTTAAGGGCGTGTACCTCAGCAATATCAAGGTAAGCCCCATATTTTCTTTTTCTGCATCGGCACGCTCATAGATTACTTCGGCGGCGGTATGCTTGTGGGCAGCCCAGTGCATTTTGTTTTGAACCTGTTTGAAGAACAGAACAGAGCTTTCAGCATGGGAATCATAATCAATGCTGGTTGCATAGATTTCCAGAACCTTTCTCCAGAATACTTTTTCGGAAGAACGGATGTCTCTGATACGGGCAAGCAATTCGTCAAAATAGTTGCCTCCGCCTAGTCTTTTTAGTCGGTCATCATCTAATGCAAATCCCTTTTTCATGTATTCTTTTATGATTCCCATAGCCCAGATACGGAACTGTGTACCTCGGTGGGATTTTACACGGTAGCCTACGGAGATAATGACATCAAGGTTATAGTAATCTACATTATATTTTTTGCCATCTGTGGCAGTGTAGGCAAATGAATCATATGAGCTATAAAGGGTTTTCGAGAATTGACAGAGAATTTGTAGGATAATATAATGTGTATATTCCAGTGGCAAAGGATGAGCAGGTATTACTATAAAAAAAGAAAGCAATAAGAGGAGATTAAGTTGAAAAAGAAAAAAGATGAGATAACCATCCGCTCAAGCGCGGCGGAATACTTAACCTATGTTGCCTCTGTTAGTGATCAGCAGGACAGTGTTGAGATGCGCTATGAGGATGAAAATATATGGCTGACACAGAGAATGATGGCCACATTGTATGATGTTGGTTTACCGACAATAAATGAACATATTAAAAAAATTTATGCAGATAGTGAATTAGAAGAGACGGCAACTATTCGGAATTTCCGAATAGTTCAAACGGAAGGGTCTCGTCAGGTTACACGTGATACCAAGCACTATAACCTTCAAATGATCATTGCTGTAGGTTTTAAGGTCAATTCCGAGCGTGCCGTACAGTTTCGTAAATGGGTAAACCAGATCGCCAAGGACTACACCATCAAAGGCTGGGTGATGGATGATGAACGGCTGAAACGAGGAACGTATCTGACAGAGAAGTATTTCGACGAGCAGTTAGAGCGTATCCGTGAGATTCGTGCCAGTGAGAGAATGTTTTATCAGAAGATTACTGACTAGTATGAGACAGCCATTGACTATGATAAAGAAGTATGTGGCTGAACATAATGCCGGAATTGAAGCATTTTAAGATGAATAGTTAATAAAGAGAGGTGCATATGCTATGCCAGGTATACTCGTGGTTGAAGATGATGAAAATTTAAATCGTGGAATTACATTTTCACTGAAAAAATCCGGATATGAGGTTTTTTCAGCAGAATCAGTGAAAAAAGCGAAAAGAATTGCAAGTGATAATAATGTGGATGTTACCATTTGTGATGTGAATCTTCCGGATGGGAATGGACTGGAATTTGTAAGGTGGATGAGATGCAATTATAATACATACATTATTTGCCTTACAGCACTAGATCAGGAGATGGATCAGGTCATGGGATATGAAGCAGGGGCAG
>ERZ860590.1747-NODE-1747-length-10424-cov-2.639695_pt1 | contig 10424 bp, 6 predicted proteins | sample MGYA00509975_ERZ860590 | MGnify/ENA primary metagenome ERZ860590 (study PRJEB30046, sample SAMN00715250) | human gut metagenome | study: EMG produced TPA metagenomics assembly of the A metagenome-wide association study of gut microbiota in type 2... | reverse complement strand
GCTCATTGACCAAGCCGCTGCAGGATCGTTTCGGCATTCGAGCTCAGCTTCAGTATTACTCGCCTGAGGATCTGACCACCATCGTGCTGCGCTCCATGCACCTGCTGAACATGCCCGCAGACAAAGGCGCAGCCGGTGAGATCGCAAGACGCTCCCGCGGTACGCCTCGAATCGCAAACAGATTGCTTCGACGTATTCGTGACTTTTCTGAAGTCCGTCATCAAGGCCAATTGTCCGAGCAGATCGCAAAAGACGCTCTTACGATGCTGGAAGTTGACCCAATCGGCTTAGACAGTCTCGACTGCCAGTTCCTGCTCGCGATCATTGAGAAGTTCCAAGGCGGTCCCGTCGGTATCGAAAACCTGGCTTCCGCTGTCGGCGAAGAGTCTGATACGCTTCAAGACATGGTCGAGCCTTATCTGATCAAAGAAGGCTTTGTTCAGAGAACACCAAGGGGACGCGTGGCTACACCACGCGCATACAGCCATTTCGGGCTCGATAGAAAACATAAAGATTTGGGGTTTTTATTCGATGACGACCAATATTAGTGCTTACAACCTGTCTGAGCGTCAGACGCAGCTGGACTTGTCCGTTCTTCCCTACGATTTTGAAGACAACGTCAAAGTATTGAGTGAACAGGCGCGTCAGACCTGGAACGACGTCCAAGATCTTGAAGCTTCTGCATGCCCTGACAATAAAGCTCAAATCACCATCACAATGCACCCGTCTTTTGCTTCTCAGATTTATTTCCCTGAGGAGTTTCTGCTTGTCATGGGATTAGAGTGCGTCGGTGTCCGCCAGGTGCAGTGCTTCCCGCGCGACACTTCAAGCTGCGACACGGAAGACGGAGAAATTACCGTTGCGCTCGTCTGCGTCGGAAAGAGACAGGACATCCAGGCCATTCCCGGCAAACTGGAAAAGGTTGTTTCCGACACACTCGTCGGAAAACAGATTCGAACCATTGAGAGCATTGAAGCCGTCTCGATCTACGACCGTTTGGACATTCCCAACGATTACTTCGATGATCATTTCTTAGTCGGTGTTTATCAAACTCCGGGTAAGACTGTCGAAGAATCCAAAGAAGACTTTAAAAACTATGCCCAGAAAAACGATCTTGAAGTACACCCCAACTTCTTAGTTGATAAGGAAGGTGTCTTCTACGTGCTTCTGCGCGGTGCCCGCTACAAACTCGATGCCATCGGCGACTACGCCTATACCTTCTGTGTGCGCGTGCCGCCGCTGAAAAAAGCCTGACTCAGCAACTCACAACAAATTTAAATCGTCGGCTTTCCCTTTTTGGAGGGTCCTCTCTTGATTTCTACTTTTTATTCGAACTCGTTCGAAGTTCTTCGGACGGTTCTTGCCACAAAAATCGGTTTTAATCTGGAGGACCTGCGAAACAGGAATGCCTCCTTTTTTGAGCAAATCGAAGTTATCGTCCCGACGACGATGGTCGAGGACAACCTCAACCGCTTCTTAGCTGATCACTTCGGCGCAACGCCGGGAATTAAATTCTCCAACGTCGCCAGCTGGATGTTCAAAGTTCTCGGGCAGTCTCTTTCTAACACTGAGACTTCCCAGGTCATGGACTGGACTTTTTACGAGATCCTGAGGCAAAAGCAAACCGAAAAGACCTTTCCTAAAGAAGAAAAGCGTCTTTATGAATACATTCAGACGTTGGACCCCGTGGGTGTGTTGGAGTTTGCCCGCCATCTGAACACGGTCTTCATTACCTACGGCTCTTATCGTTTTGATTGGCTGCAGCAGTGGGCGTTAGAAAAGTTTGAACTTAACAACCCGCTCCCGGCGCCGAATGCAAAGATCGAAGAAGCGAGGCTGAAGGAAAACTCTGACTTTTTATGGCAAAAACGTCTTTGGCAAGAATTAATCGAACAAACCGGCGCTGACAACAGGGGAAAAATCTTCGGTTGGCTTGAAAATACCATTACACGAATCCGCAAGAACAAGCCGGTTGAAGACAGCCTGCCGATTCATCTTTTCCTGCCGTTCTCGATTCCGCCAAACTTACTGCCTCTGATTCGAGCCTATGAAGATTCCCCGGCAGAACTTAATCTGTACATTCTTAATCCATGTGCCGAATACTGGTTTGAGTCCGTACCGAAAGCGCAGTTCGATTGGTCAGAAAATTTCAAAGTCGACAACAGCTGCCTGAACTACCTACTGACAAATGCAGCAAGTACGAGAGCCGCCATTGACAGATTGGACAGCTTCCTTTTCTCTGAGGAGGAAGCTTCAGCGATCGAAACAGATATTTCAGAGGAGGCAAAAAAGAAACGTCAGAATGCGTCCGTCAAACAACCCGGATCTCGGAATTTCTTAAGCACAGAAAAAACTTTTGAAAACCCCGAAGAAGAACTTAAAACCAAGGTTAGTGCTGAATCAGCTTCTGCGTATTTAGAGTACCCCTCCAAGTCATTCCTGCATAGCTTCCAAAACTCCATTCTTAGAATGGACAGCACACTTCTGCCCACTGAGCCTGATGAGAACGACGTCAGTCTTCGTATCCTTAAAGCGCCTCTTTCGTCCGAGAAGTCGAAGCGACCATCGATATTCTCCAGAACTGGTTCACGGATAAAAAGCGCGTCCTTAAACCATCCGATGTTTTGGTCGTGGTCCCAGACATCGAAAAGGCAGCTCCCGTCATCGAAGGCGTCATGGCATCACTGCCGAAGGATCTTTTCATTCCTTGGAAGATCATCGGTCTCAGCGAAGAAAAGCAGAACGCGCTCGCGGATGCGTTTGTGGGCTTGGGCAAGCTCTTGATGTCTGATTTTTCCGCCAGAGAGTTCTTTGCTTGGCTAGAAAAACTCCCCGTTCAGCAGCAGTGGGGCTTCTCTTTGGACGATATCTCTGTCATCCAAACTTGGCTTTATTCCGCCGGGTACTCTGTCGGAGTCGATCACCAGCAGCTTGCAGCGCTTAATTTCACAGATGAAGACACGTCTCTTCAAGACGCCATGGAACGGCTTTCGCTCGGATTCTTCCTTGATGAGGCCTCTCCCCTGCCATTTAAGAAGGTGCTTCCTATCCGCGGCGACGAAGAAGCCGGCTTTGACACTGTTTCCGACGACTCGGGTCGTTTAATCCAGGCGCTTTCTCAGCTTTACCTGAACCTTGCCGATCAGCGCCGCGAACTGCTCGCCAGCGATTTTGCACTTCCGGCAGAGGGCTGGAGAGAATCGCTTCTGGACATGAAAAACCGTTTCTTCGGCAGCAGCTGCGATCCTGAGGAATCCTATAACTTCACAGAAATCATTGAGACAGTCTGCAAAGGTCTGACCGCCGCTTTTGACGGCACAGAAAAACCGGTCAGCTTCGATGTTGTATTAAGCGAGCTGAGAAGCGAACTCTCCAAAACAAAACGCGAGGTGACAAGCTCCGGGACCATGACATTCACATCCATTTCGCTGGCAAGAGGTATTCCCTACAAGGTCATTTGCTGCTTGGGTTTTGATGAGAAAAGCGGGTTCCCGGGAACACCGAAATTTGAAGAATTTGACTTAACCAAGGACCACCGGCGCCGCGGTGACCGAGACGCGAGAAAAGACAATAACGCTGTCTTCCTTGACACGCTTCTCAGCGCTCGGGAAAACCTTTTGATTTCCTACACAATCGGAACGAAGCCGCAAAGCGAAAATAATCCGTCGCTTGTCATTGATAACTTCAAAAATTACTTCCTTTCTCATGCCATGAGCGTGGGAATGGAGGACGGCACTGCTCAGGAAAAGGCTGACGAACTATGGAAGAGCATCGTTACAAAGGTTCCTTTAAATCGCTTTTCCATGAGAAATTTCTTAGAGGAACCGAAATCCCTAGAAAAACGGGAAAACAACCTTTTCTGGAAGAGCCCGCGGAAAGACGTTCTCGAATCAATCGAGCACGCCTACAGGAACCCCGATGCGAAGGAATCCATGTTCGCCAACACAGGGATTCCCGATGAGAAACTTCCCAAAACGATGCAGAACTCCAAGCTTCGGGAACTGCAGGTTAATTTCCTCATAAAGTTTCTGACATCCTACGATGAGTGGACAGCTAACTTGCTCAAACTTGAATCATCAGACTTCGAAGCTGACGAAAGAATGATCGTCCCTGCCAAAGATGACAAGCTCATGCACTCAACCGTCAGCCGAAAATTTCTTTCTTTGCTTGAGAACAACTTCTCCGACAAAGAGGCGCTCGACCTTCTGACCCTTAATCCTAAGTACGGCATCGAAAGCGTCCGGCGTGCAGTTCTCAGCTTTGAAGCCTCAGAAGTTACCGAGGCATATGCCGCAAGAAAACAATTTATGGAGACTGAAACTCTAACAACTGTCTCTGCGACGCTTGACTATCAAGTTCCGCCTGAAATATCGACATACGTCCGTCGCCTCACGGACAAAACAGATCTCTTCCTTTGGAAAACGGAAGGCGAGACCTTGCGCGTCAAGCTCGGCGTTTTTTGCTCTGGATCAGAACAAAATCGTGAACTATTGCGTCAAATTATTTGGACGGAGGCAGGAGAGCCATACGATTTGCTTGTCTTTAACGATAGTTCAGACACAGATCATTTCAGTATTTCTTACTCTTCGATTATTCAGAACCACGGCGGCGAACCGCTTAAAGCTTTCTTGAAGTTATTTGAGTGTCACTGCAGGCACGCACTGGGAATGAATGCCTCGGATGATGCCCTGCTTTGGCAAGGTGTTTCAGAGGAAAACGTACGGAAAGCGGCTGATTTATCCACAGCTCTCAAAGAAGAACTCAGCGATTACTACAAACTCCTCAAAGGAGATGGCAAAAAGAAAGACATCTACCTTTCCGAAGCAATCAAAGCGCTAATTGATTTCGTTGAGAAACTTAAACCTTAATCGGAGTATTTATGCTTTTTAAAGAATTTGATGCAGCCACAACGCCGATTGAGGGGCACATGCTTTTGGAAGCCAGCGCCGGCACCGGAAAAACGTATTCCTTGATGCGGGTGCTGCTCAGGCTTTTAGTCGAGAAAGGGATTGAGCTGGATCGGATTTTGGTTGTGACATTCACGAATGCGGCCACCGATGAACTGTCATCTCGTTTGCGCAGCAACCTGACGGAACTCATTGAACAAATCAGACTGAAGAAGAACGGCAGCTTCAACGATCAGCTGGGAAGAAAAGAAATATTGTTCGGCAGAAATTCTTGAAAAACTGCAAACGGCGCTCAATAAGATTGACGACGCTGCCATTTTTACTATTCACGGATTTTGCCAGCGAATCCTGCAAGACTTTGTCTTTTCTTCAAAAGGGAACTACGACTTTGAGATCGGCGATGATTCAGATGCGAAAGATAAAGCGTTAACTACTTTTCTTCGTACAAATCTTCCCAAGGCTTATCCAACCTGCCCTACGGAACAACTATCTCTAGCTCGCGACATTCCATGGGCAGACATCCTATCGACTGCTGCCGGCCTGAGCAGAACTAAGCCCCTCACTCAGCAAATGAAGCTGATGAAAGACTCCGAGCATGAGCCTGAAGAAGAAACCAATCAGTTTTTTAATACTTTTATTGATCAGGCAACAACTCTCTACGAAAAAAACAAGAAAGATGAGCGTCTATTTACGTTCGATGACCTGCTGATTGAAGCAGAAGAACGCATTGTTAAAGATCCGGAATTCACCAAAGCCATTCAAAATCTTTATGGCGCTGCATTAATTGACGAATTTCAGGATACGGACCCGATTCAATACTCTATTTTCAAACATCTGTTCTTAGATGATCCGGAAGGCTCTAAACCCGTCATCTTTGTCGGCGACCCGAAACAGTCTATTTATCGCTTCAGGAATGCCAGTCTCGAAACGTATCTGTTAGCCAAAAATGAAATCAACAACCTTTACCAGTTAGTGAAGAATTATCGTTCAACGCCGGGAATCATCGCCGGAGTTAATGAATACTTCAATCCGGAAGGAAAAGGGCCCGACGGCGGCTTTTTGAATCAGGCTCTGACCTATTCGCCGGTGCAGTTTAATAAGAAAAAACTACCGCTCCTCCTAGAGAAAAACGGTAAACTCGAACCCCTCCCCTCTTTCGCTTTCTGGTCTAACGCCGACACTAAGGCCTTGTCCAATGCAGAGGCTCTTCGCGATATGGAGGCTATTGCCATCGCAGAGGAAATCGAATCCTTACTAAAGGAAAACGTTCTCTATGAAGGCCGGAGACTGAGGCCCAGTGACATCGCCATATTGGTCGCAAAGCGCTTCCATGCTGACAAAGTTATTGAGCAGTTGCGCAAGCGAGGCATTCGAACTCTTCGCTCCTCGAATGAAAACGTCTTATGTTCTAAAGAAGCGCACGAACTCAAGAGCGTTCTGGAGGCTATGTACGATCCGAGAGATACGCGTCTTGTGGCAGCGGCTCAGGCAACCCGAATTTTCGGCGACTCGTTGAATGACTTACTAAACAACGATGCGGCCTCTGCCCAGGCACGCTTGCTATTGGAGAATTCAGCGAAAATCTACGAAAAGAGAGGAATCATCGCTGCAGTCTCTAACCTTTTCGCCGGCGCCAAAACCGACGAGCGTTTACTGCAATACGGCGGAGAACGCGCCCTCACGAACTATCAGCACATCTTGGAGCTTCTGCATCAGCAGCACAACACCATAGATAATCTGCCGGGGCTGCTGCGCTGGTTAAAACAAGAACAAAAAAAGAACAACGACAGCTATACCCTGAGACGTGAAACCGATTCCGATGTGGTTCGGGTAGAGACCATTCACAGCAGTAAAGGACTTCAATACCCGGTTGTTTACTACCTTGATCGGCCAATAAGCTTTTCCAAGAGTCAAGAATTTAGAGACGATGCAACAGGTGTCATTACCTTCTATGAAACCGAACAAAAGGCTCCCGACGACTTTGTTGAGAAATCTTATGAAGAGTCAATGAGATTGTTATATGTCGCTATGACGCGGGCAACAGCAAGAGTGGTCCTGCCTTATTTCTTTAAGAAGACTAAATCAGGGGCGCCGCACGGAAGCGTCGGCGGAAAATATCCGCTTGCGCAGGCTATCAGCGGAGAAACGTCAGGAGGAATGGCCATAATTAACGGGCTGAACCGGCTGCGGGAAGCTTTGAGCCCGAAGGAAGCGTCGGCAAGGGAAGTGAGAAAAGCCCTGCTTGAAGGAATATCCGAGCACAACAAAAACAACGCACATCCTCTCATGCTCTCTGAAAAAGCCTTGAATGCTTACTCTCCTTTTGATATTCGTTTTGACTTCGAACCCGGCAAATTTAGTGACTTCGAAGTCTCCATTAGAGAACAGATCGAACATCTTGATCTCAGAGCCGGTCGCGGTGACAGACAAAATCGTTCCTGGATTTCCTCTAGTTTCACAAGCCTATTGAGAACCATGGAGGCACAGGATTCTGCCGTCATCACTGATGAAACAGAAGCTTCAGAATCAGAGGAACCAGTCGCAGCATCGAAAGAAGAGGATATTTTGGAGGTTCTCAAAGGTTCTCAGAGCGCTGCCGAATTCGGCACGAAAGTCCATGAATTATTGGAAAAGATCTTCGACAAAAATTTTCATAATTGGAAGCTCAGAGTCTACAAATTTTTAGATGATCGTTTTAAGGGGTATGTCGCTCCGGAAACAGAAGAACGAAAGGCCGAAATCGAGACCAAAACGGAAGAGTTCTTCGAAAATTTATTCGAAGCAAAGATTCTGCCCTCCGCGCCGGGCTTCCACCTCGCTCAGCTTTTTAAAAATCTTAAAGATTGCCGTCCGGAATTGAAATTCATGCTTTCCGTCGGAGCTCCAATAAAGGGCAGAGAACGTCTGACGGCGAGTCTTTTGGCTGAAACACTAACAGCCTTTGATTCTCGTTATAAAGACTTCCATTTATCGGAACTCGATATGCGCGGATACCTCACGGGCTCCATCGACTTAGCATTTGCCGCAGACGGCAAATATTGGGTCATCGACTGGAAGACGAACAAAATTGATTACCGCAATAATGCTCCCGAGCTGTACACGCCAGAAGCCGTAGACGCCTTGATGAAAAACAATCACTATGAGCTCCAGTTGACGCTTTACCTGGTTGCGCTCAAACGAATGCTCGAGGTTCGTTTAAATCTGCCTGAAGGTGAGGGTTATAAAGTCATCGGAGGCGCGATTTACTGCTTTTTACGCGGTATCAACAAAGAAGGGCGCGGAACATACTTTGAGCGTCCCAAAGATGGCCTTATCGAATGTTTAGACGACTTCCTGAAAAACGGATTTAGTCGTGAACTCCTGGAATCTCGTGCTAAAGGAGCTGCGTGAAATGATTTCGCAAAACCAAAATTCATTTGAAAACCTCGGCACCATTCTGCTTGATCTTTTAGCTCGTCGAGGAAAAACTGTGACGGCAGAGCAGCGAAATGCGCTGGCGTTTTTCATGCTGCATCTCGGACAAGCAGAACACCTCGGAGGTTTATGTGTCGAGCTTGATGCAACGCCGCAAAATAAAGGATACGTGGAGCTGCTTAGGGAAGCAGAGCTGCTAACAGACGGCAGCCGCAAAATTGCTGATGAACCCAACAACCTTTCTGTCGCTCCGACGCCCTTTATTCTTGACGTAAGCGAACCGAAAAAGCTGAGAATTTATTCCCGCCGCAACTTTTGCTCTGAAAGCCGTTTGGCTGCGGGAATTCACAGTATGTGCTCTGCAAGCGCCAGCGAAGTCAACGAGGTAAAAGAGGCCTTGGGACAGCTAGAACAGACGTTAAAGAATGCACGAGAAAAGGGCGACAAGAAAGCCTACTCTTTAAATCCCCTACAGCTGAAAGCAGCCGAACTTGCGGTTTCGGAAAAATTCTCCGTCATTTGCGGCGGTCCCGGTACCGGCAAAACAACTACCGTTGTGAAGTTCATCGAAGCCTTTTTGGAGATTCATCCGAAGGGCATCATTCAAATGTGCGCACCAACCGGGAAAGCCACAAGCCGCCTCCTTGAATCCGTAAAAAATCAGGCGGATGCCGGTCCAACCTCTGCTCCTTACTATCCCGAGGTTCGCAAAGCTCTTGCCGAAGACATGCTGACCTCTTTAACGATCCATAAATTACTGGTTACGGATTTATCCAACGGAAAACGGCCGTCTGCGGATAATCCGATTGAAGCAGATTTGCTAATCGTGGATGAGAGTTCAATGATTGACTCGGCCTTGGCTTTGAAGCTTGTCAGAGCAATTGACCCGGCCAGAACTCAAACAGTGTTCTTAGGCGACAAGCATCAGCTGGCAGCCGTCGGGCCGGGTTCGGTATTTGCGGATATCTCTGATAATTCAGGAGTTTTAAAAGGGCACATCGTTGAATTAAAAGAGAGCATTCGCTTCAATGACAAATCCGCTATCGGCAGGTTAGCTCAGTGCATGCTCGCGCTCGAAGAAAAGAAAGATCCCGACCTTTCCAGCTTTATTTCGCAAGTTGAATATACGGACGATCGTCCCTTCGAAGGATTTAAGGATACCGGCGTGTTTTTCAAATCTGCAGGAAGAAATCTTCCTCTGCGGGCTCAGAATTGGTTAGAAGAAAAACTCGATACCTACTGCAAAGCAGTCCAGAACTTAAACCTGACTTTAACTTCGAATGATAAAAACGAAGTAGATCCCAGATCAGCCAGCTTCGAAAACCTTCCTAGTGATGTACAACAAGCTCTTGAAGAGGTTTGGAACGAGTTGAGTACCTTCCGGCCCTTATGCGCACAGCGTGAAGGTCCCACAGGCGTCAACGCCGTCAATGACTTTTGCGAAGATTTTGTTAAATCGGCATTTAAAGTCCCATCCGCCGATGACATGTACAACGGCAAGGTCATCATTGTTCGTCAAAACGACTCCGGTCTCGGTGTTGCCAACGGCGACGTGGCTATTATTTTCGGCTTGAAGACAGCTGATTCCGACAAACCGACGTGGTATGCATTCATCGGTGATCTGAAGAAAATTGTTCCGGCTCAGCTGCTGCCAAAATATGACACTGCCTTTGCCATCACTATTCACCAATCGCAGGGTTCCGGCTTCCGTGATGTCGCCATCTTCCTGCCGACGCTGAGCGCCGGAAGTGATGCTGCCTCGTTATGCACGCGCGAACTTCTTTATACCGGCATTACTCGTTCGGAAAAAACGTGCCAGATTTTCGGGGCTAAGGATGTTCTGGGCATGTCTTTAAAGACCGTCACGCAACGCAGCGGAGGACTGCCTCAGCGGCTTAAAGAGCGCTTCAGCGAACAAGGTTAATTTTTAGTTCTCCTTGAGAGAAGAAGCCGAGCCGGTTAATCAAATCTAAACGGCTCTTCTCTTTCTACACCATGACAGATAAGAAATCAGGTTCTCAAAAACAAGAGCTCCGTCCAAATACTAACCTAAAAGTCGGGGAATAAATACATCTTGATCCGAGTCGGCTAAATATTTCTTAA
>ERZ860590.1746-NODE-1746-length-10429-cov-63.355022_pt1 | contig 10429 bp, 6 predicted proteins | sample MGYA00509975_ERZ860590 | MGnify/ENA primary metagenome ERZ860590 (study PRJEB30046, sample SAMN00715250) | human gut metagenome | study: EMG produced TPA metagenomics assembly of the A metagenome-wide association study of gut microbiota in type 2... | reverse complement strand
AAAGATAGCCAAATTCAGTGAATTACGGGCTATGATTGCTTGAATTTATATTTAAGTCCATACTCTTCAAGTTTGCTGTATAGTGTTGTCCTGCCTATGCCGAGCAGTTCTGCGACGACACTCCGGTTGCCGTTTGCCTGTTTCAACGCACGCAATATCCGCTCCTTATCCTCCGCGTCATTGCGCAAGGCGAAGCTGACAGTAGAGGTCGGTTTCGTCACGGCAAGTTCCAGATGCTCTTTCATGACAACACCTTCCTGCGCCTGCAATACAGCACCCATAACTTTCTGCCGAAGTTCCCGCACGTTGCCCGGCCATGCGTGTGTCAGCAACGCTTTACGTGCTTCGGAACTGAACCCGCTCACGCTACACTCCAGCTCTCTGTTTGCCATATCACGGAAGAACTCTGCCAGCGGCATAATGTCTTCTTGACAGTCACGCAACGGAGGAACGGTTATCCCGAAGTCGTGCAGGCGGTACAGAAGATCCTGCCGAAAACGCTTTTCATTCACCGATACCTCCAAATCTTCATTGGTAGCAGCGATGATGCGGACATTGAAATTCCGGTCTGCCTTGTCTCCGACCGGGCGATACCGCCTCTCCTGTATGGCACGGAGCAACATCCGCTGCATTTCCATCGGCAGGTTGGCCACTTCATCAAGAAACAATGTACCGCCATTGGCTTCTTGAAAATACCCAACATGGGTAGAATCTGCTCCTGTGAATGCACCTTTGATGTGTCCGAAGAATGCGGACAGTGCCAATGTCGGGGACAACGAACCACAGTCCACCGCCACGAAAGGCTTATCCGCACGTTTGCTCTGTGCGTGGATGTGTTGGGCAATATGTTCTTTGCCCGTACCGTTCTCACCTAATATCAATACACTCATACGGGTGGGTGCAACCAACCGGACACGCCGCTTGATTCCTTGATATGCCGTACCTTGCCGGACAAATATCGGGACTTGTTTGTTCCTTTTCTGTTCCTGTGCTTTGTGTATGGAGCGGATGAGAGGAACAAGCCTGTCCTCTACCAATTGCTTGGGAATATAGTCGGCGGAGCCGAGTTTCATACTTTCCACTGCCGTATGCACCTCGGCGTAATCGGTCATGATGATGAACGGCTGCGGCTTCCCTTCCTTGCGCATCCAACGCAACAGGTCGACACCCTCACCATCAGGTAGACGCAAGTCGGCAAGCACAGTATTATCTTCCTCTGCCTTTGCCAGCAATTTCTTGGCGGTAGAAAGCCGATACGCCTGCATGGTGTCGAAGCCGCCTTTCTTCAAGAAGTTGCAGACATAATCGTTATAAACGGGATTGTCCTCTACTACAATTACCTTCATAATCCGTCTTCCTTTCGTTTTTTAGCCTGTTCCACAATCTTGTCACCCATTGCCAATACTGCATTCACGGTGTGTTGAATCTCGTTATCGGAACATTCCGTGTCTGAATGCAGAAGTCTGTGCAGTTCCCATAGTGGTTTGTCCGCACGGATTACTGCCCACGAACTGCGTAAACGGTGTACCTGCATATCCAATTCTTTGCGGTCACACCGCTCTCCGGCATCGCTAATGGCTTGCATGTCCTTTTCCGTTTCGGTTTTCAGTTTGTCAAGCATAGTCACCTTGTCACCATACGCCAATAAAGAAGAAAGGTCAGGTTGTTTCTCTTTGTTATTTTTGACAGAAGATACTGAAAGGCATTTGCCCGACACCGCCAGCAGTTCCGACAGGCCGAACGGCTTGAACAGGCAGGCGGAAAAGCCATGAGCCAGCAGTTCTTCTTCGGTGCAGCTTCCCGAAGCAGTGGCGACAATCACAGGGATGGTCTTCGAGTTGCCGACGTGGGACGAGCGCAGCAGTTCCAATACCTCAAAGCCATTTATTTCCGGCATCTTCAAGTCTGTAATCAGCAGGTCGTAGTCCTTTGTCCGCATGGCTTCCATGAGGTCGCTTGTATTAGTGCACACATCACAACGGATACCGTAATGGGCATACATATCCATTGCCATCGAAAGAAGAATGTCGTTGTCATCCAACATAATGACCGAATAGGCACGTTCAGAATAAGGATATTGTTCTTGCACTTCTTTCTTTTCGATGACAGCAATATCAGCGGTTTGCATGGGTATTTCTATCGTGAAACGACTGCCCCGACCTTTCTTGCTTTCCAATCGGACAGTACCGCCTAACATATCCACGATGCGTTTCACGATGGATAATCCTAATCCGAAACCGTCCTGCGTGGCGGCGTTGGAGAGCCGTTCAAATGCTCCGAACACCCGTTGCTGTTCTTCTTCGCTCATACCGCTGCCTGTATCTTCCACCACAATGGAAAGGTTATTGCCGTTGTAGTCCATGCGGAGCGATACGCTTCCGGCTTGCGTGAACTTGATGGCATTGGATAACAGGTTTGCGGAAACCTGCATAATGCGCTCCTTGTCGCCCATGAGGATAACATCGGTATTGCATTCCACCGTCAAACACAAGTCCTTTGTCTCTGCCAATGGAGCAAATTCCGCCGATAAAGCGTCTGCCATGCCCTGCAAACGGAACGGGGAAGTATTCGCACTCTCCTTTCCACTATCCAACCGAAAGAAGTCAAGCAGCGTGTTCAACATGGCAATCATTCGTTGCGATGCCTGCCGGATATTGCCCGAATAGCGTTCCGTCTGCGTTGCATTTTCTCCGTTGGCTATCAGTTCCGCATAGCCGTGTATGGCGGTCAGCGGTGTACGCAGTTCATGAGTAATGGTGTGCATGGCTCTCTTGCGTGAGGAAATCAGTTCCCTGTTTCTCATATCCGATTCATGGAGTTGCCTTATCAGATTAACGGTCTTTGCCTTATACCGCTTTATGCGGCGTATGTCCCTGTGGATGATGATGTATGACACAACCAAAAGAAGAAAAAGAAATCCTGTCAGCCCTCCGATTTGAAAGAACGAGCGTTCACGCATGGCGGTTATCTCTGCCTCACGCTTTTGCAGGTCACGTTCTACTTTCCTGTCCATCTGCCCGATAAGCGATTGCAGTTGTCGATTCAATTCGCTGTTGCGCATGGCGAGGCTGTCGGCATGTTCCGACAAGCGGCGGCTTTGCGCCTGTTGTTGTGTAATCTCCTTGCGGTTCAGTGCATGGAGCATGGAGGTTGTGGCGGTCGGTTTCGACTTTTCTTTCTTGCCGAACAAGCCTAAGAAACCTTTGCGCTTCGTTTTCTTAGGCTGTTCCTGTGTGCTTTTTGCCGCAATGAAGGGTACACGCTTAGCAATTTCCCGATTCAAATTTTCCTGTTTATTCAATACTTCCACAATGCTACAAAGCAAATTTTCCTTGCTTTCTAACAAATGACGCACACTGTCTATCCGCTCTGCCGGATAAACGGTTTTGAAACGGCACAGCAGACTATCCACCGCCATGCGCCGGATATGGTAATGCTCCAAATCCTCGTCTTCCCACTCCAACACACTTTCGCCCAAAAGGGAAAGCCCCGTCATTTCCCCATAAACAAGATGCACTTCCTGACGAAAAGCATTTATACGTCGGTTCTCCGTTTCCAATGCTTCAATCTCTTTCCATTCATAAAACCACAGGTACATGATGCCGACTGCCAGCAGGCACATCAATAAATAACCTGCGGCAATCAGCGTGCGGAGAAATTTTGTTCCTATGGTACTTCTCATTTGATTATTCCTTTTTAATCATGCAGCCCGTAGTCCATCTAAAACCACAGGCTGCATACATTATAGCAATCTTTGTCAGCAATGACATTATCCCAAAGGATTGTCACCATCTTCGCCATTACCGGAACCGTCTGTGCTTCCGCCACCCTGCGCCGGGTCATCGTCCTTCGCATCGGCAGAAAGTTCAATCCATTCCAAATCATCGCTGTCCACAAGGGCACGGGTGTAGGTCTTGTTCGACAGCCGCTCCCGTTCGGGTGTGAACTGCACGCGCACCGCCTGCACCTGCTTGTCGAAGTCCGCCAAATCCTTCACGCCCTTCGTGTCGAGCGTGTAGCGGAAATAGCCCAGCCCCTTGATGTGGACGCTCTTGCCCTGCGCCATGCGCGTGTGCATCACGCCTGCGATGTCGCCCAACACGGCTTGCACGTCACTGTTACTTACTGTGAAGATTTTCGTCAAATCCTTTGCTATGGTCTCCGTTTCCACGGGCTTGCCCTGCACTACGGCTTGGGGATAGTAAACGCCCTGTTGCTTCTGAAACGCTTTTTCCCCAAAAGGCATAGTCTTACGTTTTTAATTGGTTGATGAATAATGTTTATTGTCTCACTCGGATGCCTTTGCAAGCATCCGTTTTGCTGTTGCCTGAACTAACCTCCACTCTTGATTTTCCGAAGTGCCACTTCGACCACCACAAAGTGGCACCTTGTGCGCCTCGAAGTGCCACTTTGTCTTTCACCAGCTTCCACCTCCCAACGCATGATACAGATTTATCATCCCCTGTATTTTGTCGAAATGATCGTTTGCTTCCGTCAGTTCAGCGGAGAGCAGGGATTGCTGAGCGGTAAGCACTTCCAAATAGGTGGTGCTACTGCTGTGTTCCATCAGCTGGCGGGTACTTTCCACGGTGCGGCGCAGAGCGGCTATCTGCTTGCCATCAAGTTGCAAACGGCGGTCGGCTGTCTGCCATTGTGCAAGAGCATCGTTCACCTCGCTACCCGCTTTCAGCAGACTTTGCTGGAAAGAGAGTAACGCTTCCTGTTGCTGTGCCTTGGCGATGCGCAGGTTGGCGATGTTACGCCCACGGTTGAAGAGGGGGTGTGTCAATGAGCCGACTGCACTCAGTAGCCAGCGTCCGGGATTGATAATGGCGGCACCGGTACTGTTTGTCCAACCTGCAGACCCGTCCAGCGTAATGCTGGGATAAAAGGCGGAGCGGGCGGCACCGGTGGCATAGAACGCCTGTGCCAGCGATGCTTCTGCCTGACGGATGTCGGGACGGCGGGCAAGCAACTGCAGGGGTACACCTACGGAGAGTGTATCGGGAAATTGCTGTTCTGTCAACGTACCGCGTTCGATATGGGAAGGCACATCGCCTAAGAGCAAGGAGATGGCATTTTCCTGTTTCTTGACTTGCTGTTCCAGAGTAAGCACATTCGTTTCCACGGTAAGCAGGTTGGCACGTGCCTGCTGCACGGCAGCTTCGGTGGTGTTGCCGAACTGCTTTTGCAGTTCCAACGTGCGCAACGACTCGCTCCAACTCTCGGCGGTGCAGCGGTTGATGTCGAGTTGTACATCCAACATCAGCAAGTTGTAATAACTGTTGGCAATTGTGGCGATGAGTTGTGTCTGCACTGCCTGCCGGTAAGCGCGGCTCTGCTCTAAGGCGGCACGGGCACCACGTTTGGCATTGGTCAGCTTGCCGAACAAGTCCAGCTCCCACTCGGCGGAAGCAGCAAGGGTGTAGGTCTTGGTCGTCTTGCTACCATCGAAGCTACTCAACGTACCTTGCGGGGCAAGCGACACTGAGGGCAGGTAGGCAAGGCGCGAAGACATCAGCGTGGCTTCTGCCTCCACCACTTTCAGACGTGCGACGTTAAGGTCGTTGTTATTCTCCAGTCCTCGCCGGATGAGGGATTGCAAGCGTGTGTCGGTGAACAGTTCGCTCCAATGCAAGGAGGCGATGGAGGCTGTGTCTTCCGCTTGTATGTCGGTGCCATACAGCCCATCGGTTTTCACTTCCTCCGGACGGGAGTAAGGTTTATAGACTCCGCACGAGGCAAGCAGCAGTGCGGTAACTGTTGTCAGTAATATATTTCTCATGATTCCTTTTCCTTTTTATGTTTCTTCAAATCTTCCATTTCACCTTGTATCGACCATTCGCCGGAGGAAACAGCCTGCATGGGACGTACCTTCTCTTGCAACCACTGGAAAGCAATGAACAGTGCCGGAACCACAAATAGCAAGGCAAGTGTACCGACCAGCATACCACCCACCGCACCGGAACCCAACGTGCGGTTACCGTTGGCTCCTACTCCCGTTGATACCATCAGCGGTAGCAGTCCGAACACCATTGTAAGGGCTGTCATTAGGATGGGGCGCAATCGCACCTTGGCGGCTCCAACGGCAGCTTGTATCAGCGACATGCCCGCCTGTCGGCGTTTGACGGCATATTCCGTTATCAGGATGGCGGTCTTTGCCAGCAATCCGATGAGCATAATCAAACCGGTCTGCATATAGATGTTATTCTCCAATCCCATCAGCTTGGCAAACAGGAAACTGCCCAGCAAGCCGAAAGGAAGGGCGAGCACCACGGCAAACGGGATGAGGAAACTTTCATAAAGTGCGCTCAGGATGAGATAGACCAGCACAAAGCAAATGGCGAAGATAATCACCGTGTTGCTGCTCGACTGACTTTCCTCGCGGGTGATGCCGCCAAACTCGTAGGTATAGCCTTTGGGCAATGCCGTGGACGCCGCTTCGCCGATGGCACGGATGGCGTCGCCGGAAGAATAGCCGTCGGCAGCCGAACCGTTGACCGCAATGGAGCCATAGAGGTTGAAGCGGTTGAGCGACTGTGGCCCGTAGGTCTTGGTAAGCCGGGCAAACTGGCTGATGGGAGCCATTTCACCGTTGCCGGTACGCACATAGAGGTGGTTCAGCGATTCCGGTGTGACCCGTGTGTCCGGCTCCGCCTGTATCATGACACGGTAGAGCTTGGAGAAACGGTTAAAATTGGAGACATACTGCCCGCCATAGTAACCGGACACCGTGGAAAGCACCTCTGCCGGAGAAAGCCCCGAACGTTCGCAACGGGCGGCATCAATGTCCAGCGTATATTGCGGATAGTCTGCTGAAAAAGCGGTATAGGCAGTCCCGATTTCCGGGCATTGGCTCAGGGAGGCAATGAATCCCTTGGTGGCATCGTCCAACTCACTGACAGGTTTGCCCGTCTTGTCCTGCACGTGCAGTTCAAAACCGTTCACCATGCCGTAGCCGTTAATCATGGGCGGGGCGGCGGCAAATAACTGCGCATCCGGTATTTTCTGTGAAAGGGTGTTGATGCGTCCGATGATAGAGTTTACATCATCTTCCTTGCCGTCACGTTCCGACCAGTCGCGCAGGGAGATGATAATCAGTCCCGCACTGGCTCCCGAACCGCTGAGCGAATATCCGCTGACGGTGGCATAATGCTTCACCTGCGGCATTTGTTGGATTTCCTTTTCCAACTGCGCCAATACTTGGGTGGTGCGGAAGAGCGAAGTGCCCGGCTTGGTATTGACGCTCACCATGACCGTACCCGTATCTTCATCGGGCACAAGTCCGGTCTTGGTAGTGCGCATCAGCACCACCACCAGCGCCACCGTAGCCACCAGCAGTCCCCATGTCACCACCCGATGGCGGCAGAAGTAGATGACACCCCGAACGTACCGCTTCACCAAGACCTCGAAAGCCGCATTGAACGCCTTGCGGAAGCGTGCCGAAAAACCGCTTTTCTCTTTGCCGTCCGCATCTATATAAGGTTCAAGCAGTAAGGCACACAGAGTCGGTGAAAGTGTCAAGGCATTGACTGCCGACAGTCCGACCGCCACCGCCATCGTGATGCCGAACTGCGTATAGAATACGCCGGACGTGCCGCCCATCATGGAAACCGGGATGAATACCGCCATGAACACCAGCGTAGAGGTAACGATGGCAGCCGTAATGCCCGACATGGCTTCGTTCGTCGCCATATACGATGAGTAGTAACCGGCATCGAACTTCGCCTGTACTGCCTCGACTACCACAATGGCATTGTCCACCACCGTACCGATGGCAAGCACCAGTGCGAACAGCGTCAGCAAGTTGATGGAAAAGCCCGCCACCGCCATGAAAGCGAACGTGCCGACCAAAGAGACGATAATGGATATGGTGGGAATCAGTGTCGAACGGATGTCCTGCAAAAACACATAAACCACCAGTACAACGAGAATGATAGCCTCTATCAGCGTCCAAAGCACATTCTCGATGGAGGCAAAGAGAAAGTCGTTCACGCTCAACAAGCTGGCAAACTTCAATCCTTCAGGCAAGTCTTCGGATATTTCATCTATCAGCGCATCAATCTCCTGTACCACCTCCGTAGCATTGGAACCGGCACTCTGGTAAGCCTCGGTGATACATCCCGCATGACCGTCCGTCATGGCACGATAGGTATAGGCTTCATCACCCAACTCGATGCGGGCAATATCTTTCAGACGCAAGATTTCTCCGTTGGAAAGCGAACGGATAACAATATCACCAAACTCTTCGGGCGTGGAGAAGCGTCCCCTATATTTGATGGTATATTCGTAGGCATTCTCGTGGTTCTCGCCGAAAGCACCCGTAGCCGATTCCAAATTCTGCTTTTCGAGGGCATTGGTCACGTCTGACGGTATCAGTTTGTACTGCGCCATCACGTCCGGTTTCAGCCAAATGCGCATGGAATAGTTGGATGCCAATACATTGAACTCACCCACACCGGCAATACGCTTGACGCGCGGCTCCACATTTATCTTCATGTAGTTGTTGATAAACTGCATATCGTATGAATCGTCCGGGCTGTAGAGGGCGACCACCTTCAATAGCGACTTCTGTTGTTTCTGCGTCTGCACCCCGATTTTGGTTACTTCGGCAGGAAGCAATCCCTGTGCCTTCGATACGCGGTTTTGCACATTGACTGCCGCCATGTCGGCATCAGTTCCCTGACGGAAATAGACATTCACTGTAACATCTCCCGTATTGGAGGCTTCCGAATGGATGTAGCTCATGTTCTCCACACCGTTGATGGCTTCCTCCAACGGGACAATGACCGACTTCTGCACCGTTTCGGCATTGGCACCGGGATAAGAAGTCGTTACTTGCACCGTGGGCGGCGCAATGTCTGGATATTGCTCCACAGGCAGCCCCGTCAGGGATATGATGCCCAACAAAACAATAATTACGGAAATAACGATGGAAAAGACCGGGCGGTCTATAAAGAATCGTAAATTCATAACTTCTTCCTCCTCTTATTACGGTTTTAAGGTTACGGCATCGCCGTTATTGAGCAAGCCTACGCCTGTAGTCACAATCACATCGCCAACATCCAATCCGGAAGTGACGGTATAGCGGATGCCGTCATGCACCGGATTGACTTCAATACGGGTAGCCACCGCCTTGCCATTCACTACCCGATAGACAAACAGCTTGTCCTGCAATTCGTAGGTGGCTTCTTGCGGAATGGGAATAGCATCCTGCAAGGTCTGCGGGATAAGTATATTTCCCGTGCTTCCGCTCAGCAGCACCCGTTCGGCGTTGGGGAATACGGCACGCAAGGAGCCACTTCCGGTCTGTCGGTCAAGTACGCCGCTGATGCTCTCAATACGCCCTTCCTTTTCATAGATAGTTCCATCACCCAGTTGCAGACGGACGGCAGGCATCTCTTCCAAGGTTCGGTTGATGGAGCCGTAACAGCGTATCAATGACTGCAATCGCTGCCCCGACATGGAGAAATAGACATACATCTCCGAATTATCCGATACGGAAGTAAGCGGTTGTGCCGAACCGGAACTGACCAATGTGCCCACGCGGTAAGGGATGGTGCCTATTACTCCGTTTGCGGGACTCTTTACTTCTGTATAAGAAAGGTCGTTGTGGGCATTCACCTCCTGCGCTTTGGCTTGTTCCAACGCGGCTTCGGCCACGAGAAGCGCATTGCGGGCTGTGGAGAGGTCATATTCCGAAATGACCTTTTCACGATGAAGTGCCTGCTTGCTTTCGTAGGTCAGCCGGGCGGTCTGTACCTGTGCTTCGGCAGAATGGACATTGGCAATAGCTGTCCGCAGGGCTGCTTGGTAAGGAACTTGGTCTATAATAAACAACCGTTCACCCCGACGTACCTCTTGCCCTTCTTTCACGCATACCTGTTGTATCGTCCCGGACACCTGCGGATAGATTTCAATGTCCTGCCTTCCCTGTACGGATGCGGAATAAGATTCGGTCAGCGTCACTTCTCCTTTTCCTACGGTCATGACCGAATAATTGACTTCTTCCTGCTCCGGTTCCGTTTGGTGACAGGCAGTAAATGATGTTGAACAGAGTATCAACGTACTCAAGAAATACTTTTTCATAAGTTCGATATGTTTTTGTTGTTTCTGTTTAGCAGATAATAAACTAAAATAAGGATTTGTGTCATTATTTCCGATAGGGGAACTGACAGCCAAAGTCCCGGAACGCCGATGACACGCGGTAACACAAGAAAAGCCGGAACTACGAAAACAAGACCTCGCAATAGCATGAGCAAGATGGCGGTCTTGAAACATCCAAGGCTTTGATAGTACCCCACACATACCAAATTGAGAGCGAAGAACAGAAATGCGACAGAGAAATAGGGAAGTCCCTCTTGTGCGATATTAGCGGCGGCATTTGATAGACGTTCAAACGCACCGAACGCTTGTTTCTGTTCCTCTT
>ERZ860590.1741-NODE-1741-length-10438-cov-6.285081_pt1 | contig 10438 bp, 9 predicted proteins | sample MGYA00509975_ERZ860590 | MGnify/ENA primary metagenome ERZ860590 (study PRJEB30046, sample SAMN00715250) | human gut metagenome | study: EMG produced TPA metagenomics assembly of the A metagenome-wide association study of gut microbiota in type 2... | reverse complement strand
GATATGAAAAAGAATTTTTTTGCTAATTTATGGTTGACTTTTCATAGCTGGTCTCTTCATTGTTTTTACAAGCATATTTTAATTCTTCCCAGCTAACACCTTTATTTCTTTTTTTCTTCACCCACGTTTTACACTGATCAAAAATCACATCATATAATTTGCTCATTTGTAATCCCCTCCCATACAATACATTTCACCAATGTTTTTCTACTAGTACTTATTTAATCGCTTGCATTTTTAAGATCGAAAATAGTTTCTTCAATTACCTTTACGCAGTCGTCAACATGCTTTTTAATGTCATCACCCCAAAACCTCAATACTGTCCATCCTTCATAAAGTAATTCTTTATTTACTTCTTCATCATGTAGACGGTTTTTGGATATTTTTTCAATCCAGAATTTTCCGTTTGCACTCTGTTCCAAATGTCTGCTTAGTTTTTCCCAGTCTTTGCCATGAAAAAATTCTCCATCGCAAAATATTGCGATTTTATATTTTTTAAGAACAATATCTGGACTTCCAGGAATTTTCTTGTAGTTTTTTCGATATCTATACCCTTTTGCCCATAAAGCTTTCCTAAGAATAACTTCTATCATAGTATCCTTGCCACGGATATGCTGCATATTTTTCCGACGTTGCTCTGGTGTTAATACATCCGACATCTTCTATCTTCCTTCTATAGCTTTTGAGATACATTCCGACAGTCTGAAAATCTCATTTGAATCTTCCCGAACTGTAATATGCATCAAATATTTTACATCTACCAAAATACCCTGTACACGCTCATATGTTTTATCATTTTCACGCCAATCTCCTGTAGCTTCACCAATATGTATTACTTCACCTGCTTCCCACAGCTTGCCAAGAGAATCAAATGGCATAAGAAATGCATTATACACCACACCATTATCCACAATATTATTAGCAACATATTCTCCATAAGTAATCTGCTTATTTATAGAAGTTGATTCCGGGAGATCTCCAAGGCGACCAGTCGCTCCGTATTTATAATACTTTGCATCAAGTACATAGATATCTTTCCCCTTCAGCATTATTGTGTCTGGTTCAAGCGATGCATTATCGTAGCTTTTACCGTTAACTTTCCATGTTGTTTTAGGAAAATATGCAGCCTTTCCTTCTATTCCATAGACCCTATCAATCAGAGCCTCCCAAACATACTCAAATCTATATGTTCCATATTTATATTCCATTGGTGCCTCTTCATCTTGAAGATTGTCTATAATCTGAAACATTGCATTAAATAGAATTTTATTTTTATCATTAAAAGTTCTGCTAAGTTTCTCTTTCAGCACTGATTTGAACAGTCTTTCGTTACGCTTAATTCTTGGTTTCTGAGGTCTTGCATCAGTAAATAGCCATCCTATTTTTTCAAAGCTTTCTGCAACACAATATTCGTGAATAAGTGTAATTATCTGATTTTCTTTAACTGTATTCTTTCTCGTTACAAAATCAAGATAATATGCCTCATCATCCTGTATTACTGGTCTTTGTTTTTTTATTGTTCTGCTCCAGTTGATTTTTCCTTTCTTGGCAACGTTGTATTCTACCTCTCGTTCCCGATAATATCCTCGTTCAAAATAATCATATATAATCGTAAGATATGCTTGAATCGGAAATCCCGTCTGATTACAGTCCTCTGCAAATTTTTGAATTCCAGATTCCTTATGTCCAATCGTTGTTTCTATGGTTGAAATAAGAAGCATGATATCTTTTCTGAGGTTTCTGTCATCCTCTGACATATGAAATCCCAAAGGAAAGTGCACACTGAACTCACCCTTGTCGCAAATAATTCCAACAAAGGTGTCCGCATCTCTATTTGTATTCACATGGCATTTAGCTCTGATACTATATTCTGACATAATCCTGCATCACCACTCTAATCTTCTGCAACGCTTTCTTCTGCGGCATCACCAGAATCCTTTTTCATATTTTTCATTCTATCTGACATTTTCTGGTAGACATCACTCCTAAGAACTTCTTTAAGTGGATCCCCCAGAGCAGTCTGATAAGCTTCAAGTACTTTTTCCAAAGAAGTCATGCGTTTATCAAACACAACTTGCTTATCCATTCGGAATGCATCATCCCACAGATACTTAAGAACTTTTTCAGAAAAGATATCTGCTTTCAGTTCATTAAGTTTTGCAAAGTAAGCACCAAGTCTCTTATCTCCAGAACCAGTCATTTCAGTATTTACTTCAATAACGAGATCATTAACAACCATAGCAAAAGCCCCCCAATTGATTGCAGATCCCTCAATCATATCCTCTGCATGTTTGTCAGTGAATCTATTTGGCACGTGTCTCATATCCCATCTTCTCTGAAATGCAGTGTCCAATGTAAATACATTCTGATCCGATGTATTCATGGTCGCAAGTAATGTCAGATTAGAAGGAATTCTTACCGGATGCTCCGAATCCCCATCATACACTTCTCTTGCAATATCATAATTTGAAATTCCATACTCACTCTCGCCTTCTTCACCAGGATATTTTTTCGCGTCTTTTCTATCGAGAAGCTGAAAAATTTCGCCAAATATTGCCGGTGCATTTCCTCTATTAATCTCCTCTATAACGAGATAATACATATTATCTGGATCATGATATGCATTACTCATAATCTTAGTAAAAGGTCCCGGAGTAAATATATACTCCAGCTTATTATCTTTATTAAGGCGTGGCATAATCTGACCCACAAAATCCGAATAAGAATAGTCAGGGTGAAAAACAACTCTCTCCATCACCGATTCATCGGAACAAATTTTACTGATAGCATAACTCTTGCCACTTCCAGGAACCCCATAGTAAAGAATATTTGTACCATTGCCTGCCTTCCCTCTGCCTGCATCTGCAATAATATCAGTAACGCTAACCTTTGTATTTGTGCCATCCTTAAAGAATTTATTGTTTAAGCTCTCAAGACTATCCTTATGCTCTGTTGTTTTTCGCACTCCATAACAATCGTAATCGAGTTTCTCACAATGCTTCAGAATGATCATATAGTCTCCAGCATGGATTAATCTCCGAAATGCCACAAATGCCGGATCATCTATCGTTGTAAGAGACAGCTGTACTTGATCTGTCTGTGACTTCCTTCTGCTTCTGACTATACTGGCTCTCACCTGTATCATTTTATTATTTGAAAAATATAATTCCGCTGGAACAGTCTCACCACCAATCAGAAAATCCACATTACTTTTGTACAATCTCAATGGAATCTGCGTAATAAAATACTTTTTCAGTTGCTCATCACGTTCATCATATTCACAGTTAAAATATCCATCTGCCATAAGATACGGAAAGATATTCATCTGTTCACCCGTAATAGCAATATGTGTCTGATTTGTTGTTCTTCCCTCATCTAACGTGTTAGAGGCTTCCAATCTCTTGACAAGAATACCATCATATCGCCTTCCTACTGTCTCTGGAAGAACTTCATTAACTATCGCCAATGCTTCATTAAAATCCATTATTCATCGCCTCCATCTATATATTTTTTTACAATATGAGCAATTGCCCTTCCAAGCAATGGAGGAACTGAATTTCCAATCTGCATATACGTCTTAGTGTAGGCTCCTCTAAAATAATAATCATCTGGATACGACTGGACTCGTGCTGCTTCTCTCGGCGTAAGTCCTCTTGCCTGTGTTGGATGAATATACATGTTGCAGTCAAATTTCATATGTGCCGTAATTGTCTTACAAACTTTTTTTTCTTCCAACTTAAAATATTTATCTTTGAAAATGCCATTGCGTCTTGCATAAGGCATAATATCCGCTATCTTTGGATCATCTGATTTATCACCTTGATACATCCTTCCAAAGATTTCTATATCTCTGTCATTGTTATATCGCGCTTTATGATTAAGTGTTAATGGCAATTTCTTCCCTTGGTTAATATACTCTATGTAAGAATTTGATACATCTATGTCATTTCTCTCAATTTTATAGCCCGATGTTTCGCTCCCCTGCTCGGTAGAATTCTTAACTCTTGATGCCTGTAATGGCCTTAATGCAAATATTGCATCTCCAAGAACATAATCCGGAATAGATTTTGACAGTTTGAAGATTTCTTCAAAAATCTTTCCATTATCTACGCCTATACGATTTCCAATATATATCAGTCGCTCCCTGTTCTGAGGTACACCAAAATCTTTAGCATTAAGAATATGGCATTCCACTGTGTATCCTATATTTCTGAAATCCTCCTTAACTTGATCGGCAACAGAAAGCATACCTTTAACATTCTCCATTACAAAGAAAGCTGGTTGCGCTCTTTTGACAACTTCAACATAATTTTTGTAAAGATGATTTCTTGGGTCATCAATCAGCCTCTGTCTGTTTGCCATACTAAAACCCTGACATGGCGGGCCTCCTACAACGATATCCACTTTTTTTCCCTTAAGTAGCTCCTCAAGATGATCTACAACTTCTCTGATATCCCCTTGAACAATATGATTTCTTGGTGTCTCCGGGTGGTTATGAGCATACGTATCTATACAGCAGGCCTCGATATCATTTGCAAGAGCGGTCACAAAACCCTCCTGTGAAAATCCTAAAGACAAGCCACCAGCACCACAAAACAAATCCACCATCTGAAGGGCATCTTTATCTGCTTTTTCTCTGGCTCTCTTAATGTATGAATTACAATATTTCCTTACGATACATGACTCACATACACTGTCTTCATTACATTGTACTGCCAATCTTCTGAATGCCATCTGAAGTTCATTGTTCGTAACAATTGCCTGCTTTATAGCATCTGCTCGCTCTTGCAGATAATCTTCATTAATCGGTGTTGTAAATCTGGATAAACACTCATTATAATCTGCTACTCCATACAATATAGCGCCATTGATAAACGCTATTACCTCGTTTATATCATTCTGGTAATCCATCAGTCGTTCCACTCTCCTAGGTTTTGTAGGCTTTCTCTAACAGCCTCCGCAACAGCTCTGGAAACATTTACCGTAACAGCATTTCCAAACTGCTTATACGCCTGGCAATCAGATACCGGAATTACAAACGTATCTGAAAAGCCCTGTAATCTTGCACATTCTCTTGGTGTAAGTCTTCTTACTCGTCCATTTTGAGTAACATAATTATCCTGGCATGCACGATGCATTTTCGCCATTGTAGCACACAGAGGTCTTGCAATTTTAAGATCTATCTCTGATTTTGCCTTATATCCGCCCGTACCATTTGAAAGAATGGTAGGAAGTATTTTATCAGACAGAAAATATTTCTGATCTACATCATGCTCCAATACATCCTGTAAGGTTCTATCCAATTCTTCTTTTTCCGGAAATGTGAATTTCGCATTTTCATTTGCGAAACACACTATGTATGTTCTATTTCTTGTCTGTGGTATACCATGCTCCGCTGAATTAAGAATGTCATCATATACTTTATACCCTAAATCTTTTTCAAGAATTCTTTTTATCGTTACAAAAGTTCTTCCTTGATCATGGGTTCTCAGTGCCTTAACATTTTCAAGAATAATAGCTGCTGGTTTATGCCCTCTGTCAATTTTATCCTTTATTATCTCTGCAATTCTAAAGAATAGTGTTCCCCTTGCATCCTCAAAACCACGCTGCTCTCCCATCACACTGAATGGTTGACAAGGAAATCCCCCTATAAGAACATCTGCATCCGGAATGGCTTCTAAAGGTATTTCATTGATATCTCCAAGAACTATCTCGTTTTCATAGTTTGCTTTATATGTCTGTACTGCATACTTATCAAAATCATTGGCCCATATAACAGAATAACCAGCCTCCTCAAACCCCTTGTCGAGTCCGCCTATTCCACTAAAAAATGAAACCACATTCATGCTTCACCTCCCTCCTTTTTATTATATAATTTAATAAGTTCCCGTATATACTGATATATTTTGGTAGAAGCAGTCACTCCTTCCTCATAGCAGATATTCATAAATTCATCTTTTACTTCCGGTTCTATCGCAATTTCAATTTTGGCAGTTTTTCGTCTTCCTGCCGGTCTACCGCAATTTCTCATTTCTTTATCTGTGCTCAACGTAAATACCTCCCATTTTTACACTTCACTATACTCTATTTATATCATGATGTAAACCCGATTTTATCTGGATTCATGTTTTTCACCTTTCGTGATATAATTATTCTAATTTTTTATATAAAGGAGAATAATATGGCAAAACAAACAATAACCCCTATATGTCTTGCACAAAAATACCTACTCAAAATCGGTTTGGATCCACTTTTTGTTAAGAGAGCTCTCCTTCCATCTCTCTTTGACGAAAATATTCTATGTAAAAAAATGACCACTCATAATATCGTCATCAAGAATAAGGTTGGAAATAAATTTTCACAAACTCATATATACCTTAATAAAGACTTTTGGAGTGCTTGTTTCTCACCTTCACAAGAGGCTGCCTATCGTGCAAATCCAACTCTATCAAATAATCAAAGTTCTCGACAAGCTATGGTAGTTTTTGAAGCCAATCTATACGAAATGCTTCAACGGAGAAACAAAAAATTATCATCCTCCGTTGTATCGCAAACACCCATAGGTACATATGCCGCTCATACCTGTAATCTCCTTTCTGCTTCAACAACCAAGTTATTCAATACACAAGGGAAAAGTGTCCAGGTACATATCGGGATTCATGATGATAATGTATTTAAGGATTTTCGTCTGGGTATATTACTAGATGATTACTTGGTGATGTTCAAATATGCAAATAAAGATAATATCCTGGTACTCTCAATCCCAAGCGAGTTCTGCTCCAAATACAACATTACCGGATTATCAAAAATTAGCAGAAAGAAAACCGCAAAAGTGGTAGATGAAGAAAAACAATATGAACAAAAAGATTTCGAATACTCAACCGCTTCAAATTCAAAAGCTGTAAAACCTGAAGTGACTCCTCTTGCACCTGCTCCGGCTTCATCAGGCTCAAAAATATCCGCATCAAAAAAAACAAAATATCACGGAAAACCGTCACGAGGAAAAGGCGCATTGGAAAAAGCTAAATACACCTGTGAATTTGATCCTTCCCATACTTCCTTTATTTCCGAAAGAACGGGCGAGAGTTACATGGAGCCACACCATCTTATTCCAATTTCAAACCAAGGTTTATACAGTAACGATATAGATATTACTCCAAATTTAATCTGCCTTTGTCCAATTTGCCATAAAAAGATTCATTACGGAATAAAATCAGATGTCAAATCAATGCTTCAAGTGTTTTATGCAGCACGACAAAGTAATCTAAAAACTTGTGGAATTGAAATTGATATTGATACCCTGTTTGCATACTATGACATTTACTAAATTGAATAATTTATAAACACCAAATTCTGCACCTGTCGTTAAGTTTAACGCCACTTTTATGAGTGGCACAGTTTCCGGCAAAACTGGAAGTTCCTCTGCCCAGAGCAGCAGCTTATCCAGTTTGCCGGATCTATAGCAGTTCATTAATCTCTTTCCGCAGATCCACATACCCACAGGCTATTACGACTCTGCGGATACTTAAAGAAAACGGGAATAAAACGGGGATAGTTTGCACCAAATCCGTCTCCAAATCAGCTTTTACTGGGATTTCTATAAAGGGACCTAAGACGACCTGACCGTTTCCGGGAGGCACCTTGCTCTCAGACTTCTCGTCGAATCTTCCGGAGCCAATCATAAGTTTTTCCAGAAATGTCATTTTCGTCAAACCACTGCTCTGCTATAGCCCCCGCCGGTCTATCCTAACACTGCTGAATGATATTTATCCAATTAGATCTGCGAACAGTGTCAGTTAATTGATCCATGTGCTTAGCCTCCTTACTGGTTGCCAAGTAAAGATGGTACATATGATTATAAAAGCAAAGTACATAAAAAACTGCTGGATCTGCTCAATCTTTCTCAAATTCCAACCGAAGAAGTATTGTTAAGTCCGACATTATTTAAACACTAATACATTATCTATGATTAGACAGCTACACCATACATGTTTGCTTTAGGCAGCATTGTAATTACTTTTGCACAAAAATCGCATACCGTCTGTTTTTCATGCTTAACAATAAGCAAAACCAACAGTCTTTTACTCATTATACTCCACTACGGGGCATTTTCCCTATATTTTTATAAAGTATGAAAGCCAAAATCAAGTATAGATTGCTTTTTCCATTTAAAGCATTAAATTAAAGATAACAATTTATCAATCAGCAAGCCAGCAATCATTATTCTAAAAGTGACACTCATTTTCGCAAAATTGTTATTTGTTACTTAACAGAATTTTCCTATCAGTACCTATACATACTTTATTGCAATAAACTTTTTACAATAAATTCCATTATTTATAGAATAAAATCAATATAATCATCATATTCTTTATATAAGCAATCGCTATCAACACTCTAAAGTGTATAAAAATTGCATAAGTTGGTCATTATCTTACGCAATTAAATGACCTGTCGGTGAAACTCCGTCATAGCGATTGCTATTTTTTTGTAAATCTATTTTTGGCTTGTATCATTTGCAATTCCTTTTGCTCACTCTCCTTAAAAAATACTGAAACAACATGCTGCGCATTACCCGTTAATATCACATCGTGAGTTAAAAAATATTTTCTCATTATTGCAATCAGCATTTGCTTTACAATGCCAAGCTCTGTTTTATTATATAATTTTTCCGCTTTTTCTGATAGAGCAATAAAATTTCCTGTGTTCTCTTCCATCATAATATTCTGGATTTTATAATTAGTATTTTGATTATAATCAAATTTTTCATTCAGTTCTTTCATTGCTTTCCCTGAAGCTGCCGTACAAGCAATAAAATCATATATCCCTAAAATATATGCAAGAGATTGATTTTGTAATGACTTCATTAGCATATCTTTTGTAATCAATAGTCCCCTTTTGGTCTTTGGATGCTGACGCATAATTTCATCCATAATTTTTTCACAATTTACATCTATATCCTTTAGCATAAAATATAATAATTTATTCGGATATGTATACAAAATATTTGTAATAGCTTGTTTTTGTTCACCATTAAGAATATGGCGAAAATTTGGTAATATTTTTGCTACCAACTCCAAATAATTAATTGATTTACTTATTTTATTACCAAAAGAATTGACTTTTTTCTCATCATATGAATATAAACTTTCAATATCGTTTTCTTGTTGTCTTTTCTCTACCATCTCCTTCTCCATTTTAGCTTTTTCATCTTCATGTTTTTTCTTTTCTTCTTTATCAGGTATTTCTGATTTCATAGGTTTCATAGGCTTTGTTAAATATTCAATATTCTTTTTATCAATGTCTAGTTCATCCCATAAATCCATATGGTTTATCAGACTTTCCATAATAGGATTTAATATTTGCACGTTACTCGTTATATAAGATAAAAACAATAGTATATCACCATTAATACCAAAGCAAATATTGTTTAAAATATACTGAAGTTCGTCGATTCCATTTCCTTCATTAAATTTTCTATTTAAATGACTTGCTACAAAATATGCAAGCAAATTTTCATCACAAAAAGCTACCGCAAATTTATCCGGAATTTCTCTCATAATATTTGCCTTTATTGCCACATCATATACTAATTTAGGTTTTAATGAATTGTCGTAATCAATATTATACTCATTTACTGCTTTTTCAAAGTCGCTGTTAGGCAATGGATATAACTTATTGAAATGTATTTTATGAGCAACATAATCTAGTGCTGTCAATATTTCGGATACATTTTCTTCTTTCGTACTTCTACTTACTCTAAAAGTAATATTTCCTTCAAATACCTTATTGAAAACATTACTATCATTCTGAGTTCTAATATACGGAAAATTTAGATAATACGTAACATACTGATAAATAAAATCCGGTGTTAATTGAAAAAATTTTATCTGGTTTGTAATTTCATCATTTATTCGTGTTACGATTTCTCCAACATCTTTAATTTTTTGTTCTTTATTGCTATTACATATTTTTTCTATAAGTTCCTTTCTTTTTGTATAATAAAATGGACATATTTTCAAATAGAATATATTGTTTTCTGTCAATTCTTCTATTGCTTTTTCTTTTATATTAATATTCCAATCAATACCACAAAATAGAATAATATGTCCAAATCCTTCTTTTTTAGCATTAAAAAAATCGCTCCATCTATTTTTAGAAATTTTGTCGTATCTATCAACAATTAACACTTTGTCCATAGTATCCATTTGTTCAAAGACATCATAGTCTGCATACTCACCATATTGATTTTCCAATGCATATTTTACTATTTTATTATTATCTTTTGTTCCAAAATCATCTTCTGTCAAAAGAATCGGTATGTAATCTTTTGATAAATAAGAGCATAAATATTTAGCAAGGATGGTTTTTCCTGTCCTGGTACCTCCCATAATAATCTTTGTTTTTCTCTTGTTAACTCGCTTTTTCTCACATTTTC
>ERZ860590.1733-NODE-1733-length-10482-cov-2.767527_pt1 | contig 10482 bp, 7 predicted proteins | sample MGYA00509975_ERZ860590 | MGnify/ENA primary metagenome ERZ860590 (study PRJEB30046, sample SAMN00715250) | human gut metagenome | study: EMG produced TPA metagenomics assembly of the A metagenome-wide association study of gut microbiota in type 2... | reverse complement strand
AGCCGTTCGTGCTTGCACGATTAGGCTTTTGAACTTGGGACCCGCAAAACATGAGAAATCAGCGGATTCCGAATGTTTTAGAATTGCGGGAGCTGTTTTATGGCGGAGCAATTCGAGGATATCAAATGAGGGGCAAAATACCTTTTGACTGTAACATCATAATAAAAATAAGGAGTCCATATGAACAATTCCTCCACCAAAAAACTTACCACGAAAAATATTTTTTTTATAATTCTTATCTGCTTTCTGCTCTCCGTCATTCCGCTGTATATAATCGGCATGTACGCGCATCCGAGTGTTGACGACTATTACTACGGAACGCAGACAGTACAGGTCTGGAACGAAACTCACTCCATCGCATCGGTTATAAAATGCTCATTTGATGAGATGCTTAACACTTACAACATATGGCAGGGAAATTTCTCAGCCATCTTTCTCATGCGCCTACAGCCGGGAATATTCGGTGAACAGTACTATTTTATTACACCGCTCATACTTTTAAGTGCATATATTGGCTTTTCAATCTTCTTTTTCTATACAGCGCTTAAGAAAATATTTAAGACTGACAGCTATCTTGCGGCAACTGTCGGAATATGCCTCACATTTGTGTCAATGCAGCTATGCATGACACCTAGCGATTCCTTTTACTGGTATAACGGTGCTATATATTATACATTTTTTTATAGCCTGATGCTTTTCCTCTTCGCACTTCTTATAAGAATGCACACTGCCAAATCTGCCGGAACGGTTATTTTTACCTTAATCAGCTTTGTACTCGCATTCTTAATCGGCGGAAGCAATTATGCGACAGCACTTTTTATGTGCATTATTCTCGCTCTCGCTGCCGCAGCTGCGATATACTCAGTACTTACGAAAAAAAATAAAGTTATCCGCTCTTACCATATGGCAGCATATATCATCGTTGCACTCGCTGCCATGGCAGGACTTTTTATAAGCATGGCTGCACCCGGAAATGCGCTTAGACAGGACTCCGTTGGCGGAAGCACCGGCATAATAAAGACCTTTATCTATACTTTTGCGTTCGGCGGCTACAGCATCGCCAAAGTATTAAATGCTCCCTGCCTTATATTTTTTGTATGCATGATTCCAGCATTTTACAGCATAGCAAAAAAAAGCGGCTTCTCTTACAGATATCCGCTTCTTGTCGCTGTGTTCACCTTTGGTCTGTACTGCTCGATGGGAACCCCTGTATTCTACGCACAAGGACTTCGCATGCCTTACAGAATGATGAATATTATATTTTTTGCCGCGTATGTGTATATCGCATTTAATATGATTTATCTTCTTGGGTGGATTGGGAATAAATATGGAAAGGATTCTTATGGTAAAAATTCTAATAACAAATATTCTGATAGCAGCCACTCTTATGAGAACACTCCACGTAGTAATTCTTCCTGTGTGAGTACACCTCATGAGATATTATCTCATAAAGATACTTATAAAATAAACATGGGCAAAAAGCATATATCCCTTGATGATATTGTAAATAATTTTTATGATAAAATAAAAGCAAGCCGCAAAAATGCCATTCTTGCACTTGCCATAAGCCTATGTGCCTTTGTCATCGCATGCATCGGCTGTATCGAGGTCGGCGAGACAGAATACAAGAGCGGTGATGCAGGCTTTAGCAATCTTCCGCTCTCAGCCACAGCAGCACTCTCACTGCTAAACGGTGATGCAAAAATCTACGATGCTGAGCTTACAGCACGCGATGAGTACCTCACAAACACAAGCGATGACGAACAGTTCATAACCGTCCCTGCCCTGTCAAAGCGCCCTGCGCCTATATTCCACTCCGACATAACCGATGATGCCGGCGACTGGCACAATGCGCACCTCGCAATGTACTACCGTAAGGAATGCGTCTGGACGGAATAAAAAAGACTACACTTTTACAGTTGAAATTATAAGAATCAACTGTAAAAGTGTAGTCAGGAAAATCATTGACATGCTTATTGTTACCGGCATTTTAATCCGTTATTCAACCTCTACGGCAGCAACTCACACCCATCCCCCGTCCCATAGAAATCCAGCGCATGTAACGCTCTTGTCGCCCCGATATACAGAAGCTGCCTATGGTAATCGGAATGATAATGCTCCTTGTCAGCGTTCACAATATGCACACTGTCAAACTCAAGACCCTTAGCAAGATAGTAAGGCGCAACGACAACGCCTGTCTTGAAGCGGTCTGTGTTCTTGTTGAGCACAGTCACCTTGAAGCTCTCCTCGTCATCCTCGGTCTCGCGGATATTTTCTAGGATTTTATCCCCAACATACTCCGCTTCCGCCTGAGTTTTGCACAAAACAGCTATTGTTTCGTACACATTTGCGGATAACTCATCGCTTATCTTATTGCCGAGAGAAACGTACATCTCATTTTCCGTGGCATACATATGCTTTTCAGGCTTATTTCCATGCCTGTCAATTCCGTCAATTCCTTTTATTCCGGCAAGCTCAGCCGCATAGTCGGTTATCTCAACTGTTGAGCGGTAGCTCTTGTTGAGAACAATGCGCTTAGAATCCTTTCCCAATATTTCCGGGAGAAAATTGAGCACATCCGATTTTTCGGAATCGACAGACTGCTCCTTATCTCCGAGAATTGTCATAGGACATTTGAAAACCCAGCCGATAATGCAGTACTGAATGTAGGAATAGTCCTGCATCTCATCCACAAGAAGATGCTTAATCTGCTGCTCATTGCCGACTCCATAGAGCAGATACTTAAGATAGAGCATGGCATATACATCCTCATATCCTGCCTTTCTTGACTGACCTTCCACGGCAGCAATCGGCTCTTCTCCTATGCTCTCAAGAAATTCATTATATATTTTAAAGATATCTCTTGTGCGGTACAATGCATTGAACTTATCTTTTACGATAGCAGCCTCAATATCATCAAATTCATGCCCTGTAAGTGTGGCATACTCATCAACAATATATTCCCGCACCGCATCCATTCTTCTAAAAAGCGGAATATCCGGCAGCTTATTGTAAAATAAGTCAGCTATGCTGTCCGCATCCTTTTCAAGCTTCTTGTACTTGATATCCTTAAAATCCATAAGCTCATACTCTAACGAGAATACGAAAGCGTTTATCGCCTCTGCAAAATCCCCGGATGAGCGTGCAGACAGCTTGTCCTGCCGCATCTTGGCATAATCCGGTTCAATGTCCTCATGTATAAGAACATCTTCAAGAAAATCATAGTGTCTCTCAATTCTGCACACATCGGAAAGCTCCTTTGCGGCAAAATCGTCAAATGTCATTTCACTAATATTCTCCTCGCCAAGCTCCGGCAATATATGGGAAATATAATCCGAAAAAACATCATTTGGGGACAATATAAGCACCTGGGATGCCATAAGGTCTTCACGGTGATGATATAGAAGGTATGCTATTCGATGAAGTGCAACGGAAGTCTTACCCGAACCTGCACCACCCTGAACAATAAGTATTCTGTCCTTCTCGTTTCTTATTATGGAATTCTGCTCCTTCTGAATTGTTCCTACAATATTCTTAAGGCGGGCATCCGCATTCATGGAAAGTGCCTGCTTTAATATGTCATCATCAATCTTTATATCGCTCTCAACAGCATAGAGAAGCTTGCCCTTTTTAATCTTGTATTGGTATTTCTTTACAATCTCTCCTTCAACTGTTCCGCCCGGAGCCTCGTAGGAAGCCCTTCCCGCATCATAGTCATAAAACAGGCTGGAAATCGGAGCACGCCAGTCGTATATAAGCGGCAGTGTACCTTTTCCTTCGGAAAAATTACCGATACCGATATAGCAGCACTCCGGCTCATCATCACCGTCAAACAGAAAGTCCACACGCGCAAAATAAGGTGAGTCCTGCATTTTTTTGTACATGTGAAGAGTTTTCATATTTCTGCTTCTGAAATTGGCGTGATTGAACATCTGCTGCCTGTTCTCGTACTCCTCATAGCCGTACTCATCGAAATCGCTGTTGTTTTCCCAATACAGCTCCTGAAGCTGCGCTATATCCCTGTCATTTAATTTCATCTCATGTTCAATATTCTCAATAGCAGTCTCAAGCTTACCCTCTATTAATTCTAAATATTCTTCCTCTGTCATCTACAGCACCCTTTCCAAAAAATCTTAGTACGTCTGTCCGTCCGTGTTCTCAGCCTTGACAATCTTTACAATCCTGCTCGTACCAAGTCTTGAAGCACCAAGCTCAATGAACTTTTCCGCATCTGCGATTGAGCTTATGCCGCCGGCTGCCTTTACTAAAATTCCATCAACATTATCAACCATGAGCTTCACGTCATCAAAGGTTGCTCCTGCCTTGGAAAAACCTGTCGAAGTCTTGATATAGTCCGCACCTGACTCAGATACGACCTTGCAGAGCTTAACTTTCTCATCATCGGTAAGAAGGCATGTCTCAATGATTACCTTCAGAAGCTTTCCATTGCATGCAGCCTTAATCTGCTTAATCTCATCTAAAACCTTGTCATACAGACCATCCTTAACCCAGCCTATATTTATAACCATATCTATCTCATCGGCACCTTCATCAACTGCTGTCCTTGCCTCAAAGCACTTTACAGCTGTAGTATTGTATCCGTTAGGAAAACCGATTACCGTACATACCTTTAACTTTCCGTCAACGCTCTTTATATACTCCGCTGCCTGCTTTACATAGCTTGGCGGAATGCATACTGATGCTGTCTCATATTTCATACCATCATCACATAAGCTCTTAATATCAGCCCATGTAGATGTCTGTCCTAATACTGTGTGGTCAACCTTTGCAAGAATTTCTTTGATATCCATTGTTCTTCTCCTTTATAGTAAATTAGTAAATTTTGATAGGCGTTTGCAAAACTACATATTAAATCGCACTTTTCACCGCTTCGCATCTGATTTTTTCATGTTTAGGAACGGTGGCTATTTATTTTTTTCATATAACAGGAATAGCACATTGCTTCATAGCTGTCATTTCCGCCGATGAGCACCTGCTCTCCATCAGTTATCACATTGCCGTTTCCGTCAATTCTGGCATTGACGGTTGCCTTAGAACCACAGCGGCATATCGTCTTAATCTCACTTATCGAATCGGCAATCTCAAGAAGACGCAGGCTGCCGGGAAATACATGTGTAAGGAAGTCAGTTCTAAGCCCGAAGCAAAGCACCGGTATCCCTTTATTGTCAACTATGAATCTGAGTTCATCAATCTGCTCCGGTGTAAGGAACTGTGCTTCATCCACAATAACTGCATCATATTCCGGGTTCTTCTCGTACTCGGCTATAATATCCATATCCGGAGCAACGACAACGCACCTGCACTCAAGCCCTATACGGCTTCTTATTATATCCTGACCGTCACGGTCATCTGTTGCAGGCTTTAGAAGCCATACCTTCATGCCTCTCTCTTCATAGTTAAACTTTGTTATAAGCGCATTGGCAGTCTTAGAACTGCCCATTGCACCATATTTAAAATACAACTTTGCCATCTTTTAGTACTCCATAATCTTATCAGTATATTCCCTTATAACTCTTGCGGAATCTTTGAATCTTGCAAGCTCGATAGGAGACATGTGGATTTCAAGCACATCGTATGCTCCATGTCTGTTAAGGACGGTCGGAACACCCGCATATACATCTGTCTCACCGTATTCACCTTCAAGGTATGTTGAGACAGGAATAATCTTGTTCTCATCGTTCATGATTGCCTTTATGATGGCAGCTACTGCTGTCGCAATTCCGTAATATGTCGTACCTTTTCGCTCAAGAATCTCCCAGCCTTCCCTTGTCGTCTTGTGTACAAGCTCATCGAGGTCAACATCTCCCACAAGGCTTCTGTTATCGGCAATGACATCATAGAATGGCTTGCCTGCAACAGTAACTACAGACCATGGCACCATCTGCGAATCACCATGCTCGCCCATCGAATATGCGTGTACACTTCTAGGGTCAACCTTTACAAGCTCGCCGATGAAGGTCTTAAGACGTGCTGAGTCAATTGCCGTTCCTGTTCCTATGACCTGATTTTTAGGAAGTCCTGAGAGCTTCTTTACATAGTGTGAAATGATATCAACCGGGTTAGACACAATAAGGAAAATTCCGTCAAATCCGCTCTCCATGATAGGACTGACAATCGACTGGCATATCTTTGCAGTCATCTCAAGAGTATCAAGTCTGCTCTGTCCCGGCTTAGGTGGCGCACCTGCCGTAATCACAACAATATCCGCATCCGAACAGTCTGAATAGTCTCCGTTTGTAACCTTTACATTGCGGTTAAGATACTCAATGCTGTCATGAAGGTCAAGCCTCTCTCCGTATGCTCTCTCCTTGTTAATATCAATCATAAGCACCTCGTCAACAACGCCCTGTGTGACAAGACTGAATGCTGTTGTGGAGCCTACCAGTCCACAGCCGACAATAGCAACCTTTGATTTGTTCATCTTCATAGAAAAATTCCTCCTTAAAATATAATCACTTAGGTAATTGCGAAACTCTGTATATTGGTATCAGACGTTGTGCACTTTTGCTATATTACCGCCAGACACGCTCGCGCTTCATTGCAAACACAGCGGTGCGTAAGCGGCTAAAACACAGCCGCTAAACACCGGTGTTTGCAAATAGTCTGGCTTGCAATATAGTAAAATTGCACAACTGTTCATTGATAAATTTGAGTTTCGCAATTACCTAATATAATCACTCAACCGGATATGCAAAATAATATGCGAGATTATTTCTCACAAACAGCAGCTCGCTTTTTGCAAATCTGCCTGTACAGCCTATATAATAGTATAATCCCAAGTCGCTCTGACTGTTCTCCCCATCCTCCGCGACAATAACAAATCCATCTTTTTCTTCAAACTCTGCTTCCTGTCTGTACGGCGAATCCTTGGTAATCCTCATTATTTTCTCCGGAATAATATAATCGAAGTAGTTAGCACTTATCTTCCATGTCTCATCACCGCAGATAATCCATGGATAATCCGCATACTGCTCTAACACTGCTCTCTGCTTATCATACTCTTGTGCATCTGTATAATAATCAATTCCGTCACCTGAGAAAAAAATGAAAATATTTATTGCTATGCCGCCAACCACAGCAAATGCCTGTACAGCCCTTGCGCTCACTCCGTCAGGCACATATGCTCTTATAAGTGTGCAGGCACATACCACAATCAATAGGTACTCAAGTGCGCTCGCAGCATAAAAATATCTTCCTGACAACAGATAATCAGGTGTCAGATAATACACAATGCTTCCATACATCCACACAACACCTGCAAGCGATGCGATAAAAAGCTTAATATCTTCATCTGTCCGTGAAACACGCTTTGACAGAAGTGTCCATGCAGTCAAAGCAATTACAAATATGCTTCCAAATATATACCAATTCTGAAAAATAGGAAGCTGTACAGTCAGAATACCTTTAAAAAGACTGTTGAATATATTTGCAAAATTGAGCGCATTTTCCTTGATAGTCTCCGAGTCACTGTTAAATAAAATAGCCGAAATCCAATAATGCCATACAACTGTGTCAACAATTACCGCTGTCACCATGCTCACAAGATATTTTATGATTCTGCTGTACTTTTTAGTTATAATATTGTATATTGTCCAGATTATAAAGAAGCCGATTGCAACAAAGCAGAAATAGAACTGCGTCAAAAATCCACCTGCTGTTATCGCCCCCAATAAAACATAATAAGCAAGCTTATCCTTGTTCTTATATAACAGCAACGTAACATATGCAAATGCAATCACAAAAAACGTCAGCTGCATATACATTCTAAGAAGCATGGCATCCGACAATGTTCCGACATTTATCTCGTACATGAATGTCCCGGCTGCTGCCATTAACGGACTCTTAAACAGCTTATAAAGCAATAACCAGAACAATATAATCGTACCCAGATACATTATCGCATTGACCGACAGCGTAGCCCATTTTGATACATCTGCTCCGAATAATACCGCAAAAACATACACGATAGCATAGTAAAGCGGTGGATGTGAATCACCTTTTACATTGCGAAGCATCTGTACTATGCTGTCACCTTCCGTATGCGACAGCACATCCCTAATCTGCTCCCGCAGATACCACTGCCCCTGTGCAAGCTGGTATGCCGCATTGCCTGAATCGACTATCATATAAGTATATATCTCATCGCAAAATGTCACCCTCTTATTATACGCAGCACATATAAAAATAGCCATGCCGACAATCACTGTCAATATAAGTGATATGTTTTTTTTCGCTTTTGCCATATCAATCCCCATTTCCGAGTTTATTTTTCACACAGCCATGCTTTTAGGCAATAAAATCCCACCTATATTTTTTATCCCCATACCTTAGACTTAACATTTTATCACATCACAAAGCTATTGAAAAGAAAAAGAAACAAAAAAGAAGCCATCCCGGATATTATTTCCTGAATGGCTTCTGAAAATATACATATGTGTAATATTAATATTTTGTGCTATTTTTTAAAGTGTTCGACAATCTTTAATACTAAAAGCTTGAACCTGTGCAGCGGATGGAAGCATATTATAGATATAACCACTATAACAGCGGGTGGCACAATGAATAATATTCTGAAAAGTGTCAACAAATCAACAATGTTCTCTACAGCTATCGCACTATTTTCCCAATATGGATATTTAAGTGCCTTAAATGACATTCCTCTATCCGTCCACTTAACAAGTCTTTTGACTGAATTTACAAATCCATATCTCTCTGAGTTGTCGACTATACAGATATCATTCTCATCGTAACCGCAGGACTTAAAAGCCTCCTTAAGCTGTTTGGCCGCAAAGCCGGAAACAGGATTAGGAAATATAATCTCATAGCAGCCGGCCTTGCCATCTATCCTGCTGAATGGAAAAAATATTGTTCCGCTCTCAGCACCGCCTGCCTTGGATTTGAATTCGTCCATAGGCTTGACAACTCCCTGCACAATATACTCTTTTCCATCATATTTCAATGTCATGCCGTCAACTTCTATCGCACCGAATATTTTCCATGCAGCCTCCTCATCAAGCACTACATGGTCATCCATGAGACTGTCCTCGACCAGATAGCTTCCACTTATCAGCTCATAGCTGTGAAAACGAAAGAAGTCTCCTCCCACGCCGTAAGCTGTACATGTCTGTGACTTCGAACGCTGTGATGATACACTCGCCTCCGTCTTAACGCTGTAGGATGACACATACAGTCTGGCATTGTCTGACGGAGCCTCAAGTGCCTCCTTTATAAGAGCCTGATCAAGTGCGTACTCAAGCTGCCTGACATTGTCCTGCTCCAGGCCACTGCCTTCTGGAAGAAATACACTCACCATGGAATATCGTCCGTCAGGATCCCAGTACTTCGCCGAGTACTGCGTTGACTGTGTTCGTGCCACAGCCCCTGATATGGCTGTCAGAATACCGAACACAAGCAGGCCGGCCGCAATGATGACCAGAAGCACAAGCTGTTTTTTTGTCAATTTTACATTAGGCCTTGTCATCATATCCTCCCATTATTTAGGCAGACGCACTAAATCTCCTGCCGATACCGGCTTGGTAGCCGTTGTGATTACACTCTCATAGCCCTGAATTCCACATGAAATTGCAGTGTTGGTATCATCAGAAGCGAGCTTGGTTACATCTACTCTGGTAGCTGTATATCTGTTGCCAAGAGGAGTGCTCTTAGAGGTAATGATAAGTATATAAGTACCGTTCTTATCCTCGCGGATTGCCGTATTAGGAACAATCATATCATAGTTAGCCGACTTATCGCCAACGCTCACAGTAACTGACTGACCAACATTGATATCTGACCCGGTAACTGTGAATACTACGATTCTGTTACCTGATGATGGATTCGATGTATCATTCTTGATTGCGGACACGGTAAGCACCATATCGCTGTAATACCATGAGTTGGATGCCTGACCGACATCTCCTACCTTGATTCTTGCAGCCTGTTCCTTGGTTACGGACATTTCAAGAGTATAATCCTTTCCGGAAAGCTGTATTGTTGCCATAGGCGAATCTGCTGTAACCTTCTCTCCTGCCACAACATTAACTGCCGTGATTGTACCACTTACAGGAGCTGTAACCTCTGTTCCTATAGCCTTCTTTTCAAGTGTCTCATACTTATTTTTAGCATCATCAATCTGGTCTAAGAGATCCTGAAGCTGTCTCTGGTACTTAATCTCACCTGAAACCTCGTCATAGCTGTTCTTTGCCTGTGTGTATTCATTATTGGCAAGTGCTCTCTTATATGCCAGCTCCGCTGAAATCTGTGTCGGCTGTGCTTTCTTTTCCTCAATTGTCTTATTTATTGATTCTATCTGCTTCTCATAGGACTTCACATTTGCCTCAAGAGCTGCCTTATCGCCAAGCTTATCTCTGTCACCTGCAACCGCAACTGCCTGAAGAATAAGCTCCCTGCGCTTGCCATCATCAGTCTGTGCCTGTGCCTCGGCGAGAATATTCGTAACCT
>ERZ860590.1718-NODE-1718-length-10553-cov-2.227662_pt1 | contig 10553 bp, 7 predicted proteins | sample MGYA00509975_ERZ860590 | MGnify/ENA primary metagenome ERZ860590 (study PRJEB30046, sample SAMN00715250) | human gut metagenome | study: EMG produced TPA metagenomics assembly of the A metagenome-wide association study of gut microbiota in type 2... | reverse complement strand
GAGTAACATAATATAGATTATCTGTTTCAAAAAGTACACCAAAGAAAGGTTTGTATTTATCAGAACCATAATCTGTTTTTGGTATTCTGTTTTCTACGGAACGCAAGTAATTTAAATAATTCTCATCTACATTAATTCACTTCATCTTATGTCTCCTAATACAAAAGGAGCTGAACACAGCTCCTATTAATACGATTTTTTACATGCTTCGTAACATCTATTAATACAGTATTTTTACAGGCTCTGTAACCTCTATTAACACGATTTTATGGCTTCGTAACCGCTAACGAAATCAGTGCTGATTTCTTACATATATTATACATAATTATGGCGAAAAAAATAGTAGTAATGTTACACAAAAAATATAAAATATTTATGTGTATTTTTGACATCGAAAAGATGAGCGTGTTCCGTATGTAACATTCTGGGACACCGGGGTCTGACCCCTGTGTCCCAACATTGAAAAAGCCCCAAGTGCCAAAAAGCACTTGGAGCTTAAATAAGTCATGCGGATGGCGGGAGTCGAACCCGCACGATGTCACCATCGGCAGATTTTGAGTCTGCTGCGTCTGCCATTTCGCCACATCCGCGAACTATTACATGATAACAGATATCAGAGAAAAATGCAAATGTTTTTTTCGGTTGTGTGAAAAAATATGGTGTGGTACAATAAAAGCGCAGATTTAGCAGATTATTGATTGAGGATATGTGTTAAGAGGAGTGTCGTCATGTCAGATGATTATAATAGAAAAACAGATGACCGTGCATTTTTGGATTTTGGCCCTGATCCTGTGGATAAGGAGCTGTATGATGAACTTGTGACCAAGGAGTTAGATGCTGCCAGGGAACAGAAGAAAGGAAAAGGCAATAGAAGAGATAATGCCTCTTTTTCTGTGAAAGAAAAAGTAAAGTATGGAAAGTCCGCTATAGTAGGACGTAAGATAGCAATAGCTTTTAGTATTGTTGCCGCAATAGCGGTAGTCTATGCAGGAGCAAGCTCGTATATTGCCAATTACTACGGCAGCAACTCGGCAATAAACTATATAAAATATGGCGGCTATCAATTAAATGACAATTATTACAATGAATATGAGGCATTTGACAGCATTGACATAGATATTGAGAATTGTGACGTGAATATTCAGAGCTCATATGACGATAATTTTCATATATCATACAGGTTCTTTACCAAGGATGAGAATGATGTTAAGTGTGGGATCGAGCAAAGAGACGGCAGGAAGATTTTAGTTCTGACAGCTGACGGAAGGACGAATGATAAGCTTGCATGGGACATTTTTAATATGAGCCATGATTATGACGTTGAGCAGTATGTCAGCATAATGGTTCCGGATAAAGATTATGATACGTTTAAGATTCATGCGACTAAGGGATATGTCAGCATTTATGATATAAATGGGCAGATTTCGGATATTGAAATTGAGGCAGAGGATGACAAAGGAAGTGTTGGACTTGACAGCATAAGTGCTGATCATGTCTCCATAACTGCTAAAGGAATACAGACATATATTGACGAGTGTGAGATAGACAGTGCGGTCATAAAGGCTGAAGATGAGGATGTCAGCATCTATAATTGCAGTTTTGGCAAAATGCTTGATGCAGACTGTTTGAAATCACATCTTATGTTTACAAATATAAGTGTCGATGACGGAGGCAGAATAAAGGCGCAGACTTCCAAAGAGAGTATATATCTGTCACTTTCAGGGAATGCAGATGATTATAGCATTACTGCAGATGCAGGAAAGGATATAGTGTACTGCTATCATTATGATTATTATGAAAAAGGAAAATATGAGGTGGGCGATGGCAGCAGGCAGGTAGAGCTGTACAATACGAATGAATCTATATACATATTCTTTGAGGCGGATGATTAATCCGCCTTTATTTGTTATGGCAGACATCAATCTTCTATTTACTTTTTGGTGTTAGTGTCTTAAAATAGAATAGATGTATTAGAATTTGTTGATTGGGAGGCAGCCGCCGTGGAATGTCAGGAGTTTAGAAAGTCTATACCTGAATTTGTGGACATGAGTCTTAGATATGACAAGATGGCACAGTGCCTTTCACATGTAAGGGGCTGTCCGTCATGCAGGGATGAGCTTGAAATATATTTTATTGTTGAACAGGGAATTAAGGACAATAAGGCTTTTGACGGGCCATTTGTCCTCAAAAATATAGTTGATGAATGTTTTACAAAAGCGCAGCACAAAATAAATGTCGGGCGGAGACGCAGAAGACTTTTTGAGCTTATAAAAATACTTATATATATTGTTTTATTTGTTGCTGTGATTGCGTTTGTGACGTACCTTTTATAATGAGGAGGATTTTTTGTTAGATGAAAAAGCTGGTTTTGATAGATGGGCATAGTATACTCAATCGTGCGTTTTATGGAGTTCCGGAACTCACTAATTCTGAGGGACTTCACACAAATGCAGTCTATGGTTTTTTGAATATCATGTTTAAAATATTAGATGAAGAAAAACCTGATTATCTCACGGTTGCGTTTGACCTTAGTGCACCTACCTTCAGGCATAAGATGTATAGTGAATACAAAGGAACGCGTAAGCCGATGCCTCATGAGCTTGTCGAGCAGGTTCCTCTTATAAAGGAAGCTCTTACGGCAATGAATATATGTGTTGTCACCAAGGAAGGCTATGAAGCTGATGATATATTAGGAACACTGGCAAAGCGCGCTGAAGCTGACGGAATGATTGTGTCGGTGGTGTCAGGTGACAGGGATTTATTGCAGTTAGCGACAGATAATATCAAGATTCGTATTCCTAAGACGAAGAAAGGAACAACGGAGATTGAGGATTACAATTCGGCACAGGTTGTAGGGACTTATGGCGTATCACCTGTAGAGTTTATTGATATGAAGGCACTTATGGGCGATGCATCCGACAATATTCCGGGAGTGCCGGGAATTGGTGAGAAGACTGCGGGAGCTATCATATCAAAATATCATTCCATTGAGAATGCGTATGAGCATGTTGACGAGCTTACACCTAATAAAGCTAAGAATAATCTTAAAGAATTCTATGAGCAGGCGAAGCTGAGCAAGGTACTTGCTACTATTAATACAGATACACCGCTTGACTATTCATTTGAAAAGGCAGGACTTGGAGACATGTTCACCAAGGAGGCATACCAGCTCTTTAAACGCTTGGAATTTAAGTCTGTTCTTTCGCGGTTTGAGAAGAATGCCGACTCATATAATGATGATGAACTTGAGAGAAATTTTAAGATTGTAGAAGACCTGAATGAAGCGGAAAGAGTATTTGCGCTATGTGAAAGCAGTGATGTTTCAGGCGTATTTGCAGTACCGGCTAAAGATGGAAGTCTTTTTGCGATAGCGCTCAGTATATCGTTAGAGAATGATGGCAGTGGAGCAGCAAAAGTAAAAGAGAATATTAAAGAGATGACAGTATACATTCCGGTTGGCGGTTTTATGACAGCAGAATATATAGCTGACAAGGTATCAGTTCTTGCTAAAAAGCTTCACGCCGATGGAAAGCACATCTGCTTTATCAATCTGAAGGAACAGCTTGGAATGCTTCACATTGCGGAGGAGGATAATGCTGACGATGCCGCTCTTATGGCATATTTACTTAATCCTCTAAAGGACGCTTACCAGTACGATGATATTGCAAGAGATTTTCTTGGCATGCTCATAAAGTCAAGGGCAGACATCTTAGGAAAAGCCGATTACGAAGATTCACAAAAGACATATATATGTGCATGTTATAATGCATACACTGCTGCAAAAGCATATAATGCACTTATGTTAAGGCTTGCCAACGAGGATATGTCAGAGCTTTATAATAATATAGAAAAACCTCTTGTATATGCTCTTAAGGAGATGGAAGATAACGGAATTCTTGTTGATAAGAAAGCTCTGATTGCTTATGGAGATATGCTTAAGGAGAAGATTGCTGTTGTTGAAAAGGAAGTATACGAACTTGCCGGAACACAGTTTAATATCAATTCCCCAAAACAGCTCGGAGAAGTATTGTTCGGACAGATGGGACTTCCAGGAGGAAAAAAGACAAAGACAGGTTATTCGACATCAGCAGATGTCCTTGAAAAGCTTGCGGGTGAGCATCCGGTTGTCGGCAAGGTGCTTGAATACAGGCAGCTTACGAAGCTCAATTCAACATATGCGGATGGACTTTTGCAATATATTTCGGATGATGGAAGAATACATGGAAAGTTCAATCAGACTATCACTGCAACAGGAAGAATAAGCAGCACGGAGCCTAATCTGCAGAACATTCCTATAAGAATGGAGCTAGGAAGCAGAATCAGACAGGTATTCATTCCAAAGCCGGGTTTTGTTTTTCTTGATGCTGACTATTCACAGATTGAGCTTAGAATACTTGCCCATATGTCAGCGGATGAGAATCTTATAGCTGCCTATAACAGTGATGAAGATATTCACAGGATAACAGCATCGCAGGTATTTAATACTCCTCTTGCAGAAGTTACAAAAGCGCAGAGAAGCAATGCAAAGGCAGTCAATTTCGGTATCGTGTATGGAATAAGTTCATTTGGACTCAGCCAGGATCTTAGCATATCGAGAAAAGAGGCTGCAAAATATATAGAAAAATATTTTGAGACATATCCTAAGGTACATGAGTTTTTAAATGAGCTTGTAAGCAGTGCTAAGGAAAAAGGTTATTCAGTCACAATGTTTAACAGGAGACGACCAATTCCGGAACTTACAAGCAGCAACTTCATGCAGAGAAGCTTTGGAGAGAGAGTAGCGATGAATGCCCCGATACAGGGAACGGCTGCGGATATTATAAAGCTTGCAATGATTGGAGTATACCATAAATTAAAGGAGCTAGGACTTAAATCAAGATTGATTTTGCAGGTTCATGATGAGCTTCTTATAGAGACAGCAGAGGATGAGGTTGAACTTGTTAAAAATATATTGGATGAGCAGATGAAAAATGCAGCCAGTCTGTCTGTAGCTCTTGTAGTAGATACCAACGAGGGCGCTAACTGGCTGGAGGCACATTAATTTACGCTTGGGAACGAGGAATCATATGAGAATTATCGGTGTTACCGGAGGAGTTGGTGCCGGAAAATCGACAGTGTTAAAGATGCTTGAAGAATTGACAAAATGCATAGTTATAAGAACCGATGAAGTTGCAAAAGAGACAACACAGCCGGGTAGTGCTGCCTATGCACAGATTGTTAAGCTTCTTGGGGATGATATTTTACAGAGTGATGGCTGTATAGACAGAAAGAAGATGGCATCAATTATATTTTCTGATGAGAAGCTGTGTGAGAAGGTGGATGCAGTCATTCATCCGCTTACGAGAAGCGAGGTTGTAAGGCAACTTAGGGAGGCTTATGATGCCGGTAAGTATGATTATGCTTTCATCGAGGCAGCACTGTTGATTGAAGCAGGCTATGACAGCATATGCGAAGAATTCTGGTATATATATGTGCCTGATGAGGAGCGTATAAAAAGGCTTATGGCAGACAGAGGCTACTCAAGGGAAAAGTGTATTTCCATAATGAATAACCAGCTGCCGGATGAGGAGTTTCGAAAGCATTGTAGATATGTGATTGACAATTCACATGACAGTAATAATACTAAAAAACAGCTTGAGAGAATACTTTTCTTGGCTGAAAACAGGACAGGTGGGGAAGATAATGAGTGAGACAGTATTTTGTCCGGATGATTTTGTGTTCGGACTTGATATCGGAACAAGAAATGTTGTTGGCACAGTTGGATATATGAAAAACGGACGTTTTCAGGCTGCAGCCATAGTATCTAAGGAACATGACACAAGAGCAATGTTAGATGGACAGATACATGACATAGGCAAGGTCGGAGACACGATAAGAACAGTTAAGCACCAGCTTGAGACCATGACAGGCAAGAAGCTTAAGGAAGTATGCATAGCCGCCGCCGGAAGAGTGCTCAGGACAGTTATGGTTCATGAGGATGTAGAATTTGAAGGTGAAGTAAGGGTTGATGCGGAGAATGTATACTCTCTTGAACTCATATCAGTTGAAAAGGCGCATAAGGAACTGAAACAAAAGAATGAAAAATATAAGTTCTACTGTGTCGGATATACGCCTGTAAGATATTTTCTCAATGATTATGCAATCAACAATCTTGAAGGACATAAGGCTGAGAAAATAGGAATAGACCTTTTAGCGACATTCCTTCCTGAGGAGGTTGTTGACGGACTGTATGCTGCGGTTGACTATGCTGGACTGACAGTTGCAAATCTTACATTGGAGCCTATTGCTGCCATGAATGTTGCAATACCTGAGCAGTACAGACTTCTTAATATCGGGCTTGTCGATGTCGGAGCGGGAACCTCAGATATATGTCTTACGAAGGATGGAAGCATTGTTGCATATGGAATGATACCTTCAGCGGGAGATGAGCTTACAGAGATAATAGCTAAAGAATATCTTGTTGACTTTGCATCCGCTGAGAAAATTAAGCTTGCAGCAGGAAAAAAGAAGCCGATTACATACAAAGACATTATGGGAATAACACACAAGCTTGCTCCGCATGATGTTCAGACACTTATAGATGGACAGCTTACAAAGCTTGCAGATGATGTGGCAGATAAAATATGCGAGCTTAACGGAGATAAGCCGGTAAGTGCAGTGTTTGTGGTTGGCGGTGGAGGAAAGTTTCCGGGATTCACCGACAAGATAGCTGACAGGCTTAAGATAAGCAGGGAAAGAGTGGCTGTCCGCGGTGAGGAGGTTCTTACAAGCATAGACTTTGTGACAACGGATGATGTTAAAAAGGATGCTCTTTTAGTAACACCGATTGGTATATGTATCAATTATTACAACCAGAAGAATAATTTTATTTTTGCAACAGTGAACGGAGAGAGAGTTAAGCTGTATGACAATAATCATCTATCGATAGTGGATGCAGTAATGCAGTCGGGAATGCCTAATGACAGCATTTTCCCGAGACGCGGAAGTGAGCTTGTGTTTACGGTTAATGGCAAATCAAGGCTTGTAAGGGGCGCTACAGGCGAGGTGGCAGTTATTCTGCTCAATGGACGTGAGAGCAGCATGAATGCCAGAATAGCGCACAATGACCAGATAGAGATTCGTGAGTCTACAGTGGGCGAAGCAGGGCATATCACGATTGGAGAGCTGGATGAGTTTAAGAGCACAGTCAATTTCATTGTAAATGATAAGCTTATTGTATGTCCGAAGTTTGCTTATGTCGGAGATGAGCTTAAGGGACCTGACTACAGCGTACAGCCGGGCGATGATATCGTGATGGAAAATTACTATACTGTGAAACAGCTGTTTGATTTTATGGATATCAGCACAGATGACAAGGATATTTTTGTTAACAATGAGCATGCATCGGATGATACGATAGTGTATGAGAATTTTAATGTTAAATATTCTGAGTATGGTCCTGATGATTATGTTCCGAGCCAGTCAGAAATAAATGATGCTGTGCGAAATGAATATCCTTCAACGGTTATGCCTGGCGGTCAGGATACCGATGTGAAAAACGAACTTAATGATGTAATAGGAAATGAAGAAAATATACCGCAGACGACTATAACAGTTATGATAAATGAAACACCTGTTGAACTTAATGGAAAAAGCAGTTATACATTTGTTGATATTTTTGATTTTTATCCGTTTGATCTTAAAACTGCCGGGGGGACAGAACTTATTACAAGTGTAAATGGAGAGAAGGTAACATTCACGGCACCGATTGAAGCAGGAGATAAAATAGAATTGTATTGGAGATAACAGACAAATGTACAAAAAAGAAGAATTGATTGAGCTTGAAAAGAAATTCGCATCAAGGCATTTCCCTGCATTGATACTTTTAATCATTTATCTTATTGTGGAGACATTCCAAAGCTTTTCTATAGGAGCTCCGGCATTCATGAGAGCTGCTATTGTGTGTGTTGTTTTGGCATTTGAACAGGCTTTCAGACCATCAGATTTCTTTAATAATACAAAATTTATTTTTGCGATGAAATATGTTCAGCTGATTACAATGGCTGCATTGGTTATGCATGATGGATACAGGAATTATGAATATATCATATATTTTCTTATTTACATGTGCATTGCGTTAGAGCAGGGGATTTTCTTCGATTTGACGGATAAAGATGTTGTAGTATTACATTCTTTGGTCATGAATGTGCCCATTTTATTATGGACTGCAATATATCTTTTCGAGTACAGAACACTGACATATGCTATCACTTCGGTCGTGGTCATTGCAGCGTTTATCATGGCAATGTATGCTGCACTTGCGCATATAGGGGCACAGTATGAGTATTTTGAAAATGCCATGCTTGCCAAGGACAGAATGCTAGATAAAGCTATGGATACTAATAATGAGATAATGGAGAAGCAGGAAAAGCTTTTTTATGTGAACGAGCAGCTTGGGTTAAAACGTATAGAGCTTGAGAGTGCCAATCGAAAAATTAATGCCAACAATGTTGAGGTCCACTTTCAAAATGAAATGCTTCATTCATTTACGGAAGCGTTAGATATTGTAAAAATCAATGATTTCTTCTCAAATAAGCTTGTCAATGGTCTTGGGGTGAGATGCGCCGGGATTCTTAAGTGCAGTGGAGAGAATGAGAAGAGCATATATGCCGATTATAAAAAAAGTAATCCGCTGTATGATTATGACTCAAAGTATAAGCTGTATGGTGAAATGAAAGATGGAACAGTACAGCTATTACTTGATATGTTTACAACGCAGCAGTTTATGAGTAAGCTCGCTGATGGGCATATCTTCATATGTGAAAATGTCAAGCATACGGAATTTGAGATGCTTAAAGACTATCATATCTTCTCGTTTGTTGCAAAGCTGCTGCTTGTGGATGGAAGAAATGCCGGAGTATACATAATATGTCATAACGAGCCGGATTTTTTCATGCACAGAGAGACTTTTTTTGATAATATTTTGGCTGAACTCCAGGTTGGACTTAACAATGCTTTCCTGTATTCACAATTTGAAAATTTTGCTAAGAGAGATGGTCTTACTGGATTATATAACAGACGTGTTCTGAATAAGTTTATGGAAAAATACAGGCATGCTGATGAGAAGCTTAAGCAGCAGACTGTGTTTGCAGCCATGTTCGATATAGATAATTTAAAATCAATAAATGACAAATATGGGCATCTTTTTGGTGATGCAGCCATTATAGCTGTAGCACAGACGATACAAAAAATTGCGGATGGGCATGGCGGTTCAAGCTATAGATATGGCGGAGAGGAGTTCGTCATTATATTTAACGATAAAACACTTGAAGAAGTCATTGGTGTTGTTGAGAGCATACACAAAGCAATCAAGGAGAGGGAAGTTGTTTTTGGGGGTTATTCAATATATATTAATACAAGCGCAGGTGTGAGCGCATATCCGGAGCTTTGCAGTGATCCGGCTATGGTGATTGATAATGCTGACAAAGCAATGTATGTGTCAAAGACAACAGGAAAAGGAAAAATAACCATTGACGGAAAAGCTTCAAACGTATAACATAGGACGTATATTGTTTTTGACAGGAGAAAATTTATGAGAGTTATGACCATTGCCAGCGGAAGCAGCGGCAATTGTATATATGTTGGTGATGACAATACACATATTTTGATAGATACAGGCATCAGCAGGAAGAGAGTTGAGGAAGGACTTAGACTTTTGGATTTATCACTCAATGATATAGATGGGATTCTGGTCACACATGAACACTCTGACCATATTTCAGGACTTGGAGTTGTGGAACGAAAAAGTGCTACGCCGGTATATGCGACATGGGGGACTATTAAAGGAATTCAGAATACGAACCTTGGAAAGCTCCCGGAGGGCATATTTAACACAATAGAATGCGACAGGGAGTTTAAAATAGGGACTTTGAGCGTAAAAGCAGTTGCCACGTCACACGATGCTCTGTCTCCGTGTGCTTTCCGTGTGGAAGCAGGAGATAAGTCATTTGGTCTGGTCACAGATTTAGGAAAGTATGATGATTATATTGTGGACAGCTTTGCGGGCGTCAACTGTATGGTGCTTGAAGCTAACCATGATATCAGAATGTTAGAGACAGGTCCTTATCCATATCCTCTTAAGCAGAGAATACTAGGTGAAAAGGGACATTTGTCGAATGAGGCAGCCGGACATCTGATTGACAGATTGTTAGGAAGCCAGGTTCAGGAGATACTTCTAGGGCATTTGAGCAAGGAGAATAATTACCCTGATTTGGCATATGAAACAGTTAAAACTGAGATTGATATGAGCCACAGCGAGTACCGCTCATCGGACTTCAAAATTGAAGTTGCTGGAAGAGACAAGCCAAGTCATATCATTACTCTTTAAAAAACTTAAAATCAGAAAGGGATAACACCATGAACAAGACAATTATTACTGTAGTAGGCAAGGACACTGTAGGAATCATCGCTAAGGTATGTACATACCTTGCAGATAATGGAGTAAATATTCTCGATATTTCCCAGACGATTGTTCAGGAATATTTTAACATGATGATGATTGTTGATATGCAGAA
>ERZ860590.1716-NODE-1716-length-10571-cov-2.371909_pt1 | contig 10571 bp, 12 predicted proteins | sample MGYA00509975_ERZ860590 | MGnify/ENA primary metagenome ERZ860590 (study PRJEB30046, sample SAMN00715250) | human gut metagenome | study: EMG produced TPA metagenomics assembly of the A metagenome-wide association study of gut microbiota in type 2... | reverse complement strand
TGGCACCGCCCAGCTGCGGTGAAGTTTCTGCGAATAAATCAGCGAATGAGGGAGCTTTAATCTTCATAGTCACACTTTTCGGTAGTGTGCTAATTATATCACATCACCCACCTTTTGTGCAGAGGTTCCTTAAAGGTAGAACGGGATGTTGCATGAGGTGAAAAATATCTTCCGTCCTCCGTTTGCAATCCCTTGGCTCCTTCGGTAATTCGCTTCGCGCAGTATCTACTGAAACTCTTCCATATGAAGTTTGGTTTGCAGGGAACCGTTTCTCCTGTTATCAAGTAATCGTAAGGGAACACGAAGTCATCGTCCTTTCCTCTTGGCAACGACTTGAGGTATTCAATAGCTTTGTCGCTCAATACGATAGTACGTTTATTTGGGTCTTGTGAATGAAGTTTGTCTGTTTCTATTGAAATAACCCAGAGTTTTTTTTCAAAGTCCAGATCCTTCCAACGTAATCCTCTTGCTGCTTCTTGGCGGGACGCAGTTAATATCTCAAAAATTAAAAGATGCGCCCATGTCTTTTGAATGGAAAACAATAATTTCATTAACTCGGGCATAAATTCGAAAGGTGGGCAAGCCCTGTTCAGCGGTGGTCTCTTGTTGAAACGGTTCAATTCTTTTACTTTCAACTCCAATATTGGTGTAATTAGTGGCCCCTCAAATCCATATTCATGTCAGGTATCTGCAATTTCTTTTAAAACAATAAATTAAACGAAAAATAAATCTACTGTGCCTTGAGTGTACCCATAAATCCTAAGGAATTTTTGTTCTTGATCTTGAAATGGTCAATGAATTGCCTAAAATCTCCGAAAACTGTTTATCGTTAAAATTAAATTGTTTTAAACATAAATAAAAATAAAAATAAGAACGAAATTTAAATGTCTCTCAGAAAATTATTTCGAGATGTATCTTTGAATCTTAACTCATCACAGTATCTATCAATATCGGCGGCTTTCCAATATCTTTTGCTTAAATCGAAAGGCTTTGGAAAAGCAGGATTTTTAAGCTGCTGTTTCAAAGAAAATGACGAAATATTTAAATAAGCAGCCATATTGGACGCATCCAAAACGCAAGCTTCTTTGGCTTTTCCGTCTGTGATGATTCTTTGAGCATTACAAAGTGCCAGGATTTCAGAAAGTTTCCATCTTTTGCTTTTACCAAAAACGACAGCTTTAGGAAAATCAGGTTTTCGGCTGGCGGCTTTAAAAATATTCGCACCAATATCCAGAATCAACTCAGCATTCTTTTGAGAAATCCAACCGGGTAGACAACTGTTGGAAAGTTTAGTTTGAAGTGATTGGTTGTTGCTCATGATTCGAAATCAGTTCTTTGTTCTTAGGAAAATTTTAATATATATCTAAGTTTTCAATAATAAGAAAACAGGATTTAAAGAAAATCCGAAGCATTGACTCTCAGGATTAATCACAGTCTCGGCTGTCCTAAGCAGTCTGATTAACCCCCTGGGGGCTGCCAAGAAAACCAAATCGGAACAACCTAATGCGTCACACTTTAGCCTTAAAAATCAGATGCATCACACAATGCCTGAAAATTCCCAATGCGTCACACTTCTCCTTCAAAAAACAAATGCGTCACACTTTGAAGCGAGTGTGTTATAAATATATGTAATTACATCCATTGTTTTAAACAACACTAAAACATGAATAAAGAATACGTTCCAATGGGAAAGGTTCTCTTGGCAGGGAACTCGAAAGACAGAAAAATCGCTATGGAGGGCCTTACTCCGGGAGCGATAAAAAATCACGAATTGAACTCTCTGGAAGCGGCAAACGACTTCTTAAACCGTTACTTGGTTTCACTGGTGGCCGAAGCTCAATATCACATTACTTCATGCCAGACCGCTTTGGCTGGGTTGAACGACGAACAAACGGAGTTCAGTAAAAAGTGCATGATTTATCCGCGTCTTCAAATCTACAAATCGGCAGGCCGTGCATTCCGAATTGATTGGGCAAAGTTCATTCTTTATAAAAAGAAGGGCGGTCAGGGAATCGGGAAGACCACGGTCAGAATCCCTGCCGAAAAGATTCGCTATCCCATATCAAAATTCAACGAAGCTCCGACTTGGGCGCTGAAGATAATTCTTGAGTACGAAAATAAATTCGTAGTCATCCGTCAGAAATACCAAATTTACAAGGACGCCAAACGGCAGGTTGAGAGCCTCATAAGGCTTTATAACGCTGACTTGCAAAGCAACAATTACTCAACCGATCCGGTAAATTCCCCGGAATTGTTTCAACTTAAAACTCCTAATTTGATTGATTGAAACATTAACAAAAACTATACTAAGATGATACAAATGGTTACTTGCATATTCCCTTGGAGAAAAAATGGAAAATGTGCAAACAAAAACCGAGACAAAACCCACCGCATCCAAAAAGAGGGCAAGTCCGGTCTTTAGAAAAATCGTCTTAGGTAAACCCGTCAGACTTGAAGAGATTGACACCAAAGGCACACCGGTAAGAATTGCCGAAAAGGACAGATTGCAGAAACAGGATTTCTCGCTTTGACGGAGTTTGTTGCCAGAAATCTGAAGAATTTCTTCGACGACTCTCATGTCATCTATCAGGTCCTCAGAAACGGGACTGATTTCATCAATTCCAACCGAGTCGTTTCGCCCAAGCTCAAAAACGACGCAGTTAAGAATTTGAACGAGACGCTGGACAAGGCGCTCGAAGAGATCAAAGAGATCGAAAAGAACACTTATGAGTTCTTGAGGGCGCGCAAAGTCAAACCCCAAATCCTCGACGATTCACAGAAATACATCGTCACTTTGGAATACGACAACTTGGCGGACAGAAAACTCCTTGTTGCCATCCAGAAAGCAGACAGCCTTTTATTCCAGCAGGACAGTCTTTACCGGAACGGGGGATTCGGTTTCGACCTTATCAAAGCTGAGGACGAATTGGCGGCTCAACGGAAACGGATAGTGTCCATTCTTTTGGGCAGTTGCGTTCAGTGTCGAAAGGGCAGAAGAAACATTCGACAGGCTCAGAAAGACTTCTTTAACGAACAGGAAAAGAAGAAAGCCGAGAAAAAGCGGGAAGAGAAAGAGCTGGCAGAACGCAAAGAGGCTGAAAAAGAAGCCCGCGAAAACCGCGTGAAAGAAGCGAAAGCTCTTGAGGCGGCCAAAGCAGAAGAAACAACAAAAGTTCAAGAAGCCGAAAAAACGGCTCACCAAGAAGAAGTTATCGCACCCGAAAAGGAAACGGGAGAACCTGCCGAGGTTTCGAAAGAAGCCGGGCAAGCGCCGGAAGAAGCAGTTACTGAAAAGTAGCGGAGATTTCTTCACGGCCCCTTTCTTTCGGGGAGTGAGATGTTTTCACGAGACAAATTCGGAATTACCGCATCGGTTCTTAAGCCGGTGATTTTGGCATTTGCCCTGACTGCGGTAATTGACTCTTATGCACAGGATGCAGGGAAGAGTCTGCCCGATTTATCCGCATCGTCCCGTGAAAACACAAGTCATTTATCTCAAAGCAAAACACCGGGCGAAAAATCTGCGCCTTATTCCCTTTCCGTCAGAAGAGTTGCGACTCAGCCGGGTTTCCCGGAGATAGGGGAAAAAGCAGATGCGGTTTTTGCTTCTGCGCTGCAGGTGCAGGGTCAGTCCTTTGATGCCTTGGCTGGACTCTGCGCACCGGAATTAAGTCCCGCAACGGCCTATCGAATCGCGCTTGAGTTTTCAGGCGGGAAGCCTTGGACCGTTTCCATCCCAGGCGGTTCGGTTGTCGCTGCCGATTCCGAAGAACACGCTCTTGCCCTTGTCCGGAAACTAAAAGAAAAGGGTAAGTCCGTCTGCATCGGTTTTTTCCAGATACCGGAAGAGGTCATTACTCAATCGGGAAGCGACTTTGAATCCGCTCTGGAGCCGTGCCGGAACCTGAAGATGGGAAGTGAGTTCCTCTTTTCCCGCTACAGGGATTACTTGGGCCGACACGGAATGAATTTCCTTGCAGCCAGACAAGCTCTGGAGGATTTGAGAGCGGCAAGCGGGCGGGGGACCCGCTATACGCACTCAATCGAAAAAGGTGTGTCCGATTTCGGCTCACCGACGGTAACGGTAAAAGTAAGGGCTGTTGGGGACGAATTTAAGCCCGGACAACAACCAGGTAACGGCTTCTCATCGCAGGAAACGAAGAAACCCGACTCGTTTGTTGTCGTGAGGAAAGAAGCCCCGGCAGCCGAAACCGATAAGTCCGAAAACTCCTTCTTGGCAGCCGAAACGCCGGCTGAAAAACCGAAAGCATCAAACAAAAACGAAAGGGCAGCGGTATCTGCAATCAAAGATAAAGCAAACGCAGATGCTCGGGAACGGCTCATAAGCCGCGAAAGCCCTAAGAGACCCAAACCCGAGGTGCTTCAGGCATCTGAAAAAGATTCAATAAAAACACAAAGAAGACTCCGCGAGAAGAAGAACGTTTTCGCAGTCGCGGAGGAAAAAGTTCCGACCGAGAGCGAAAACCCAACTCAAACTTCAATGAGGATCTTCTAATGAGACTTAAAGACGTTCGGGATTGGACAAAAGCCTTGGTCCTATCCTTCTTGATTGTAGGCAGTCAGGCAGCCCTTGCCGCCTCGGGAGCTTCGGCAACCGTGGAAAGTTTCTTCAATGAAATTATGACGGTGATGAAGGCTTGCGCCGTGACGATTGCAACCTGTGCCGGTCTTTGGATCGGCTACAAAGTCCTTTGGGGCGGAAGAACGCTGGAAGAAATGGCTCCGTTTATCGTCGGTTGCCTGCTTCTCGCTTGCGCACCGTGGGCTGCTGAAACTTTATTGCAGTAACGAAAATGCGACACACGCTTTGTTTGGGTTTGGCGCGACCGGCAGTGTTGTTCGGAGTGCCGATGGTGCCTCTGTTTCTTATGGGATTTGCCTGCTTCTTTTTGGCTTTGTGGACAGTCCCGTACTTGGGGCTAATCGGAATTCCGCTTTGGTTTTTGATGTATCGGATGAGTAAAAAAGACGATTTCGTCTTTCGTCAGATAGGTCTTTATCTGAAGCTGACACTGCCTGCGTCCGCGAACAAGAAGATCTGGGGCAACTGCATCAGTTTGTCTCCGAGCGCAGAAAGTAAAGCCGTTTCGAGAATTTTAGTTGGCAACAACATCTCAGCTCAGTAACAGGGAATTGAGAAAGGCAAGCCGGGAAGCGGAAGAGGCCAAACCTTCGGAAGCTTTTCGGCATCCTTAACAAATCACTCTAAGTCATTATGTTTAAAGAAAAACAACGTCAGGCTAAAAACGAACACTCCTTGAGCAACTACATTCCCTATGCCTCTTTGGTGGAGGACGATACGGTAATGCTCAGGGACAGAACGCTTTTGGCTTGTTTCTACATTGAGGGCGTTACTTTTGAGACTAAAAGCAACGAAGAAGTCGAACAAGCCTCTTCCGTCATCAACCGCTTTCTCACAGGACTCGAAGACGACCGCTTAAGTATTCAGATCCACAGAATCAGGAGACCGTTCCAAGACCGGTTGGATCCGTCCGACTGCGGTAATTGGTTTGCTGACAAATTCACCCGAGATTACAACCGGTTCACAGACGGCCACGCGATGATGGCAACCGAGCTTTACATCTCGGTGCTTCTGGGAGAAGAAAAGGAGGAGAAAGGATTTTTCGGAAGGATCACGTCTTCGGTTTCGCAGCAAAAAGAGGAAACCCTTCTGAAGGAAAGACTTGTTCAGTTCCGCCATTACTGCGATCAGTTGGCGATGAACTTTGCCGACTACAACATTGTCAGACTCGGCAGTTATGAGGACAGAGACGAAGACGGGAAGCGTATTGTCTGTTCTTCTCAACTCACTTTCCTGAATTTCCTTATCACCGGATGCTGGAGCAAAGTTCAAATTCCTGCCGGACCTCTTTACGAAGGAATCGGAGCCACTCAGGTCTTTATCGGACGCGACATTCTTCAGCTCAGTTCGTTTTTCGGAAGCAGGTATGTGCAGTCGATTGAGCTTAAAGGATTGCCTGCGGCGGCAAGTTCCGGACTTTTGGATTCTTTGTTGTATCCGGGCAAGTCGGAGAAAAAACCGTACCCGTTTGTTGAGTCGCAGTTCTTCAAGATCATCCTGCGCAAAAGAGCGCTGAAGGTGATCGAGGATCAGATCAGAAAGCTCAGAACCGCCAACGACAAATCGGAAAGTCAGCGGGTAGAGTTGGTTCTGGCACAGGACTACATTCAGTCCGGAGCTTTCTGCCTTGGTGACTACGCCTACTCGATTTTGGTGTACGGCGATACTGAAGAGGAGTGCAGAAGCAACGCACAGGATGTTTGCACAAAACTAACAACGTCGGGCTTTACTCCTTACATTTCCAATCTGAGTGCGGCCCCGGCTTACCTCAGCACAATGCCGGGGAATTTCCAATGGTCTCCCCGTCCCGTGAAAATCACGAGTCAGAATTACTCGGATTTCGCACCGTTCCACAACTTCTTACCGGGCAAAAGGGACAACAATCCTTGGGGACAGGCGATTGCTTTGGTAGTCCAAGCCTCTTTGCAGCCGTACTACATCAATCTTCATGCCACCAACAGATTTGCCAACTCTTACGGAGAACCGGATGCAGGCTCAACCGTGATATTCGGACAGACGGGCGCGGGCAAAACGGCTCTTTTGAGCTTTTTGGCTACGAACGCCATGAAGTATGCGGACAAGGATCATAAGTTCTCAATGGTGTTTTTCGACATCAATCACGGTGCGGAAATTCTGGTAAACGCCTTCGAGGGCAACTACCTCAGCGTTGAAAACGGGAAACCTACGGGCTTCAACCCGTTCCAGCTCGATCCGACGCCGGACAACCTGACATTCTTGAACGAGTTTATGAGACTGCTTCTCAGAGGAAACGGAGCGCCCATTTCCGCTCTGGACGAAGCAAAGCTGGAAGAAGCCATCAATTCGGTGATGAGCATGGATAAACCTTTGAGACGACTTTCCACTCTGATGCAGAACATCACCGAGGGAAACTCGGCTGAGGAACGCGAAAACTCAATCCCGAGAAGGCTTGCCAAGTGGTACGGAAGAGGTGCCTACGCCTGGGTTTTTGACAACGTTGAAGACAAAATTGATTTGGAGAGCAAGCGGGTAATCGGAATCGACGGAACGGATTTTCTGAACAACTCGATCACCAAAACACCGGTTGCTTTCTACCTTCTGCACCGTGTCAAACAAATCATTGACGGACGCAGAGGAATGATCTTCATGGACGAATTCTGGGCTTGGTTAAACGACGAGGCTTTCCGAAAGTTTGCCGAGCAGGAGTTAAAGACGATTCGTAAGAAGAACGCGATCATGGTTTTTGCAACGCAAAGTCCGTCGGACGTTCTCAACAATCCGATTGCAAGAACCGTTGTCGAGCAAACTTCTACTCAGATCATGCTGCCCAACGAAAAGGCCGACGAGGAAGAGTACGTGAAGTTCTTCAAGGCTACGCCCGAGGAATACAACATCGTCGTCAATCTGCCGGTAAAGAGCCGATTCTTCCTTGTGAAGCAGTTGAACTCTTCGAGTCTTGTCCGGCTGGATCTGAGCAACTTTTCAGACGAGATGACGGTCTTCTCTTCGACCACGGTCAACATCGAAATCATGCACGAAGTGCGTGAAGAGCTGAAGAGAAACGGTGTGGAGGACAAACCCGAGAATTGGCTTCCTGTTTTCTACGAAGCCGTTCGAGCCAACAAACAACAGAAAAAACGGACGTTAAGTACGAAACGATAGTCCCTGGGAAAACTTAAGGAAAAAGGATATGGAACAAGGAAACATAGACAGACTTCTCGAAGTGCTTGCGGATCTGGGATTCGGTTCCGTGGAAGAGTTCTTCGATTACTTCCCCTACGACAGGATTTTCAACGAGATTTGGGAGGGCAGGCTGGAAGCAAACTCGCTTACCGAAATCGCCTTTGCCGCGCATATCTCGGCGCAGTACGCAATGCAGTTTGCACCGACCTTTTCAAAGGTTGAAGAGTTTATGCGGGGAGAAAATGAGATCAACGCAGAGGTTTACAACTTTGCGAATTTCCTCGGCTTTGCCTCCGGCGCACTTTATGCCGTAACCGACTTCCTTCGGGCCGATATGACCGACGTAAAAGCGGTCGTCGATGAAGAAAGCCCATTCATGCGTTCTCTCTTTTATCAGTGCTTGGTTTTCTTAAGTCACCTGAAGGCAGTTTACCAAGATCTGAAGCAGGGGCCGGATCACGTGGCGTGTCTGCAAAGAGCTGCAGAAAACACCGACCGGCTGTTCCCTTATCACTTGTACTCAAAGGAGACGATGTGAGCTACATCAAAAACTTTATGCAAAGACATCAGGCATTGAACCTTCACGAAGAAAATCCTGACTACAGGATGGTGGTGGAATGCGCCTTTGAGGAGTACCAAGACGCTTTTCTCAAAGGATACGCAACGGAAGAAGACGTTCAGTTTGTGGCGGTTTTGGCAATCACCATGACGCTGACCGCCAAGCATTTGTTCCTGAAGCTCGGAGACGGAGCGCCTTACTTGGCAGCCGCAGATTTGGGGCGAATCTACTCGATTTCTCAAAGCACGGTGGCCTCAACCAACAGAATCCTTCTTCAGAAACTTCAATTGAAACCTCTGGCCGAAGCTGAGGGAGAAGTCCTGATCCAGACGGCAGTGGTCTTGGATTTTCTGCGCTCCCTGAACGAATGGGTCATCTCCTACGGTCATGCACCGGAGACCCGAAACATCATCACGCAAATCATTCCTATCGCCATTGGGCAATACATCCTTTTGGACTGCATGGAGAAAAACTGAAAGAAACTTTCGGAGAGAAAAAATGAAATTGAATCTCAAGCCGAACAAAGTTATCGGGGCAGTTGCCCTTAGTCTTACCGTTGCCGTTACGCCCGCTTTCTCGGCAGGCATTCCGACCATTGACGCAACCGCGATCACACAAGCGATTCTTACTCTCGAACAGCTGCACCGGGAATACGAACAGCTTGTGAAAACCTACGAAAACCAGGTGAAGCATTTCAACGCGGTCACAGGCATCAGAGACATCAACCGGTTTATCAACTACGGAAGCAAACACACGGATCTTCTGCCCGAAAGTCTGAAAACGAGCATTCAGAGTCTCGGCAAATACGGCGCAAGCGCTATGACGCCTGAGGTGCGCTCCTTGTACAACAAATTCGGAATGGGAGACAGGTGCAGCAGATACACCACCCGTTTCCAGGAGACCTGCTACGCGAAGGCTGCGGTTGACGCAACGCGCCTTTATTCCAGCATCGCCGGAGCCGAGGCTGCCAAGCAAATCGCCGAAGAGCTGAAGGGAAAAGCCGAACAGGGATTTGCCAACGCCAATGACCTCAAAGGCGGAACCGAACTGATTGCGGCCAATCAGCAGTACAAGGCCAACCTTGAGCTGATGAAAGAAAACTATTCGAAGAATATGCGGACCTTGGACGAGCAAATGAAGATCATCGAAGCAAAAGAAGAACTTTTGCGCCAGGAAGCTCTCCTCGGAAAAGTGGCCGCCAATCCTTAAAGGAGTAAATCCATGCCTTCCGGAACCCCGGCAGCCGAATACTCACTCGTTAATTTCGGCGCTGACACCGAAAATGTGCTGAACAATTGGATCGAGCCGGTAGCGCAGAGTCTCATGGACGGCGTAAACGGAATCATCATTACCGTTTTCACCGTCTGGCTTCTCTGGCAGGGCTACCGTTTTCTCTGGGGCGAGTACAAGAGTTCGAAAGAATTTCTTTGGTCGCTGATGAAAGGCGGATTCATTGTCATTTTGGCGGTGACGATGGATTTGTATTCCCAATACATCATCGACGGCGTTCAGCATCTCGATTCCTGGCTGATCGGCTGGCTTCCGAGCACAAGCGAAGCGGCAAACAAATCCGTCTGGCAGTCCATTTCAGACCTGTGGACAGTCGGCTGGGACGGCATCAACAAATACTTTGACTTTGCAATGGACTTGGCCGGCGTAACCACGTCTGCCGGATGGATTGCCTTGATTTTGGGTCTTACGGGCTACTTCCTGCTTGCGGTTTTCCTGTGTGCAGTGATTTTCGGTGCCGTTCTTACGCTCCTGATTGCGAAGTTCAGTATTGCTTTGCTCGTGGTGACAGGCCCCATTTTCATCGCCTGCGGACTTTACGCCACCACCAAAGAGGTCGCCATGAGCTGGATCAGAAGTCTGATTGCCAACTGTCTGACGATTTTCTTTCTGGCGCTCATCATGAGTTTGGTTTCTTCTCTCATGGAAGGGCAGTGGAACCTCTTAAGTGAAATCGTTGCGGCTCCCGACCTCACGATTGACGACTCCGGAAAGATGATGGTTTGCTTCAAAGCCATTTTCCTCATAGGTATTTCTTCCTTTGCCCTCTGTTTCGTTATGAACAGTCTGGCAAAAATCGCCCAGTCGCTGGTGGGAGGAGCCGCGCTGAGTGCGGGCGGTTGGGGTGCCACAGCTCCGTTCATCGCCGGATTCAGTACAGCCACGAGACTCGGTAAAGTGCCGCTAAAAGCAGGTTTGGGTTTGGCGGGACAAGGCGTTATGCAGGCGGGCAAATTG
>ERZ860590.1664-NODE-1664-length-10902-cov-2.334563_pt1 | contig 10902 bp, 7 predicted proteins | sample MGYA00509975_ERZ860590 | MGnify/ENA primary metagenome ERZ860590 (study PRJEB30046, sample SAMN00715250) | human gut metagenome | study: EMG produced TPA metagenomics assembly of the A metagenome-wide association study of gut microbiota in type 2... | reverse complement strand
ATGCTTATAAATCTCTATCATTCTAAGACCCTGGTCATAGAATTCATTCACTATAGCCTTGATGCTTGTTGATTTACCGGTTCCGCTGTCGCCGAATAGAAGAACATTGTTCGCTTTCTTCCCTTCAACAAAGGCTCTCGTATTATCCACAAGCTTTTTCTTCTGAATCTCATATCCTACAAGGTCATTTAACATAACCTTCTCCATATTATTGATAGGCTGAAAATTAATTTTTCCATCCTGGTCGGAGGAAAAGCGGAATGCCTTATTGAGTCCGAACATTCCAACACCGTAAGCCTTATAAAAGCCTGTGACAAGGTCAAAAATATCATCGGCATCCTTAGCTTCTCCAAGCTTAAGAGACAGATTCCTTACTTTCTCGCTCACATTCTTGTTATACATCAGCTCCGGCTTCCCTATTGCCTTGTAATTCTCTAAGATGCCAAAGCTGTCTATGCCAAGTCTTTCTTCAAGCCACGAAAAATCATAGTGGAACAAATCATAGAATGCTTTGAAATCATTCTTTGCAAAATAATTGGCACTGCCATCCTTAGCACCGACCTTCTCACATGTGATGCTGAAAGGATTCTCATCCGTTATGAGAAGAAATGTAAGATAGTTGTGCCATAGATTATTGTCAAAACCATACGAAGTTGCCAGCACAAGCAGTCTTTTTACCTGTCTATATGCCTCTATGACAAGCTCATCCTTAGGTACATCTGCGTCCTTTGCCTTCTTTGAAACTTCACACAGCTTCATAAGTATTGAATCAGCAGGCATATCTCCGTACATTATCAGTTTAGATACAATATTTTCCATATTTATCCTCTATTCTGAGAGGCTTGTAAAAACAGCTCTCTTTTTGTGTATAGATAATCTTTTAATCAGCTCCTGTACATCTAACTTCATATACTGTATATCACAGGCTATATATCAAGCTTCTTAACGCATGCAAGTGCAACAGCACCCGGTCCTATATGACAGGATACGCTGAGTGAAAGCGGGTTCATGACTATATCATGCTCCGGATAAAGCTCTTTTACTTCATCATAAAAAATCTTTCCTTCATCAGGCTCTCCCGAATATGCTATCTCAATATACATATTCTCGCCCTTCTCAGAGCTTCCAAAGCGCTTTTTGAAGTCATCCTGTATCGCATTAATCATAGTCTGCTTAGCCTGCTTTAATGTGCGGCACTTTGAAAATGCATCCAGCTTCTCACCCTGAATCTGAAGCACAGGCTTAAGCTTTAAAAGAGTTCCCAGTGCAGCAGCTGCCGGTGTTATTCTTCCGCCCTTCTTCAGATAATACAGGGTTTGGAGAGTTATATATATGCTCGACTCAAATCTTGTCTGCTCAAGCTTTTCCTTTATCTGCGCTGCGCTATAGCCCTTGTCAGCCATCGCCATCGCATCTAAAACAGACTGTCTTTGCGTAACCGAAATTCTCTGGTTGTTTACAACCTGAACCTTGCCATCATAGTCATCCGATAACATAATAGCTGTCTGGCATGAGCTGCTAAGTCCACTTGACATCGGGATATGAACAACCTCATCGTATTCTTCCAAAAGCTTATCCCACAGATCTGTCACATCACCCGGAGACGGCTGTGAGGTCGATATCTGTGCATCCTCTCCTAATGCTTTATAGAACTGTTCCTGTGTCAAATCAATATCTTCATAATACAATTTATCATTTATATAAAACGGCATCGGCAGCACCGATATTCCAAACTTCTTTGCGTCATCCTGCGTTATTCCGCTGTTACTGTCCGTAACTATAGCAACCTTACTCACATTAATCCTCCATTTCAGCGTATATTATATGCCATAAAATATCTCAACAATTATTCTTGACAATAATAATGCTTTTTATCGTTTTTCAACCACTTCACCCTGTTTTTTGTATATGCTGTTCTCTGCGACATAGCCTCTAACCGATGACAGCGGGTATATATTGCTTCCGCGGCCTATAACCGTTCCCGGATTAAGAACGCAGCCGCAACCGACTTCCACATTATCTCCTAGCATTGCTCCGAACTTTTTAAGTCCTGTCTCTAAGACATCGCCATTACATTTTACTTTGACAAGCGCCTTATCGGACTTTACATTAGATGTTATCGAGCCTGCTCCCATATGTGACTTATACCCTAGAATCGAATCACCGACATAGTTATAATGAGGCACCTGCACTTTGTTAAAAAGAACAACATTCTTAAGCTCTGTTGAATTGCCAACGACAGCGCCCTCGCCCACAATAGCATTCCCTCTGATAAACGCACAATGCCGTATTTCTGAGTTCTTTCCTATAATACAAGGTCCGTTAATGTACGCTGTAGGTGCCACCGCAGCACTCTTTGCTATCCATACGTTCTCAGAAACCTCATCATATTCAGTCTTATCAAGCGTTCTTCCAAGCTCCTTAATAAAATCACCAATAAGCGGCAGCGCCCCTGCCATGGATATTCAAGTCCAACGAACAGCTTAGCTGCAATCGTCTCATCAAGATTGTATAATCTGTCTATCTTCAACTCATCTGACATAATACTCCTCATTTCCGTGTTAAACCAAAACAGAACCTGATTTTATACTATCTGCTTCGCACAAATCAATTATAATACTCATCCGGTAAAAATCTTATAACCTATCTAAGTATATTATCACATCAGCTAATCTAAAACAATCTGTTTTTATCTTGGCATTTTGCCATATCATAAAATATCATGAACAAAGCTGTTCAATAATCCTCAGTTCATAAATACACAGGCATATTGACTTTTTTGCTCATTATATCGTGAGCACAGCTCACTCAATAATTTCATTGCTCGTTAATCATGCAAGCATGTTAACCCGCTTGCATTCATTATATCTTGCACTTATTTGTAAAAGGCTGCTGCGCTGTCAAAGTAAGGTCTTAACATGTACTGGTTACTTACTTGTTTTACAGCGAGTGTTCTTCTGGCAACAAACCCTTCAAGCTTATCTAAGTATTCCTGACATGATATGCTTGCATCAGCAACACCTGTAAGCCCCTTCTCCCAGCTTGCCGTGAGAGTCGGGTCTAAAAGATACTTTATTGATGCGGCGACAACATCATATATCATCTCGCCTAACAGAGTAGGTGTAATAATCTGCGTCTTGTTATTTAGCTTTATATATCCTTTGTCAATAAGCTTTTTTAAAATTTCCGCTCTGGTCGCACTTGTTCCTATTCCGCTTCCCTTTATCTGCGCTCGTAGCTCCTCGTCCTCTATAAGCTGTCCTGCATTCTCCATTGCAAGTATTATTGAACCGGAATTATACCTTTTAGGTGCCGATGTCTTTCCTTCCTTTACAAAAAATTCGTTGACTGGAACTATATCCCCTTTTTTTAACTTCTGCAAAAGCTCAAGCATAGCTTCATCGCATTTCACATCCTCAGTCTCATCATCATTTGCTTTACCTGTCTTATTCTGCGAAGCAGGCACTCCTGCCACCTTATAGTAGCCTTCGGATATAAGCACTTTAAAGCTTGAAAAAAGACTTTCCGTATCTTTTTTCATAACTATTGCAACCTTCTGATATACAGCCGGAGGGTAAAATATCGCAAGAAATCTTTTTACAATAGTGTCATAGACCTTCGCTGCCATCACCGACAGACCGCGCACCGCTCCTGTCTGCCCTGTAGGAATAATCGCATAATGGTCTGTAATCTGCTTATCATTCGTATACTTTGTCTTTGCTATGCTTTTATAGCTGTCATTTGATAGTATCTCGGCAGCAAATCCCGCCGCAGGTTCATAATTCTTAAGCCCGCCTATATTCTTATGTATTTCCTTGGCTACAGCCGTCGATAACACTCTCGCATCAGTTCGCGGATAAGTCACAAGCTTCTTCTCATACAGCTCCTGGGTTATCTTAAGCGTCTCATCGGGGCTTATCTTAAAGAGCCTTGAACATTCATTCTGCAGCTCGGCAAGGTTGAATAACAAAGGAGCACTCTTGTTCTCCTTCTTCTTTTCAAGACCGGTAATGACAGCCTCTGACGGAGGAATCAGGCTGAGATTTCCGGCATTGTCGGGCATCTTCATCCCTGACATAAGCTCTATCAGAGCTTTCGCATCCTCCTCCTTGTTAAAGCCGTTCTCTTTGTAAAGCTTGGGTGACGCAAAATATTTTGAGCCTTCAACCGCTCTCCACTCCGCTTCAAATGAGCTGTTTCCAAGGCTGCATTTTGCTAACACTCTGTAAAAAGGAGTCTCGACAAACTGTCTTATCTCACGCTCACGTCTTACAATCATTCCCTGCACACATGTCATAACGCGGCCTACAGCAATCACGGTATTTTTCTGTAACTTCAAATAGTTAGAGATTGTATTTCCGTATTTTAAAGTGAGCACGCGCGAAAAATTGATTCCCATAAGGTAGTCTTCCTTTGCACGCAGATATGCTGCATCGGCAAGGCTGTCATACTCTGACAAATCCTTCGCTTCCCTGATTCCTCTAAGAATCTCCTCCTCTGTCTGTGAATCTATCCAGACACGTCTTCTGTTTTTTCCTTCTACATGCGCTTCCTGCTCCACAAGACGATATATGTATTCTCCTTCACGTCCTGAGTCGGTACATACATATATAGTATCTATGTCAGGACGATTAAGGAGTCCTGATACAATGTCAAACTGCTTTTTTACTCCTTCAATGACCTCATATTTCCACTCGGTCGGAATAAATGGCAGTGTATCAAGACTCCATCTTTTTAGCGCCGTGTCATAGCACTCAGGATAGCTCATCGTGACAAGATGTCCTACACACCATGTCACGACAGCTTCCTCAGATTCTACATAACCGTCACGGCGCATCGTATTATATTTTAATGCCTTGGCAAATTCCTGTGCCACACTAGGCTTCTCAGCTATAAATAAAGACTTACCCATTCATATACTCCCATAAAATTATACCAAAACCAGAGCTTTCTTCCACATTCTGTCAGACTACTTAGACTCGTCAATCGTCTGCCCATAAGCCGGTATAAAATGGTCAACAAAGAACTGAACCTCCGGCAGCTTCGTGTCGAGCACTGATTCTAAGGTTGTCTCCTCTGCCTTGCAAAAATCCTGATTTCCCATTGAGCGCTCCTCGATACATTTTATGAGAGCCGACAGCTTATCAGCAGCTTTTACATATAGCCACATCACTGCTTCCTTCTCTGTATCCTGCATTAAAGGCTCATAATACGGACGCATTTCGTTCGGAAGTCCATCTAAAAGCTCATCCTTTGCCACACTCTCGACTTCCTTGTACGCATTGCGTATAAGCGGATTATAATACTTTACAGGAGTAGGCATATCTCCTGTGATAATCTCTGTTGCATCATGATACATTCCCATAAGCGCAAGCCTGTCAGGATTCAGACTGCCGCCATAATATACGTTGTTAATCACGCCGAGCGCATGCGCAATCATAGCAACATCCATGCTGTGCTCACATATATTCTCCGTTCTGGTATTTCTCATAAGTCCCCAACGGTTTATATATTTCATTCTGCCCATAAGTGCAAAAAACTGATTTTCTCTCATCTTCACATACCTTTATCTTCCATCAAAATAATCCCATGGTCAAAAGCTCAAGAGACATTCGTAAAAATCCGCCTCATAAGGGTTTCTCTGCTCCTGACCCACAAATATCCGCATTCCGGATATACAATTATTCACCAAAGACTTCTCTGGCTGCCGCAACAGTGTCCATGGCATCCTTCGCATAGTAATCAGCACCAATCTGCTTGGCATATTCCGGGGTCAGGACTGCACCGCCAACGACAACCTTACAATCAACATTATTTTCCCTAAGCAGCTTGATCGTGTTTTCCATGCTCACAAGAGTTGTCGTCATAAGTGCCGACAGGCCGACAAGCTTTGCCTTGTGCTCTATTGCCGCATTCACGACTGTCATGTAATCAACATCCTTGCCAAGGTCAATAACCGTGTAGCCGTAATTTTCCAGAATGACCTTCACGATATTCTTTCCGATATCGTGTACATCGCCCTTGACCGTAGCCATCACAATTTTGCCCTTGCTTACAGGTGTCTTGTTATCTGCTGCAAGCTTCTTTTTTATAACCTCAAATGAAGCCTGAGTCACTTCTGCGGCAAGAATAAGCTGTGGAAGGAACACTTTGCCCTTCTCAAAATTCTTGCCGATTCTGTCAAGTGCCGGTATAAGTGTTCCATTAATTATCTCTAACGGTTCCATATGTTCAAGCATCTGCTCCGTAAGTCTTGCACCATCATTTTTCAGCCCGTTCTCTACTGCGTATGCAAGTGTACCCTTCTCAGAGCCTTGAATATTCTCAGCACCTGCTGCATTTTTTGCACTGCTTTCTGCCTTGCCTGCTTTTGCCGGAACATAGCCATTATATGCCTGTATATAATCCATTGAATTTCTGTCTATTCCGGTGAGAAGTCTGTAAGCGCGCACTGCTCCTGTCATAGATACAATGTTAGGATTGATAATCGGAAGTGTCAGTCCATATGTAAGAGCCATCGCAAGGAAATTCTGGTTTACAAGCTCTCTGTACGGAAGTCCGAAGGATATGTTGGAAACTCCGAGCACTGTATTAAGTCCAAGCTCATAGTGTACTGTATGAAGTGCATTCAAGGTTTCCATCACTCCGTCCTGCTCTGCCGAGGCTGTAAGAGTAAGACAGTCGATAAATACATTCTCCTTAGGTATGCCAAGTAAGAGTGCCCTGTCAAGAATCTTCTTTGCTATGGCGACACGCTCAGGAGCTGTCTTAGGTATTCCATTCTCATCAAGTGTGAGTCCGACAACACATGCTCCGTATTTTTTTACAAGCGGAAGTACATTATTAAGAGAGTTCTCCTCACCATTCACCGAATTCACTATAGGCTTTCCGCTGTATACCCTGAGTCCTGCCTCTAAGACTTCCGGTATCGTACTGTCAATCTGAAGAGGTACATCACATACCGATTGAATGGCTCTTATTGCATCGACCATCATGCTCTTTTCATCTATCTCGGGAAGTCCGACATTCACATCGAGTATCTCTGCACCGCCATCTATCTGCTCTAATGCCTGATTCATGATATAGTCAAGATTATGCTCCTTGAGCGCCTGCTTGAACAGCTTCTTGCCTGTAGGATTGATTCTCTCGCCGATTATTCTTGGCTGGTTAATCACAACCGTACTGCTTGCGGAGCACACTGCCGAAGGAATAACATTCTCTTTTCTTATAAATTCTGCATTATCGAGTGCTTTTTTGAGCTCTGCGATATATTCAGGGCTTGTTCCACAGCAGCCACCCATTATCGTAGCACCTATCTGTGCCATTTTTGCCATCTTAGATGCAAATTCCTTTGGGCTTACATTGTATTCATTCGTCACAGGGTCAGGAAGTCCGGCATTCGGCTTGACTACAAGCGGAAGTCTCGTATATTTTCCAAGCTCCTCAACCACAGGATAGAGCTCATCAGGTCCAAGCGAACAGTTAACTCCAAGCGCATCGACTCCTAGTCCCTCCATTGTAAGTGCCATTGCTGATACCTGACAGCCGGTGAAGGTTCTCATATTCTGCTCAAATGTCATTGTACAGATAATCGGAAGCTCTGTATTCTCCTTAGCCGCAAGCACAGCCGCCTTAAGCTCCAGCAAATCAGTCATAGTCTCAAATACGATAATATCCGCATCCTTTCCGGCTATAACCTGTTCTTTATATATATCATATGCTTCCTCGAACTTGAGATCTCCTGTAGGCTCAACCAGCCTGCCTATAGGTCCTAAGTCTAGAGCTACTATGCAGTCAGTTCCCTCACATGCTTTTCTCGCATTCTCTATTCCTTTTTTAATAACCTGCTCAACTGTATAACCGCAGCCTTCAAGCTTATATCTGTTACCGCCGAAGGTATTCGTGTATATTATATCCGAACCGCTCTTGACATACTGTCTGTGTATTCCGATAAGAAGCTCCTCATTGGTAAATGATAACACTTCCGGTATCTGCCCAAGCTTAAGCCCCGATGCCTGAAGCATCGTTCCCATGGCTCCATCTAACAGTATATATTTCTTATCAGCTTTGTTCTTCTTTTCAAGTAATGTCTTAAAATCCACAGTGTTCACCTTTCTTGCGGAATCTGCAGGTGTCCTTCATCATGCACACACTACAGCCACGTCTTTTTCTTTCAATTTCATAATCTGAGACACCTATAACCGCCGTAACAGACTTACAGGGAGTCATAAGTCCACCCCCTGTAATATTAACTCCGATTCTTTTTTGAGCTGAAAGCACATCAAGAAAAAGGTGCTGCGTCTCCAATGGAAAATCACCATACCCCGGACTGAAACGCCACGTAGTATATCTGCCTTCAAACTCTTTCATTATTTCACGCTCTGCGATATCGCACACCTGCTCGACTGCCGCAGATGCTAAGCTGTCCGCAACAACAGCTGCCGACATGCTCTTTACTGACAGCTGCCTTATAAGCCTGTCAACCCCATCAGAAAGCGTAACTGCAAAAAGTACAACTCCCTCACACCCTTCAAGATGCCCGGATATCGAACTGCCGCATAAGCTGAGTGAAGTACCATTAAGAGCCACACACTCTTTGGAAGTGTTATTTTTGTCTATTTCAAAATATCGGTATGTGTATCTTGCATTTATAACACTGAGCAGCTTTTTCTCACAGTCGTCCGCAAGCTCTAATGTCTGTCTTTCAGGAATTGATGAACCATAACCCAGATAGCGGAATGCTTCATCTTTATTAATGCTTTCAAGCTTACTATTCATCACAATCTCCACATCGCAGTTCATTTTATTGCATAATATAACAGAAAATTAAATATTATTAATCTTTTCAATGTCATTTACAGCAACACTATTGTAAACGATATTCACAATCCGCTTTCGCTTCCCACTCATAAAAACGATGCTTGGCATCTCTATTTTATAAATTATTTTACGGAAAATCTATATGCTGTAACAAAATCAAATGGCACGCCTGCCTGAACTACAGGTGATTCAAATGCCGTATTATTTACCGCATCCGGGAAAAACTGTGTCTCAAAGCAGACTCCGTCACGCTTCTCATAATAGCAGTCATCCTTGCCTCTTGATTTTCCACTTAGGAAATTGCCTGTATATATCTGAATACCCGGCATCTGTGTGAACACTTCCATAAATCTTCCGCTCTTCTCATCATAAAGACTTCCTGCAAGCTCCACTTCGCCCTTGTTATCTAAGACAAAATTATGATCATAGCCTCCTGCAAGAATAAGAGGTTCATAATCAGCATTTATATCTTCCCCGATAGCCTTAGGCTCTGTAAAATCCATTGGAGTTCCCTTGACACTTCTGTACTCACCTGTCGGGATAAGGCTTGCATCCGAAGGAGTGAACTCACTTGCCGCAAGCCACATCTTCTGGTCATATACTGTACCTGAAGCATGTCCTGCAAGATTAAAGTAAGAATGATTGGTAAGATTCACTATAGTGTCATCACCCGCAACACCCTCATATTCAAGGATCACGCTGTCATCGTCAGTGAGAATATATGTGACAGAGACATGAAGTTCTCCAGGCATTCCCTGGTCTCCGTCCGGACTTACAAGAGAAAATCTTACCGCTTGTCCTCTCTCGTTATCAGCAATCTCACTTTCCCATCTTCTTGAGCTGTACCCATCCGGACCGCTGTGAAGATTATTCTCTCCGCTATTTTTCGCAAGCTTGTATTCTTTTCCTTTTATCATAAAGCGTGCGTCCTTTATGCGGTTGGCGTTACGTCCTACTACAACTCCAAAATTCTCACCGTTAGCGGTCTCATACTGGGCGACATTGTCATATCCAAGCACAACATCCGCAAAATTGCCATCCCTGTCGGCAACCTCAAGTGACTGCAATGCTGCTCCCATCTCAATAAGTCTTATTCTGGTTCCATGGTCATTGGTCACAGTGTATGAATATACTGTAGCTCCATGGCTGTCATGTCCGAACACTTCTCTGATAATTCCCATAATAATCCTCCTTACCCACTCTGATTTTCATATAAGATACATCAGATAGTCTGTTTTTTTATCTTTCCTTTTATCATTTTTAAAAGATATATTACACTCTCCCTGTTAAGCACAAGATAAATGGCATACACAGCTGCTGCGACAATAAATGCAGTAAGTGACGGCAGCTTCCAGCATACATATGCACATACCGTGACCAGTATAAGCTCCTCAAGAAGCTTCACTCTCGCTTTAACCTGCTCTTTTTCCTGTCCAAGCAGCTTTTCAAGATAAATCTGTGATATAAAATACCTTACTCCTATTGAACATACCATAAAGAGTATGATTGAATCGATACTGTGCAGACAGTATGCTCCAAAAATACTTAATACAATGCTGAGTGCCATTGAAATAAGATTTACAAGCAAAAGAAATCTTTCCTTTCTAAGCACCTTAAAATAAGTGGCACATACAAGGTTCATCTTACCGTCAAAAATACACAGTGGAAGAAGAATCGCCATATACGCAAGGCTCACCTCGTACTGCGGAAGCCACAGCTTAAGTATCTCTTTGGCAGGTATATATACCATAAATACAACCGGAAGTATCACATTTAAGACATGCTTTGACATTGCAAACAGATCTTTCTGCCTCTTTTCATCAATCTGCCTGAGTGCCGGAAACAGAACCATGGAAATCTGTGACACGAACAACAAAAAGAAATTGGTGAGCGTGAGAGAAAATGACACTTCTCCGAAATCTTCAATCCCCCAGTATCTGTCTATAATGAATCTTCCTCCGCCGAGTATAAGATTTCCGGCTATGTTGGCTACTGTAAGATTTATACCTATCTTAATGCTGTCAAGTGATTCTCGCACGACGGAACCGAATGCCGTTCTCCCGGCAAACACTACCTCGTGCC
>ERZ860590.1658-NODE-1658-length-10920-cov-5.624298_pt1 | contig 10920 bp, 10 predicted proteins | sample MGYA00509975_ERZ860590 | MGnify/ENA primary metagenome ERZ860590 (study PRJEB30046, sample SAMN00715250) | human gut metagenome | study: EMG produced TPA metagenomics assembly of the A metagenome-wide association study of gut microbiota in type 2... | reverse complement strand
TTTCCATTAATAAAATTGTTAAAATTCTCAGTTAATTACGTTAGACATTATATTGTTTATCTAATTTCGGGCGCAAAGATACAACAAAATACTGAAACACAAACAAGTTTGCTGAAATTTCTTGCTGATTAAAATTTAAATGGGATATAATCGTTGTTTTTAATTTATGTTTGTACATTTGTAGAAATTTAACCTATTAAAATATGGTAGCGTTCATTTTAGTTTGTTTCTACTTTTAGGTTTTTTATGGGAGATAAGAAAGAGGAAAAGTTTGGAAAAGGAGTTCGTTAAGAAGAAAAATAAGGTGTGTTCCGTGAAAGAATTTTCGGATACCATATTGTATAATGTGGATGCATATATAATTTGGGTTGATCGGAATTTTTTGGTTGAAAAGACCAATTACTATAATTTGAATAATACTTCTGAAAGATAAGCGGAAAGTAATGTCCAGAGGCTTTAACGGTTATTTGTTCAAGCCTCTGAACAAAGAAGCTTTGTTTAATATGCTTCGCCAAATGGATATTTAATCTTCCAAAGAGTAATCAATGGTGGTTACAACACGGATACGTTTGATGTAAGGAGTATTGGCATCACGATCCTCGATACTGAATTGTCCCTGATAAGCTCTTTTTATCTTACCAAGTTCGCTGTCCGAGTCCTTGGCGAATTTAATAGCTGCCGCCCGTGCGTTTTTAGTTGCTTCCTCTATCATTTGAGGCTTGATGTCGTTTAAACCGGTATAGTCATATTGCACATTGTAACGATAATCTCCACCGGTAATAGCGATACCTTGCTTTAAGAGTTCGCTTTGTTCGCTGATCATCTTTCTCACCATATCTACTTTAGTTGAAGTAACCGTGATGACAGAGGTCACATTATAGCGGAAGGGAACTGAATTATTATTATAACGTTCGGCTTGCATGTCTATAATTTCCGGTGCATTGATACTGATTTCGTTTTCAGTGATTCCTTTCTGTTTCAAAAAACCGACAATTGCTTGGTTGGTTGCATTTATCTTGTTATATAAGGTCGGGAGGTCATTTCCCAGGTCTTTATACATCAAAGGCCAAGTTACTTTATTGGCCGGCACCTCCATTTCTGCCAGACCTTTCACATTCACTACTCTGTCTTTACCAGAGAAAGTATCCAATCCCTGTTTGATAAAATACCCCATCACCAACATGCCTATAGCAAGGATGACGGCTTCCAGTTTCCAACTTTTCATACTTCAGTTGTTTTTAGTGATACAATTATTTGTTTTGTAAGCGTCCAATGCCTTTTTAACAGAACCCTGTTCTTGCAGTAATTGTTTTGCTTCTGCTTTATTAATATGTAATTCGTCAATCAGCATTTGCACTCCTCGGTCTATTAGTTTTCGATTGCTGAGTTGCATGTTTACCATCCGGTTTCCTTTTACTCTGCCTAGTTTTATCATGACGGTGGTACTTATCATATTCAGTATCATTTTTTGCCCTGTGCCGCTCTTCATGCGCGAGCTGCCTGTGATAAATTCCGGACCGACTATCATTTCGATGGGTATATCTGCTACATTCGAGAGTGGAGAGTTTGGATTGCTGCTGATGCTTGCTGTTAATATTCCGTGTTCTCTCGCTTTTTGCAGCGCTCCTATAACATAAGGAGTTGTTCCCGATGCCGCTATGCCTATCAGGATGTCTTTATTTGTGATGTGATGCTTTTGTAGTTCCATCCAGCCTTTTTGACTATTATCTTCAGCACTTTCTACAGGATGTTTCAAAGCTTGTTCACCACCGGCTATAATACCTATGACACAGGTATCAGGCATACCGAAAGTCGCTGGAATTTCAGAAGCGTCCAATACTCCTAGGCGTCCACTGGTTCCGGCTCCCAAATAGAATATGCGTCCTCCTTGATGCATACGTTCTACTATTTCATTTACTAGTTTTTCAATTTGTGGTATGCAGGCATGAACAGCTGAGGCTACTTTCCGGTCTTCTTCGTTGATACCTTCCAGTAACTCTCTGACGGATTTTTGTTCCAAATCCTCATGTATGGACGGTTGTTCGGTTATTTTTATAAAATTCATACTTCGAAATGATAATCCTTTAATCCTTCCAGTGGACTTTTTAAAACTTTTCCGATGGACACATTCAGTCTTAGAGCTGCTTCTTTTACTTCTTCTTGAAAGAAAAATGCAATAGAACCTGTGAAATGTACAAGAATATCATGATATTCGTATTGCATAACATTACGGGTGAAGAAATCAGTGAAGCAGGAAATTAATAGATTCCGTATCTCTGGTCTGTGCTTGTGGGCGAAAAGAAAAGGAGTCAGACCCGCCAGAAAGCGGTTGGCTAAAGGCTGTCGGTATACTTTATCTAAAATCAGTGCCGGGGTCAAATCGTATTCTTTAAGGAAATCTCGGCAAATGTCATCGGGAAGTTGGTGTTTCAGGAAGTCACCTACCAGACGTTTCCCTAATACGGCTCCGCTACCTTCATCTCCTAAAATATACCCTAACGGAGAAATATTAGCTGTTATTTTTTTTCCGTCATAAAAGCAAGAGTTGGATCCGGTTCCTAAAATACATGCAATCCCTGCCGTTTTACCACATAGGGCGTGGGCGGCACCTAACAAGTCACTTTCGACAAGGATATTCGCTTTGGGGAAGTTCTGCGCCAAAGCTGTTTTCACTATATTCGTTTTTTCGGGAATACATCCTGCACCATAGAAATAAATAGTTGTAAATTCAGTGGTGTCTCCCAACTGGGGAATTAGTGTGGAGGCAATCACTTCTTTTATTTCATCAACTGATTGGTGGAAGGGGTTGATACCTCCTGTTCGAACTGTCCTGCTGTTTGTCTTGGTGTTACCCAGACACCAGTCTGTTTTGGTGGAACCACTGTCTGCTATTACTATCATATCGGATAATAAGATGATTGTTAGTCTTACAAAAATAGTATAAATTTATCCGATATCCATTGTTTTCCGTATTTATTTGTCGGGCTCTTATATTATTTTAGTAACTCTGTTCCTATTACTTATAAGTTAGTGCTTTTTCATATAAACAGACTTTTTTAATAATTGAGCCACAGCTTCATTGCAGCTATCTTTTCTCTGCTTACAGTAATTTTATCTTTAAATGGCGGTTTTACCTGTACTATTATTTTTCCTAAAAAATAGTTTTCTATTTTCTGTATGGCATGTACACTGACCAATGTTTGCCGGTTGGTGCGGAAAAAAATATCGGGGTTTAGTTGTTCGGACAGTTTGTCGAGCGATAAATCTATGATATGCTCTTTTCCTTCTTTTGTGACGGCAAAGGTAATTTTGTTTTCAGAATAGAAATAAGCTATATCTTCTACTTGCAAGGTATACAGCTTTTCGTCTCCTGATATCAGGAAGCGGGTACGGTATTTTTTTTCCGGATTACTTATATTTTTCAGTAAGTTCAGTAATTCATTGGATGAGCTCGATAGGTTGGCATTGCCATATCTGGCAGTTAATCTTTCAAACTTTTCGATGGCTTCGGCCAATCTTTCCCTGTTTATTGGTTTCAGCAGATAGTCTATGCTGTTTACAGTAAAAGCACGTATGGCATATTCGTCGTAGGCGGTGGTAAAAATAATCATACTTTCCGGTTGGGTCTGTTCTATGAAAGTGAAAGAAATGCCGTCGGTCAGTTGGATATCCAGAAAGATTATATCCGGGTGTGGATGCTCTTGGAACCATTTTACAGATCCCTCTACGCTGCCGGGTAATACAACTATCTCCCAGTCTGGCCTTAATCCTGACAACATTTTATGTAACAGGCGTCCTGCAGGAATTTCATCTTCTATAATAGCGGCTTTTATCTTATTCATTCAGTAAAGGTATTTTTACGGTGAAATATTCAGAATCGTCAATAATTGTGATATGCAAGTTGCAAATCAGCAGATAGCGGGCAGATAAGTTCTTCAGTCCCATTCCTGATTTTGCAACATTCTTTTTTAATTTGATCTTGTTTCTTACGGAAAGAGTTTGATCTTTGTCAGAATAATCCAAATGGATGACCATTGGATTTTCCATATTGATGATGTTATGTTTTATCACATTTTCGATAAGCAACTGTAGAGTTAATGAAGGAATCTTCTTGTTCAATAACGTGGGGGGTATTTTGTTTTCCAGTTGAATACATTTTCCCAGACGCACTTGATGCAGATAGATATATGAATCCAGAAATTCCAGTTCATTACGTAAAGTAACAAGTCCTTGTTCCTGACTTTTTAGGATATAACGATAAACATCCGATAGCTTTTGTGTAAAAACTACTGCGTTTTCCGGATTGTATTCTATTTCGGATATTAAAGTATTCAAACTATTGAACAGGAAATGTGGATTTAATTGATTTTGTAAAGCCGTGTATTGTGCTTTGATGGAACTTTCTTCCAGTTTCATTGTTTTTTCATGCAGAATAACCAGCTGCCTGTAAAAAGCGTTCATGATACTTAGGCTCACAATCACAATTTCTACCAACCATATAATCATGATCAAGCGCAGGCCCGGACTGCTTAGTACAAATGGGAAGGGCAGTTCCAGCAATACTTTACAGATGGTCAGAGTAGCGTAATTCATGAAGAAAAGAATAGCTGCAATCAAAATGCAATTGATGATCAGTTTGTTTCTCTTCTTGATAAAGAATAGATAGCTTTTTTTCAGCCATCGGTTGATGAATATCAGACTAAAGCCTACCAGATTGAATATGAACACACCACAGAAATAAATCCCAGAGAGGAGATTAATATTTTCTGATGTTGAGGCGTAAGGTCGGTATATAGTACCAGCGAAAGGTATGAGAAACATGCCAGCCCTGAAAACAGGAAAAAGTTGAAGAATTGATTGTATTTATTTTGCATAGCCATTCCGCTGTTGAAAATGATTTGGGTTATTTTACAAAAATATGAAAAAAAGAGGAAATTCAGAAAAGAATAGAATACTTTCCAAATCTCCTCTTTTATGAGCAAACGCTTAGTATGGATTAAAAACAAACTCCTACACGCACACCCATGCTATTTCTTCCATCTTCAGAATAAGTCAGGATATCGGTTTGATTGGTTGCGTAGCTATAATATACGGCTACATGAAATCCCAGACGTTGATAAGGCACCGGATGAATATCCATTCCCAGTTCGGGTGAAACATAGAATCCCCACGGGCGTTCATACCATTGTACCAGATTGTTGTAAATGGAGTTTTGAGAATACATGGCACCCGATTTGACTCCGAAGTAAGGTTTTACATACCTGTTATCCAGTAACTTGTAGGATACAGATATTCCAAAGGGAAGTTGGAACGCCGATTGTTGCTGGTCTGTTGTCAATGAAGCCGTTGGGGTGAGGGGGATGGTCTGGCGGTCCACGTATCGGTGATTGGTATGAAAATTAAGGAAAGCTCCTATAGACCAATAGGGAGTCAGATCATATTTTCCTTCAAAGTTCATTCCCCATCCGCTGAATTTATCGGCAAAGTTGCTGTTCAACGGCATATTCATCTGCCAGTCTACGTTGAAATGTACATTTTCCCAGATCTGTGCTTTACTTGTGAAACAAAAGAGAACTAATAACACTCCGATGAGGATACGTTTGGGAGCTCTGTGTTTTAATATTTTCGTTTTCATGATTTTCCGGTTTTATTGTTTGTTTGACAGATAAGGAGATTGTGCAAATGCCTGATTGACGGCATTTAATGTCAACTGCATATTGAAATGGGAGTTTCCGTATAGCAGTCCTGACGCATAAGCATGCCAGATGACAGGCAGTTTGTTTTGGTTAGACTGATCGACAGGTTGTCTTAAATCAACCATTTCCATAATCAGGGTTCCTGTGTCATAGCTGTAAGTTACCGGATAAGGATAATACCATCCTCCTCCCCAGTAAGGTCCCCAGAATCCGGCATCCCACCAGCCGCCATACCATCCTCCTGTGGTTATTTGTATTCTTTGTTGGGCGTATGACAACTGAATGCCTACATTGGCTTTTTCTTTATCTTCCGTCCGTACATAGCCTTTCTGTTCCATTTCATGGGCCACTGCACTGATAATGTTTTGGGCATTTTCATCTTTCCAATAATTGGCTTTCAGGCTGTTGTCCGGAACCAGAATGCTATCTGGCAGATAATAGGTGGAAAACTCATTGAAATGTACACTGTTGTCATAATCGGTGTAAACGCTGTAGTCACTATCCAGTTTATTCATATCCGGATCTTTCTCGCACGAAGTAACTATCATGGCAAGCATGAATAGTGGAAATAGTAGCTTCTTCATATTCCTATAATTTTAGTTAAGTAGTTTATAGTGAGCGTCCTTTAAACACATTGGCTTTCTTTAATGGCAATATTTGACCGGATAAAGTCATGTGGCTGGAATTAAAGTTCGGAAGAATATCTACAGTCGCATTGTTGCTTCCATAAGGTATATCAATGCTTACTTGGGCTGAGATTCCGATTCCCATCACGTTCATACTGACATGAATATTACCTTTTTTGTCGGTTTTTACTTTATAGTTCGAAGCATTCCCGTCTACGGTAATACCTCCTAGTCCGTTCGGACCGCTGAAAGGTACATTGAATGCTACTTGCACCACGGCCTTGTCACCGTCCAGTCCTACAAAGTTGGTGTTGGATGAAACGAAAGCGGAGGTTCCGTATTTAAAGTAAACTCTGTCCGCTTCCAGTACAAAGGTTTGGTTGTCTATTGCCTCTTTGGCTTCCTGAAATAACATTTTGTCCAAAGCTTCCTGAGCTGCTTTTTTTTCCTGACGTGTCATTTCCTTTTCTGTTGTTTGTGCCTGTGAGTATTCTACGCAGGTAAACAAGGTTACTAATGTTAATATTACAACTTTTCTCATAATACCTACTTTTTTATTTTATGTTGTTTTCCTATTGAAATCCGGTACAAACATAATAAGCTTTGGCATAAGTAGGTAGTAATTTGTTACTGAAACGGAAAAACCGGTTGCTGAAGTGTATTTTTGAAGAACTGAAATTAAAAGTGTGAAGAGGAATGAATGGGAAATAAACAGCCCTGGAAATCTGCTTTAACAAAATTTCCGGGGCTTATGTTCTATGAACTATAAAGTGATTAGAAAGACCTTCCTTTAAATACATTTGACTTGTCAAGCGGCAGTAGTTCACCGGATAAAGTCAGGCGGTTGGAATTGAAGTTGGGCCGTATATCTACGGTGGCATTGTTGCTTCCATGAGGTAATGTTATGCTTACCTGAGCAGATATACCCACCCCCATTACACTCATTGTCAGATACATGGTTCCTTTCTTGTCGGTTTTGATCTTGTAACCGGAAACATTGCCGTCTACAGTGACACCTCCTAATCCGTTAGGACCGCTGGCAGGAATGTTGAATGCTATCTGCACGGATGATTTATCACCGTCTACCATTACAAAATTGGTATTAGAAGAAACAAAGGCATTTCTGCCTCTTTTAAATATAACCCGGTCAGCTTCCAGTGTGAAAGCTTTGTTTTCTATAGCTTGTCTGGCTTCTTCGAACAAGGCTTGTTCCATAGCTTTTTGCGCCTCTTTCTTTTCCTGACGAGTCATTTTTTTTGTTGTTTGTGCTTGTGAGTAGCCTACGCAGCAAAACAAGGTGACGAATACTAATAAAATAATCTTTTTCATATATGTATCTTTTATGTTATTGTTTGAATATGAAACAAATATAATAACTGTTTTGTTGAGAGGACTTTATCTTATTTTTTAGGTTAAAACTCTTCCTTGTCATATTCTTTCTAGTCTGTTTTATTTGGCTTGAGTTTGCAAGTATAGCATTATTTTCTGTCTTTCTATCTTTTAAAAAAGATTTTTTCTTCCGGGGGCTATGTGAACTTCTATTTATTTTTTTCTCTATAGAGTTTCTTTTCTACTGCCACTGCTGCCACCTTTTGTCTGGAATGCTCATAAATAAAGGCTTTGAGGGGTGATGGCAGCAGAATATTTGAAGGGATGGAAAATGTTACTGCCACCATTTTAGGATATTCTTTTTGATAATAGTAATTGCAGGAAGATTGTCAACCCGGCAAAGAAATAACTCTTGAAAGAGTCAACTGATATTATAACTAAGTATTATCTCTGTCAACCATCCGTACAAGTAAGATGAAAGAGTAGTCAACCTAAAGCGTTAAACTACACTGCATTCATTCTACATGCCGAGTTGTTCCAGACTGTTCCATTAAGTTGAAACCGAAACATCATGCGGTTGAATGTATCAGAAGATAAGCATGTATTGTTCGGAAGTTCCTTATCTTTTTTCAAAAGGAGCGGAAGAATTCCTCTAAATATATGTTCCTTTTTGTGGGAATAATTCGAGTCTTGATGAGAAAAGTATTATAAGAGGTGGTGGCAGCCTTTTGGGTATCTAAAAAATACTGCTGCCACCACCTCTATAAGATGCTTATATCTAGATTGTTACTTCTGATAAAAGCTCAGTAGTGGTAGCAGAAATGAAAAACTCTGTTGGAGAAAGAGGGCAAAGTCTCAGTTTGTAGATGTATTCTTCATCATCGGCATCAATCTTTTTTTTTGCCGAATTCCGGATCAATCTTTAATAGTGCCGTCACCCCAAAGGTTACAGCGCAACATATCATAATCCAGATAAAGAAATGGTTGTATCCCATCTGGTCCTGAAGCCAACCGGCGGCCATTCCGGGAATCATCATGCCTAATGCCATAAATGCGGTACAAATGGCATAATGTGCCGTTTTATGTTCTCCGTCCGCAAAATAAATAAGATAAAGCATATAAGCTGTGAAACCGAATCCGTAACCGAATTGCTCTATAAAAATGCAAATATTGATAAGGTATAGGGAATCGGGTTGGACATAACTGAGGTAAACATAGACTAAATCAGGTAAGGAAATAGCCCATACCATCGGCCACAACCATTGTTTTAAACCGTTACGGGCTACGGCTATTCCTCCTAAAATACCTCCAAGGGTAAGCCCGATGATGCCGACTGTTCCTTGTACGAAACCTATCTCCTCAGTGGTGAGCCCCAAACCACCTTCTTCAATAGGATCTATAAAGAAAGGAATACACATTTTTGCCAGTTGTGCTTCCGGTAAACGGTAGAGTAACATAAAGAGAATAGCAATACTTGCCTGCTTTTTCTGAAAGAAACTGGCAAAAGTGCCAAAAAATTCTTTGAGTAGGGTAGAAGCGGAAACTTCTTTGGCTGCATGGTCTGAATCCGGATGGGGAAGAATAAACTTATGATAGATCCACACTCCCAGGAAAAGCCCGGCCAATACAAAAAAGGTGATGGACCAGGCGTAAGGTATATTGTCTGTTACAATTTCCAGTCTTCCTGCAAGCATGATAAGCAACCCTTGTCCTGCAATAGTCGCAATGCGATAGAAAGTACTGCGGATTCCTACAAATAAAGCTTGCTGGTGCGAGTCCAGTGCCAGCATGTAAAAACCATCGGCAGCAATGTCATGCGTGGCAGAGCTGAATGCCAACAACCAGAAAATTGCCAACGTAAGTTGGAAAAAGTGTTCGGTGGGGATGGTGAAGGCTATGCCTGCCAGTCCCGCACCCATTAAGAGTTGCATAGTGACGATCCACCAGCGTTTCGTTTTGATAAGGTCTATGAAAGGACTCCACAAAGGTTTGATAACCCAGGGCAGATTAAGCCAGCCGGTATAAAAAGCCAGTTCGGTATTGCTGATTCCTAATCTTTTATACATAATGACTGAAATAGTCATCACTGCCACGTAGGGCAGCCCTTGTGCAAAGTATAGCGTGGGTATCCATGCCCACGGTGAAGTATGTTTGTTTTTCATTATTCCTTTTTCATTTTAAAGATTCCGGATGGAAATCCTATCCGGCGCATGGCTTGGTGGATCGGTTAATAGAAACGGCGGATATCTGCACCTTTATAATAATGCAATAGAATTTCGTCGTAGGTATATCCCCGTTCCCCCATTACGGCAGCCCCGATTTGGCACAGGCCTACTCCATGTCCCCAACCGGCACCCGTTAGCAGAAACCATTCGGGGACGCCGTTTTTCAATTCTCCCTTATCTACTACAAAGGCTGAACTGAATAGGTGGGACGAAGACAGGGTACGACGTATCTCCAATTCTTTTCCGATAGTCAATGTTTTCAAAGAACCTACAATTTTCAGTTTGCAGATACGTCCGGACTTGCCACGTTGGATGGGAATCAGGTCGATGATGTCTCCATAATCTGATTTTGTATTTTGACGGATCAGTTCGGCTAGCTCTGACTGGGAATAACGCACTTTCCAACGATAGAAATCTGTGGTTTCCTGATCGTAATTGTTCAGTATTTGTGAAATTACTTTTTTATCGTGGGTATCACAGAACGAAACGGGAGAAGTACGTATCCAACGTTCTGCCTCTTCTTCTTTAGTCAGATCGGGTAACGGACGGTTTTCTTCTTCTTCCGTATCACGGATGGTAGACAAATAGGGATAATTCTTATCTTCCCAGCAATAGCCGAATTCCTCACTTGCACCTCCGCAACATTTAGAGAAACGAGCATCGCAGATGCCGCGTTCATACATTAGTAATTGCCCTCGGGTTGCCTGTACTGCTTCAGTTACGGCAGCACTGGATGCCTTGGTTATTCCCTGATAACGTTGGCAATGATCATCTGCACAAACGTCGAATATGGTGTGGTCTTCCCGGTCGTACCAACGGATATATTCGGTATCGGTCTTGATAAAGGAAAAGAAACCTTCATTTTTGCCACTTAAAGCTTTGCGTTTCTCTATTTGAGCAAACAGCCAGCTGCGTGATACCACGGCATGTGCTTTCAGAAACTCTAAAGAGGAGGTGGCGTTCATCTCCGAAGAGATGACGCTTATCAAATAGTCTTCGGCGGGAAGAATATTGATAGCGGTGATTTTGCCTTCGTCCACCACT